>FUWD013429719.1_pt1 | contig 15460 bp, 23 predicted proteins | sample 1063281 | NCBI WGS metagenome assembly FUWD01 (sample SAMEA79048168, study PRJEB19326) | metagenome | biome: marine | reverse complement strand
AAACCTTTGAATGGTGTATTGATTCCTGCGATAGGCGCATTGATCGCTTTATTTATAATCTTGTTGATCGCCTTTATCGCTTCATTGATAATCGTTGTACGGGTACTAAAATAATAGTGTTCATAAAATGGACGAATTCAGAAAGAATGTAATTGTAAAACCCCCAAAATAATAGCGCCAAAATAATGGTTAACCATATCATTATATGTATTGAGTTATTTAATACATATAATAAAACGCTCTGTACTGGGATCGAACCAGTGACCTCGCGATTAACAGTCGCACGCTCTAACCAACTGAGCTAACAAAGCAATCTCCGGCGGGACTCGAACCCGCAATCTTGTGATTAGAAGTCACACGCTGTATCCAATTTAGCCACGGAGACATGCAAAGAGCGGGATTTGAACCCGCGCATTCGAAAATAGTGGTGCTTGAAACCACCCCCTTAGACCACTCGGGCATCTTTGCGGGCGAACATTAATTTAAATAGTTCGGGTGTTATTTTTTGTTTAAAATAAATCTTCATAAATAGGACTTCTTTTTTGTGGTCGCTTTTAGGTTTTAAAGTATCCATATTATATATATGACTTTAAAAAAAATCATTTTACGCCAAAAGGATAACAAACAATATATTCATTACGAAGACCCTGACGGTATAGTATACAAAGAATTATCTGACGATGATTTTAACGCATTGTTGGAAAAACTAAAGTTTGACGACGATTTCGCCTTGCCTGACCGCCTAGTACAAGATTATATCACAGACGGTTCCGTTATGCCGACTTTCAAACGGAGTCTTTTGTTTAGCGATGAAGATATGCATAGTTTAATCGAGACCTTCCGACAGCACGTAAAAAGGAAAAGACGCCCGAAACAAAACACGAACCAAAAACGCAAAAGGACAAAGAAAACAAAAAAAGACCTAAACAAAAAAAAATACTAACTATATAATGTTTTCCTTGTTGCTGGTGTCCGTGTGCTACTTATTCGGTGGCGCCTTGGGTTTGTTTTTATCTGGGTATACGACAAAATACCTTAGTCCTAAAGAAATCGAAGACGAAATGAAGGAAGAATTGCTTATGATTGCGCAAATGGACCGGTTATGTTTTGAATCTTTGTACGATGACGAAGTGTCCAATATGCCTAGTGTCGCGTTGGACGATGACACCAAACGCCAACTAAAAGATAGCGTCCTAGACTACGAGGTGCCTGGTAATATAATCAAGATGTATTACGACTACGAAAAAGAAGGATTTTGTTATTATACAAAACGCGGTGAAGTAGGGTATAAATATTTGAATGTGGTTTGTCGTAAATATGTATTAGACCATAACGCAAAGGAATTATACCGCGAAGGCATCGAACTTATCGAACGTGCGCCGCCTCCTGAGATGGACGCTTGCTTTACCCGAAAAAAATAAAACCGTTTAAACAGGAAAATAAGCGTGTCAATAAATTTATCCATCTAGGCACGTTCGAAGATAAAAAGACCTCTTTGGTGCCGACGCATAGTATATCTTTTATGGATTACGTTTCAAATAAGCCAAGTACCCAATACTTTTCTTAATATGAAAAGAAGACCCCAGTTGAATCTTCGCGATTTCATAGGCTTTCTTTTCCTTTTCCGTCATTTGATTCAAATACTCTTCCACTTTATCCATTGCGATGAAAACCCCAAAATAATTATATCAATTTTTATAATGCGACACTACATTGAATTAAACAATATGGACGAAGACTACGAAGGTTTAAAAGAAAAAATCGAGTCGTTTTACGGTCAGCCCTTTGAATTGATCCTGGAGACAAAACATATCACCAAGGTGTCTTATGCCATGGTCATAGACTTTTCCTTTTTTTTAAGATATTTAAAGACCAAAGAACCTCATCTGACGTATACCACCATACTGGTGTATTCGGAATATATATATAACCTATTGTCTATTTTATTTACCTATTTGGCTCGCCCGATGGCGCCTGTAAAAGTGTTATATTTTGAATCCGAACTGAAATATATTAAAACTTATTATCCCTAAATATAGTAATGACACCGGAAGAAATCGAAGAAATTATGAACTATACACGAGACCCTATTTTAGATTCATTTGTAGATAAACTTAATGTGAAAGACACAGAGTATAAAAAAGAATTATATAGTATGATTTATAACTATCTTAATACGCCTTCGTCTTCGTCTGTAGAGTATATACTTAGCCTATCTATAAATGCGTTGGAAGCGGTGGAAGCGGCGAAAGCGGTGGAAGCGGTGTTTGAGTCGGGTGGGGCGGAAGGAGGAGGAGGAGGAGGGAGACAGAATGACGACCGGCATGGGGCTGTGGAAAGCCCACATGCGCGCTTGACACGCAAATTACAAAATATTCCCACCGATTTCAAGAGCAAAATCGCACCAGACTTCCTTCGCCAAATCGAAAAAAAATTTAAAGAAGATAAATATTATCTAGCCTTTTATATATTAAATTATCTATAATTATATATGCTAAGGATACTGCTTATTCTAGTGATAATTTATAAATATTATAAAGAAGGTTTTCTCTGTATCGGTGATGCCGAGGCAAAAAATGCGAAACAAACGATGGATGTACAAATAAACGCATATTATTCAGAAAAACAACAATATGTAAAGGATTCGGCTAACAGACTGAACGATTTAAATAATAAGAACGGCGAAATTGCATTAAAGAATAAACGTATCAAAGATCTTTACGATGAAAAAATAATATACGATAAAAATCATATAGGACAACAAAATATCTGGTTAAATGAATCCTATAAAAAAACAATAGAATCTTTAAAACAAAACGAACAAACGCTGGGACTAGCGTACGAATCCATATTATTGTTCAGCTGAACAAATATATAGTTAATATATGTTTATACTTTTATGTATTTTAATAGCCGTGCTACTTTTAAGAAAGCCACATAAAGAATTGTTTAATTTCGGTAAAAAATTTAAAAGCGTAAAGAAAGCGATAAGCAAGCCTGCTACATACGTAAACGCGTTCAAATCGGTCTCGAATGCGGCAAAAAACGTAGCCAGTGGGCAGTTCTTGGCAGACCTAAAGGCGTGTTCGGAAAGAAGAGGCAATATGAGCAAATGGATAAAAGACCGCGAAGTATATCGCGGAAAAAGGCGAGCCCGAGACTACGAAGGGACGTTTAAAGAACCTGAATCCATACTAAAAAATGGCGTAAATACAAATACAAAATGGAATAATCAGTTAAGGAATGATTTGGTGTCTATGGGTACACTAGAAAAAAATAACGCCTCTATTTACAGCGCACTCAGCACCGAAAATAAAAATTTAACCGAACTTCAAGATAGTCTCCAAACCATTCAGACAGACAACCAACTTCTAAAATAAAATATAGGTCTATAAAAATGACCCTAGAATTTTCTTTCTATTTGACCTATGCCTTTTTGATGACAACCGGCACTATCACCTTTATTGAAGCGTTAAGAACTAAAAACGATTCTATCCGCCATATTTTGAATTTAGAAACGTGTATTTCCGTCGTTGCCGCCTTTTTCTATTCGAATTTTATTGGTCAATTGGACCAACCAGATTACAAAAAAATAAATTTAAATCGCTACGTAGACTGGGCGATTACCACACCCATTATGTTGCTCGTTTTGATCCTTGCGTTCAAGATGAATGCCACGAACAAAGCGACGGTCAAGTTTAGGGATTATGCGATTATTTTGGGATTAAATTATGGCATGTTAGGGTCGGGCTACTTCGGAGACATCGGCATCTTTTCGCGGCTATTCGCCACAGTTGCCGGGTTTTTATTTTTCGGAGGATTGTTTTATAAATTAAACGATATGAAACCGACGAACCCGTCCAATGACTTATTGTATGGCACGTTCTTTATTTTGTGGGCGCTCTACGGTGTGTTTTATCAAATGGACCAACTCCCCCGAAACGTGGGGTATAATATATTAGACTTGTGTTCGAAGTGTTTTGTGGGTATATACTTTTGGGCTTATTATGTGAACATATTCCGTTAAAAACAATATAAAAGAAACGCGCATAGTATAGTATGTTCTGGTAGCTCAGTTGGTTAGAGCGATGGTCTTATGAGCCATAGGTCGTGGGTTCAAGTCCCACCCGGAACATCTAGCAATAGCTCAGTTGGTAGAGCGACGGACTGTAGATGTATGTATTCCGTTGGTCGGGTGTTCGATTCACCCTTGCTAGAAAGTTCTGGTAGCTCAGTTGGTTAGAGCGATGGTCTTATGAGCCATAGGTCGTGGGTTCAAGTCCCACTCGGAACAATTTATACGGTGTAGGCACCATAGGGCGTTCGATTCGCTCGTGTAAAATTTAACTCGTTATAGTATAATGCCAGAGAGTAAACTATTGGCACAAGGGGCGTATGGGTGTGTATATTATCCTGGGTATTCTTGCGACGGTTTATCGCAAAGTAAAAAATATGTCTCCAAATTATCCATCGACAACAAAGACTCAAAAAGAGAATATGATATTGGTAAAATCATACAAACGATCCCTCACTATAAAAAAAAATTTATTGTGATAGAAAGGAAATGTAAAATTACGAAGATGCAAAAAAACAAAAAGAGTGTTCCTTGGTGAAACCAAACGAAAAATATATTTTACTTTATTCGGAGTATTTGGAGTCGATCACCTTAGCCGAACTATTGACCAATCACTCGATCGACTATTTTAAATTAATTCAAATCGTAAAAACACTCACGAGTAGAATTTCAGATTTAATATATGCCCAAGTCGTTCATATGGATTTACATTTTGGCAATATTTTATGGTCAAAGGAAGATAAGCATTTGTATGTCATTGATATGGGGTTAGCGTTAGATATGAATAAATTTTTTATCAACCATAAAATTAATATGGACTATTTAAAGGCAGAATGGTTTCATTATAATCCAAATTGGGGGTCTTGGACTATAGAATATAATTTATTGGCGTATATGATTCACGAAAATACGAATATAAACGAAGAGCTTGTTTTAGCGTGTATAAATAGATATTATGAAGCGCATATAGCCAATGAGTTTTATACAAAAGACTACGTCCCGGAAACGTATGCTTTTTTTAAACCTTTTCTCAAAAATACAAAGAGTAAAAATATGAAGTTATTGTTAAGTTACGCCAATACATGGGATTATTACAAAATCGCGTTTCATTTCATAAGTTATATGAACAGGAAACATATAGATTTTCAAGAATTGACTATGTTGTGTTTGTTGATGATGCATCCGATTCCAACCTTTCGTCCGACGCCAGAAGAAATCAAGAAAATTATACAATATTTTTATAAAAAGGAATATTCTTCCTATAAAATAATCCAACGACAAGACGCCGGGCTTGTCGAAGAGTTAACTCGTTCGGCTAAATATGAATTAAAGAAATGATAGGGTTAGATATATATGGTGAAAAATCAGGGAGGCAACAAAGGCAAAAAAATCGCCGCCAAACATATGTTTCATAAAATACGGCTGGCGACGGAAGGCGAAGTGTACGCGGTGGTCACCAAAATGCTCGGCAATTGCCGATGTCATGTGGTCGGTTTAGACGGACACACTCTTATGTGTATTATACGCAAAAAATTTACAGGAAAACACCGACAATTCCTTCAGCCGGGTACGTGGGTGCTGGTTGGATTACGCGACTGGGAAACACCAACCGACAAGTTGCCCAAATGCGATTTATTGGAATGTTACAGCGAACAAGACAAACAAATCATTGGCAAGCAATCCGATTTAAACGTAGACCGATTAATACAAGAAGAAAAGAAAATGGAATGCGACGAAGATGAAGAGCCTTGCGAGATTATTTTTTCAGATATTTAAAGTTTAATGGTTTTATTTTTTTTCTCTTGTGTGCGTTTTGTTTTTATGGATTTTTCATTTTGCAACACCACAAACAGCGAACTATAATCTTGAAACAATTCAATCGTATCTTCGTAAACAATCGGGTCTACTTTCTGGAACGAGACAAAATGGTTTGTGAGGCGTTCTTCGATAAAGTCAGACAAATTGGTTTCTGTAAAATTATATTTATAAATACCTGTAATATGAAAAAGTCGCCCGTCTTCTTTTTTATGTTGTAAGAGCTCGGCTAACAAGGCGTTTTTAGTTAAAGTAGACGCACTTAGTTTCACGTCTATTTTTTTGAAATTTTCTAATTTTTGATTGATGACATATAAAAAAATAATATGAATATCCAATACGGGTCCGCGCTGAAATAAGCGAGTTTTTTTTTGTAGATGTTCTATGTTTTCTTTCATAAGGTCTTGGTGCTCTTTTATGTTGTCTCGAAAGTTCATTACATCTTCTTATATTATATAAAGGTCGTTTTTACGAGTTAAGCCGTGAGCCACCGCGAGTCTGTGTCCAAAATCTCTTCTTCTTCTTCTTCTTCTTCTTCTTCTTCTTCGTATTCTTCTTCTTCGCTTGACGAGTCCACCGAATAATCGCTTAAATATCCGTCGCGTTCTAGGCGCATGGCGGTGTGGGCGTCCCATGTGCCGACCAATTGGGCGATATTGGTCTGGACGTTTTGGTAGGCGACTTCTTGTTCTTCGTTTTCGCGTTCTTCGCGACTCACCGAATCGATCACCCCGTTCTTGGTGAGCCGAACCCACCCCTTTTTCAAAATATTGGCGCGGCGGGCGCGGCGTCGCTCTACTGTCTTAAACAGATGCTTAAAATTCATAGTCGTGTCCTTTTGTTTAGCCCCTTTTACCAATTCGGGAAATTCGTTCATCGGGATCGTTTTTTTCCGCGCAGGGCACACGTATTTGGACATGTTGGACATTTTGGACATGTTGGACATCTTAGACATTTGATTATTCTATCGTAGGATTTTAAATTTCAATTTTTATAAATACATATTATATGTCTATCACTACTTTGAAGCGTAAAACTGCCGCCAAATATGGCAGACACTCTAGCGCCCAAGGCTTTTCGTTGAACAACTCCAGACGTATCTCTTCAAAAGAAGCCAACTATACCCCTTTCAAGGGACCGGACCCACGCGGGCACGGCGGGTCGCTGGCAAATCAGACGATTGTAGAGCCTTGTTGTAACACCTATGATCCGTTTGGCGTCGCTACTCCCACGGTTCTTAGTAATCACGCGCTTCTTTCCAAAAAACTGAGACCGTTGAATAGCGGATTCCCGAAAAATGTAGTACAACCCACCGCGTCAAACGATTATGAATTATTTATTCAATCGAAGGTTGCCGAACTAAAGCACACGAATGTCGTTTCAGGCGTGTGCGGCGAGTACCAAAAAAATGTAGGACCGCTCGATTATGCCACATATATGGCGACCCGATTGAAGAAAAATAAATGCTTGGCGCCCCCCAAACTCACGTATCCGCCCCGCCTCCAACGAAGCATCGGTTGTATCACCAACATATCTTATGAAGAATATATAAACCAACAATCATGCTAATTTATCCGTAAATATTTTGCCATACGATTGGTGCGTGGTGATATAGTCGTGGGGTCGCATAATATAGTATTTCAATTCAAGATAAAATATTATCCTTTTTATGTTATAATATTTTATCATATTCAAGCAATCTAAACAAGGGGCGGAATTATAAGACACGTCGTCGTTTTTTACGCGCGAGATATACAACGTTGTTTTTTTAAATATTTTATTTATTTTATGGGGTTTACACTTTTTGGTCAACTGATATTTTAATTTCATCAATACACTTATCTCGGCGTGGCAGCTACATATATTCGTGTCGTTGTATTGCGTTGTATTGCATCCGCGCGCCACTATTTTGCCTCCGCGCGTCGCGACGCAGCCGTGTTGGTACAACAATTCCGACTTACAGGCTTCGTTTAGAGACAAAGAAAACATACGTTGATTCTTAAACGACAGCATAGTATAATTATGGATTGTTTTTAAATTCAATTTATATATATGAGCGCCAAAGTAACCAGGTTGAATATTCCGCGTAAAAGAGTGGCACGGATTCTCACCCGTATGAAAAAAAGGAAATCCTATGGTCCGACGGAACCTCTGTGATTTACAAGATTCAACAAGGGGTGTATTATAAACATAAAAAAAGTCTATATACCTTATTTCGCACAAGTTCTAGCCGTTTTTGTAAAGTGCACCAATTCGCGTTGAGTCCAGACCAAACCCGCATTATGTTTTCGGTGGACCGCGTTGGCGACAACCGATTTTTTTTATATGTCAAACCGCTTTTAGGAAAAACTATCATCATCGACGAACCTACAAGCGGCAATTTTGTATGGGTTGACGATACGCACGTCATATTCCCCGCCTTAAACGACAGCAATAATATAGAAAAAACCTACGTATACGATCTTGTAGAAGAAACAAAAACACTTTTGTATAAAAACAAAGATACGTTCGTCCGTCTATACAACCTAGACGGCGATATTTTATTATACGACTCCGCCTACGACAGCGACGAAGTCTATCGCCTATACCCGATGACAAAACTATTTACAAGAAGAAAAGACGTCTATTATCCTTACATCCACAAGCAAGATGATTTGTGGTACATTCATAAAGTAAATCGCGGGACCAATAGCATTCAAACCACCACCGATTTTAAAACCTTTGTTGAATTATATAAAAACGACGACCCCTATTGTACGCTTAAACATATTCTTATAAAAAACAAGAAACCCTATTTTGTTTTGTACAAAGCCGGGGAAAAAACCCGCGTAGGCGGACGGCGCATTGACCCCATATATGACGTGACTCTAGACGAATCACTGGATATATACACGGAATCGTATTTGACCCCAAGACAAAAGGCGCCGAAAGATATACCGTATGTTGAAAAAAATGTGTATATAAAACCTATGTTGTCTTTTACCATAATGTATAAAAAGGGGCGACTACCGAAACCGTGTAAATGTGTTTTGTATGGATACGGAGCATATGGCGACGTCGGTATAAAATATTCGCCGCATTGGTTCGAATTATTAGACGAGGGATTTATCATCGTAGTCGCCCATATACGGGGAGACGGATATTTCGGATTCAAAGGACACGAGCAAGGACGCATGTTGCATAAAAAAAATAGTTTCAAGGATTTTGTTGAAATCATACATTATTTATTTGACCACTATACTTGTAAAGAAATGCTGACGTTATGGGGGCGAAGTGCGGGCGGATTATTGATCGCCGCCGTCTTGAACCAATACGACCTATGCCAAGTTGCCATTTTAGGCGTTCCTTTTGTGATGCCCTTGCTAAATGTCTCTTGTCGTAATTACCCCTATGGATACGAATCGCGTCGAGAGTTTGGCGACATAGCCTATACAAGTCATTATAACTATTTAAAATCTTATGACCCTTATTACAACCTAGATTTAAAACATCCTTATCCGCATATATTTATATATACCAACCTATTCGATGGGGCGGTGCCGATGAAAGAACCGCTGACCTATTACGAAGCCTTGAAAGAAGCCGATGTGTTTAAACGCAAAGAAAAAACATTGACTATATTTATAGACCAGAAATATGGACATATCCAAGGTAGCTCGCAAACCAGCAAGCAAATATCCAATGCCCAAATTATAGAACAAATTATAAAATTGAATAAAATGACGCCGCCATAAACCGGTATGTTGCGGATTTACATTGGACCGATGTATGCCGGAAAAACAACGTTGTTGATGAATATGTTTGTTGAGAATCCATCCGACAAAAAAGAAATCTATGACTTTGAAATGGGTGTAAAATGTTATAAAGGCGTTTTACACAATCACGATGTTCGAACGTTGCCCGCACTCAAATGCGAACATTTATACGACACAAAAGACGTATACGCCCAACGGGGAAACGTAGGATTGGCACACGATTCTCTCAGCGTATATGATCCGCACCCCGACCCTGTAAAGCACCCCGAGATGTTCCCATGGGCAAACCGATTTGCCGATCATATATATATCAACGAAGCTCAGTTTTTCCCCGATTTACAGGCATTTGTATTGGACGCCTTGAAACAACATAAACACGTCTATATATACGGATTGGACGGCGACTTCCAACAAAAAAAAATGGGACAAGTGCTGGATTTGATACCCCATTGTCACGAAGTCGTCAAATTAAGTTCCATATGTGCCAAGTGCGGAGAGCCAGCGATTTATTCCAAGCGTCTCACCGATTCAAACGTCCAATATTTGCCCGACGAAACGGCTTATTTACCGCTTTGCCGATTATGTTTTGATATTATATGAGTATAGAGTCCTCGTTTTGGGAAGCAAACAGCGAAAGCGACGAAGAAAATCACATTAGTTTGGACGAATTGCGCCAGTCGATCGCTCGGTCGTATGAACCCAGTATTATACATCAATATTCTTCGGCGTTAGATATTTTGGCAAGTTTTATTAAATCTCAATCGTTTATCTATAACGAAGCCAGTTATTATTGCCGGTTTAGATTAAATCTGTTGATGTTTCCGTGTATTTTTTTATCGTCTTTGTGTAGTGTATTGGCGACCACGCAGGCGGCGTATATACCCGCTATGAACGCGTTTATTTCATTTTTATTGTCTATTGTGAATTTCTTACAACTCGACGCCCACGCCGAAGCCCACCAAATATCGTCGAACCATTATTCTAAATTGCGGGTTACGCTGGAGTTTTCGTCAGGCGAGTTGTTGCTTTTTTCGAATCCTTTGTTGCAAAACGATGGGATACATAAAGAAATGGAATCGTGGAAACGAGTTAACCCCGGCAAAAAAACAGACGATAAAATGGATTTGCTTTGTAACGAACATGACAAACTTAAACATACTTTGATTTTGTCTCTTCAAGAAAAAATTACAGGCATTAAGAAAAAGGTCATTGAAATACGTGAGACCAATCGTTTTAGCGTCCCAAAATATATATCCGCACGTTATCCTATTATTTTTAATATTAATATTTTCTCGTTTATAAAAACGGTGTCAGATTACCGCGAGAACACCCTCCACACTCTGAAAAATATTAAAAACGAACTTCGCCATATAACGAAGCAAGCCGTATTAAACGAACTACAAGCCGATCGCGTAAAAGAATTGTATGCTGAAAAAATGGATAGTATGAAAGAATTGTTCGCGCTGGGCAACACCTATAATTTAATCGATATTATGTTTCAACAAGAAATTAAAAACCATATATTGTTTAAACAATATTTTTATTTGTTTTATCTACAAGATATCTTACATTTGGTTTCGGAGGTCTCTATTTTGCCCAGAGAATATAAGCACCCCTACGATTGTGGGTATTTTGACGCAAAACAAAATAAATCATTGTTAAGAAAAATACTTAACGTATAGAGGTTTTTAATGTTGTCGCTCGGTTGAACCACTCGACCAATTCGGTTTTTTCTTCGGTCGTTATAAAATATTCTATACGAGAAAAACGGTTTAAAATAACTACTAAAAGCAGTATAATTATAATCGTCATTATATAATGACAGATTATAATTCAGAAAAAACTAAATATATCATATTGGGTATTTGGTTTGGGTTAGTTTGTATTTTGATGATATATGGTACATATAGGAGTACCAATCGCATAAGGGATTTTATTCGGCTTTTTGTGGCTTTTATTTTTTACCCTTTTAAGGTGTTTGTTATGTTATCCTTGTTTATTTTATTTTGGTCTCTTGTCAAAACGATATTTTATCAAATTTTTAAATCAACTGGCGAACTGGACCAGGTCGCGAAGTCTGTCTTGAGCTGGACGTGGATGGTGGTTATTTTAGTTTATTTTATGACCGGAAATAAAATGGTAATAGGATTGCTTCTCTTAATGATTTGTTTTAGTATGTCTGGGTATGGACTAAGAAAGCAGTTCGTGGAGGACGACTTGTTCGGGTATGGACTAGTAAATCCGTTTGCCGACGACCCTTCCCCTAGAAGTCCATTGGTATATGTGTTACTAGTCATTTGTATCTTCTCATCCATTGCGGTGTTTGCTTTTTTAAAAAATGAAATAGCTCGCAAAGTTTCGGGATTTTTACTGGTGATATTCGTTATAGCTTTTGCCATTTTATTTATGACCGATATAAAGAAAGAGACAAAGAAAGGTACAAAAAGTCTGATAGAAAACCGTGTAAAAAAAACGTATATGGTTCCGTTTGAACTCCGACAACGCAAATGGTACGAGTGGGTCTGGGTTGCGTTCCTTATACTTTTGACCATGCTCAGTGTGATTCCGATCGCGTATTTGTGCGCCTATATTTATATGTTTAATCCTGTCCAATGAGAGTCTACGATTTTTCCATTCATAAATTCAATCTTACGAAATTGAAGGTCAATCATATCGTGACTTATCATAATAAGCGTTTTTCCAATGCATAACTTTAATATATTTTTCAACATAAGGTCTTTATTTTTGGCGTCCAAAGAAGCCAATGGCTCGTCCATAACCACTATTTTACTTTTTCCGAAAAAAGACCGCAACAACCATACGATTTGTTTTTGACCACCAGACAAATGGCTGCCGTCTAGTCCGGACGTTTGATCCATTTTCTCGGCAAACGTCTCGGCAACGTCGTCTAATTTCAAGTCGCGCAACAAGGCGATAATCTTTTCGCGACCTACGCCTTCTATTCCGTAGGTTATGTTTTCGTATAACGTGCGATTGAATAATTTCGGTTTTTGGGGAATATAAAAAATATGTTTTCGCAATTCTTGGTTGGAAATATGGCGAATGGAGACACCCCGAATCGTGATGTCGCCCATCGTCAAAGGTAAGAAGCCCAACAACAATTTTATCGCGGTGGATTTACCGCTACCAATGTGACCGACCAGAGCAATCTTCTCGCCTTGGTTTATTTTAAACGACGCGCCACTTAAAACAAAGTCGTCTTTATATTTGTGGTATACGTTTTTATATTCGATGACCCCGTTTTCAAAGCCGCCGTGGGTTTTGACATATTTGTTTTCAATGCTTTTAAAATATCCGTCTATGTCTCCTATCTCGCTTAGAAGCCTAGATAATTCTTTGATCACAAACGGCGCGATTTCATAAAACCGCAACACCGAAAAGGTCAGCGTAAACGTTGACACCAGGGTCTCTACATTTATTTTTTTATTCAAATAAGCCTTGTAGATTAAATAATTTAGGGTCAAAAATATAACGACACACAATACGTTCCAAATTATATTCGACACAAGCACCACGTCGAGGTCTTTGATTTCATCTTCCATTAGAGGTTTATATTCTTTTAAAAATAGTTTCTTTTCTTCTTCTTCTCGGTTGGCGCTGTAAATACTCACCAAATTTAGCACGGTGTCGTTTATATATTCAAATAAACTAGAACGTCTTTTATACCACGATAGTTCTATTTTATGTTTGATTAAAAATACATTATAAATGTACAGCATATTTAGTGCTATGGCGAATAAAAAAAAGAAGAATACGTCTAAGGATATATAATAATAATGGTACAATGCCGTCAAAGCGACAAAGACTTGGGAAAATAATAACATACGAATCGTGAATAAATAATTCATAAATATAGGAGAAATACAGGGGAGACGTGCTAATATTTCGCCGCTTCGGATGTTGTCAAAATCTAGTTCGTAATTGTCTAAAACATAATTGAACATGCGGGCGGTGGCGAACTCGCCAAACGAGGGTCCTATTTCTTTGCTACAATATAGTAACGCAATATCTAAAACCATAGTAGCGATATAAAAACCTACTAAATAGGCGATCAACTGGAAAAATTTAGACGATTGGTCTTTGAAAGAGTTTATTACCAGTCCATAATATTTGGGGATAATAACGTGCTGTATAGGATACAAGACTATCGTAAATAATAACCATAAAAAGGTAATCCATATATGTGTACTAGCGTACTCTTGTATTAAATGATTCACTTCTAACCGCATTATATATCTATAATAAAATAACCCTTTATAATATGACAGAGGTTCATTTAAATCAACATTGTTTTTTTATGAACACATACCGTATAAACACGGTCTAGCGGACTACATTCCACAATCCTTACGCGAAGACGCGCTACGACCGTTTCGTGACACGATTCAACCCTTTCACAAAGACGCCTTTCGCGAAGACGCATGTCGACCTTTTCGCGACACGTTTCACAAAGACGCCTTTCGCGAAGATGCATGTCGACCTTTCACAGAGACACGTTTCACAAAGACGCCTTTCGCGAAGACGCATGTCGATCCTTTCACAAAGAGACGTTTCACAAAGACGCCTTTCGCGAAGACACCTCTTTATGGAAAAACGGGCTACAACCAAAAATATTTTACATGCGCGGAGGTAATCCACTTGAAGAAGACAAAATAGACCAATACAAAATAGACCAATACAAAAAACACAAAAAAAATCAGCCAAAAGATTATGAAAAATTATGGTCGATTTTAATCGGAAAGGAGGAAAAGGTGACGGCACCGGATGCGGCATATATATTGAATCTGTCCAGATTGGCTTTTGACAAAGTTATAGTTGTGGCAGATGCGGAATATATATTGAAGCTTTCCGGATCGACTTTTGTCAAAGTTACAGAGGCGGCAAATGCGACAACAAATGCGGTGACGACAAATGCGGTGACGACAAAGGCGGCAAAGGATGCGGAAAACACGGCAGAGGTTCCGGCAAAGGCACCGGATGCGGCAAAGGATGCGGCAAAGGCACCGGATGCGGCATATATATTGAATCTGTCCAGATTGGCTTTTGACAAAGTTATAGTTGTGGCAGATGCGGAATATATATTGAAGCTTTCCGGATCGACTTTTGTCAAAGTTACAGAGGCGGCAAATGCGACAACAAATGCGGTGACGACAAATGCGGTGACGACAAAGGCGGCAAAGGATGCGGAAAACACGGCAGAGGTTCCGGCAAAGGCACCGGATGCGGCAGATGCGGAATATATATTGAAGCTTTCCGGAACGGCTTTTGTCAAAGTTATAGAGGCGGCAAATGCGACAACAAATGCGGTGACGACAAAGGCGGTGGCGGCGGCGGCGGCGGCGGAGGCGGCGGATGCGGGGGCAGAGGCGGGGGCAGAGGCGGGGGCGGAGGCGGCAACGACAGAGGCAAAGGTGCTGACGCCGGCGCAAGATGAACAATTTATATATACAACCATTGACACACTAGAGTTAAACAATTTAGAAAAAGAAAAATTAAAAAAATTTGTCGCGGGTATAATTGTCGCGGGTATAAAAGGTATCACTATACCCGACAAATATAGTTCCGAAACTAAAACAAACAATATAGTGGCGCAGACGAATGACTCAGGCATAGCGGCGGCATATTTAAATTTAAGCCCTTATTGGAAAATTTTAAACCCGGATATACAGCAACAGGTCCTCCGGCAGAAGCTGCGCGAGTGGCGCAAAGAGCTGCTGTTCAAAAAATTAAAAAATGGTATTCCGAAAGATTTTATAGATAGATTAATGGAAAACTTAAAGGAATTACCAGAAAG
>FUWD012864907.1_pt1 | contig 15469 bp, 13 predicted proteins | sample 1063281 | NCBI WGS metagenome assembly FUWD01 (sample SAMEA79048168, study PRJEB19326) | metagenome | biome: marine | reverse complement strand
GCTCTGTAAGCTCTGCTGTACCTGAACCTGTTGGGATAGCCTTGGATGCCCTAGAACGCTCCACCATACCCGCTTCTTTTAATATGGTATCGAGGGCTGATGTAAACTCAGGTTTATCTCTAAACACTATATCAGCGTAATCGAGAGCATTCTTAACTCCCTCACGGTTAGCAGTATCAACGCCCATTTTAAGAGTGCGTTCCCCCGCAGTGCTAGTAGTAGAACCTAGAATATTGTTACGGAGCCAACGAGAATAGGCCGCTTGTATACCCTTCTCGATGATAGGATTACCTTTAGCTCTATCCATTAAACCAGCTATCTGGTCAGCAGATTGTTGATTATTGAATATCTTAGCAAGTGTATCGTACCCATTAGGATTGGGTATACCATTAGCTTTAAAGAAGCCATTTAACTCTACTTTATATATCCTCTCTTCAGCTTCTTTTGCTAAACGCTGTGCTACCACCAGTTCTTTTTGTAGTGTTTCCTTGGTAAGTTTATTATCACCTAATTTATTGACTAATACGTCTAGTCGATCTGCTTCCTCTCCAAAGCTATTTCGGATAAGGGTAGAGTACCTAGATAAGCTCTGTCTAACCGCCTCTAAACCGAGATCAGAGACATTCTCTACAGTATCTAGTCTACTGCTTAGGGTAGATAAAACATCGCCTATAATGTAATTGGTAACGTCTGAGGCACTTTGACCTGAATCCTCTCGTTTCAATAATTCGATCATGTTTGCTGCAACATCTCTGTTTTCATCATTGATCGTATTTTTCACAAGCTGTCTAGCTTCATCAGTAAATCGTGGCCCTTGTTTACCTCTAGCGGTAGTCTCACGGCGTAATGCCCCAATCTGTTGTAGAGTAGACCCGTCATCCCAGAAAGGTGCCCAATCCTCTTTGAAGTACCTCATGGCTTCAGTAGCAGCGGAGATAGTCTCATCATCCCCTGTTTCTTCTAGATATTTTATAGCGTCTTCATCAATCCACTTCTTAAATTTTATTAATGTTTTAGCGGCACCTTTCTCAGCCGCACCACCTAATTCTAAGGAGTTTATAGAGTCAACAATACCAGGGCGAATATCGGTAAATAATCTTGCAAAATCTAGCGGGGGGTTTAATTCTCCCGCCCACTTAATAAAGCGTTCCTGCATCTCTTCGGGAGTTTCTTTTACAGGTTTATCATTAACCATTTTAGTACGGAGTTTGATCTGTTCTAACAAAGTTCCGAATTGACTATCACCAGGCATAGCTGCTGCGGCTGCATCCAACTGATCTGGTTTAAGCCCTTTAAGCACATCTATTAAATTGGGGAAATCCACACCCCCTCCTGTAATGGCAGCAAACAAATCATTTTTTGTCTTGTCCATTACCTCCGAGGCTTTCGATAAGTTTTCTACAATTTGATCTGCACTATTCTCTCTTAAAGAACCAATATCAAATCCAGTACGCGATTCTAAGTTTGTCACCTTACCAATCATAGAAGGATCTTCAGCAAGCTCTTGCACGATACGGGCATTAACATTGGCAACATTTTCTGTTGCTTTAGTAACATTTAATGCCGCTTCATCAATTTCATCTATGCCTTGTTTTTGTAAGGCAAGACGGGTCTGATCGATTGCATCAGAGCCACCAAGTTTTGATTCCGCTTGGGTTAATACCCTATCTACCTCTTCCGCCGGTTGTGCTACAGCAATATTTAAATAGTTATCACCCTCGCTGCTTTGTAAGGCACCTTTCTTACGGGCCTGTGCAGTCATAATTATATTTTTTGCTTGTTTTGAGTCATTATTTTTAAATGCTTTCTCTAGAGCCGACATGGTATCCAAAGAGAATTGAACATCATCTGCCAGTTCAGGAGGCATATCTACATAAATGTCCTTGTTCTTCTCTACTAACTCTGCAACTCGTAATCTAGCCTCCTCTATTGCTTTAGGATCATCCCCCACATCAATGATAGCGTCTAAAAGATCCCGAACATACTGTTGCTCCATTGCATTTATATTACCCCCAAACAAAGGTTTAACAAACATGTTGTAGGCAGTTCTACCTACTATATCCACTCCTTTTATAGCCCCTTCCGCTATTTTAGCCGCAGCAAGCCCATCAAGAAGAATGTTGATACGTTTTCCCAACTCTTGGTTTGCCCACGGGTCATCTTTATTTACATCTACCCCCAAACCCACAGGTAGCATAGCATTGTCACCAATAAGCAGTGTACCTGAATCACTTTCAACTCCAGATGCTACACCCAATTCAAATCCCAAAGCCGCCAAAGCACCACTAACAAACGGCATTTTAGTGGCTTTTTCAGCTATCTTACCGAATAACTTAGCACCACCAAGACCAGGTACAAGCATACCCGAACCTTCGACAACAAGACTATCTAAGACACTATCCCCTGTATCAAGTTTTGGAATATTATCTTCTATGTAAGATGTCTCTTTGTCCGTGATACCTGCAAGGTCTGTTGCCATCTCACCAACTTTAGCAATATTACGGCCAGCGTTCTTAATACCACCCACCATTTTATCTGTAAAACTTACTCCCATATCACCACTGAAAAAACTCTGGTTTGGGAAAGGTACTTCTTTACCTTCATACACAAGAGTACCGTCTAATCTCCTAGAAGACTTAGGGTGGTTTTTATAGAATTCATACCGCTTCATGGCGGTGTCTAACAGTTCATTGCGGCTACTACTAAATGGAAGATAATCCGATGCTTCATCAAAATCATTAACAATGTCATCATACATTGTAGTATCAGGTAAAGGTAATTCTATATCCTGACCAATCAACGATTCATCGTTAAAGATTTTAGGGGCTTCTTTCACTTCTTCAGTTTCTATTTCCTGCTGTCCTACTACAGTTCCAGGTTCCCCACCCCATATAGCGTCTGCAAAGGGGTTACTATCCGACTCGGATTCCTCTTCCCCAAATATAGCATCTGCAAATGGATTAGATTGATCTGTCATTATTGGTTACCTTTTGGCTTCGTCATAGTAGTTCCCACTTGTTTTCCTGCTAAAGCGGGGTACATCTTAATTAACTCTTCCGTGAGTGTAATAGTTTCACCATTCTCATAGGCTTTAAGAGCTTCTTCTGGAGTCTGGAGTTTTGGTGTCTTATTACTAACCAGAGTATTCACCTTAGCGTTCACTTGGTCAGTTGAGTCTGTGATAAACTGCACAACACCAGGTTGTAGGCCATTGAAAGCGTACGCCCGTGGATCATTCCACCAAGCTCCACCTGTTCCTTGGATCGCCATATCCATCCCCGCAAGTTGTCCTATCCTTTTAGCTGCGCGTTCGGCGGCGTTAAACTTTTTACCAATTAAGCGGCGTATGTTTTCCTTAACTACTTCAGGGTCATTGCTGTTAAATATCGACCCATGATAATTATCATAATCTTTGTTAGATAATGCAGCACCAGAGTTACCATCCGCTTTACCATAAGCAAAAACCATCTGTGCTTCCTGAGCCATCATGTTTCTAACCTCTTGGCTGTATTGACCAAGCGCACCCGCCCCTGTTTCAATGGCGGAGATAAACTTATCTTTATCTATCAATGTGACTTCATTCCCGTTTTTGTCTGTATCAACATAAGACGCAAGCTCTTTAGCTGTATCGAATTCATTTACAATCTCTACTCCTTTAGCAGCTAAACGACCAACATAGGTTCTTGCTGAAGGGGTTTCGTTTAAACCCGCAACATAATACGCAGCAGTCTCACTAAAATTGACAGCAGAATCCAAGTCGCCTAGTCGCTTATTGTATTCAGAAGCACTCCACTTTTCCACATCAAATTGGTGGTCTGAGCTTGCTAAGATCATGTTACTTGCAACCTCACGGGGTATTTTTTTACCTCCTATCTCAAGGGTGCCATCAGGGTATAATAAACCTGTACCAAGAAAAAGAGGTTCTCCCCCTACTGAATTTGGGGAGTACACAGTATATGGTTTCGCTTTACCTCCACTTGTTCTATTTTGTTGTGTTGTAAGATCCTCCGCAATAACCGTTAACTGTTTTAAAATAGTGGGGTCATTTTGATGCTTCTCTCTTAGCCCTGGAATTTGCTCCAACTTAGTTACTGAAGAAGGATCAAACCCAATACTTTTGTTGATTTGACTATTGATTAGAAGGGTTTGATTTTGTGCATTAAAAAGTGCTTGCGCTATAGCCTGACCATCCCCTTTTTCGATGGCTTCTTTACCTTCTGCGGTATTCGCCCATACTTCCATAAGTGAGTTAGTAGGATCATTGAAGTCAAATTCCGTGGCGTTACCCTTACCGTTATCAACCACTTTGCTAAACGTATTGAATTGTTTGGCTATGGCTACCGCATCTCCTTGTATAAGGGCTTGTTTACCTGCTTCTGTTTGTATCCAGACCTGCATGGCTGCACCCGCACCCCCTGAGCCAAAGTTCAGGTTACCTTTATTGTTTTTCTTGGATATTGCTGCAAGTATCAGTTCTTGTTGTTTCTCGGTGTCACCTTGGGCGGTTGCGGCTTTATACTCCTGAGAGTTTGTTACCGTCTTAGCCAACATCTGGTCTAGAGTTTTAACACTTTCTGCTGCTGTACCGTAAGTAAATGTATATAAAGGTTTACGTTCTTCAGGTTTGTATCCCTCTAACACCTTATCGAACTCACCCAACTTATCACCATACCCTACCATTTCTGCAATATCAGTTCGGTACTTGGAGAACGGGTTATTTTTGTCTTCTTCTGGTGGAGTAACTTCTTTTTGTTCTTCAGCAACAGGTAAAGTTGATACATTTTGGGTATCAGTTTCTTTGCTTTCTCCTCCTAGAATGTCTTTAGTTTGTGCGTCTATATCTGCATCGACATTTTGTGAAGGCAACTCTAAAGCATTAGATAGAGGATCTCCCGTAGTTTCCATACCTGTAACTTCTTCTGGCTCAGTAATACGCTCAAAGGCACTACCTTCAGCTCTAACATCCCTTAAAATTTGAGCAGTTGAAACTCCCCCCTTCAATTTTTCGTATACAAACAAATAGGCATCATCAGGGATACTGCTTTCGCTTTTTGCAAACGCCTTTGCTTGAGATATTAATTCCTCATCTTTTCTTTTAGTGGCGTTATACGCAGCTTGTTGTTTTAAGAAAGCAGATGCTCCAAGTTTAACTATATCATCTTTCTTTTTTTCTGTACGCTTACTGGACTCAACATAAGCACCAGCAAAACCTTGGGCAAAAGCACCCCAACCATCAGCACTACTCATCTTCTTCTAACTCCTCAGTGTTGTAACCTAACATATTGGATTGTTCTTCTTCTGAAACGGGGGCCATAAAGCCTTCAGGCTCTTCTGATTCTGTATTTTCAGGAATCTCTTCCTCTTCAGTACCTTCATCGTTAGCTGGGGCCATAGCCTCTTTAAACACTACGGATGATACAAAATCAGGCTCTCTATTAATTCCAAGATCATATTTAATACCATATGATTTTGCTAATATTTCTAATAGTCGTGCGATTGGCCCTGCGGATAAGATAGCAAAGTCTATGCTAAATTTACCTTTACTAATACCAAGAGTGAGTAAAATGTCAGTGATCGCAGTAATAGTTACCCCAGACTCTATTAGGCTCATATAAACCATACCAGAGTCAGTCTCAGTAAGCTGTTTCATAACATACTCTAGAATATCATCAGTATTATGAAGATCGGGGGGACGATGCCACGGGTAGTTACGAGTATCGCTTGTGTAGTTCGCGCCTGGTATCGGTGCATCAGGTATTGTAGGTTTAGCTGAGGTCATCTAATTCCACCTCCTCATCTTCTTTTTTCTTAGATTTCTTCTTCTTGGTAGGAACTAACTCTTCCTCCAATTCATCGAAGTATTCTCTAGTATATTTCACTTCCCCTTCTTGAACTTTAAGAAGTTCTTCAGGGTCGAAACCATCATAATATTTACGGATTGCCGTTTGTACTGCGTCTTCAAATCTCATTATGTTACCTTGTCGTATTTAATTTACTAATGCCTAGTAGAATTTAGATTAATTAAGTGGTTGGGGTTTTACTGCCGCCCCCGAAAAAGCCCATCACACTACTACCAATACCGCTAACGACATCCCCTGCTTTACCTAGTGCGCTAGAAATTTGTGCTGCCCCGTCTTCAGAACCAGCATAGTTACCGACCATGGTACCCATAGCACCTAAGATCTGTGAACCGGCAGAAGGTCTGCTTGCATTAGCATTCTGAATACTTGCGTTAGCTGCAATTCTAGACTGCTCAATCGAGGCTTGGCTACTAGCTGAGGAACCCATTATTGAATAGTTGTGGTCTAACAAAGAATCTTGGCGATCCCACATCTGGTTCATCGCTTCGTTAGTTATATTTAACAGATTTTGTACATCCCTAGCTGCCGCATTGTTAGCAACCTGTGTGTTTGTGGTAGTTACATTCTGTCGCCATGTAGCATTGGCTGCATCAATAGAGTATTGCATATTAGCATAAAATTGCTCTCTGCTATTTTCTAATGAACTATTGAATTGAGACATGTCATTGGCTTCTGTCATATTAATTTCTGACATATGGTTCCGTTGAGATGTGTTGTACATATCAATGGTCGCGCCCAAATTATCGTAGAATTGATCCATGTTGTTTTGGGATTCAGCACCAAATCGGCGTTGTACATTTACCTGTTTAGTATCCTCTAAGATAGATTGTACTTTAGCTTGTGTATTAATGATTTCAGTTTGCTGTTCGTTTGAAAGGTTAGCCATATCATACGTCATAAACATCTTGGCATTGTTGACGGACAGAGCTGTTCGGTTATCTAGGTCAGCTAGTTCCATTTTTGATAGGACGTTAGCTTTGTTAATTATCATCTCTTGTTTGTTATCAAGATTTTCCAATGTAAGCGTTTGATAGAATTCACTCTCTGCCTGTGCAATCGGTAGAGTAGCTTCAATCATTGCTTGTGCTAATGTAGCAGTGGCCGCTGTTCCGGTAATACCTTTAAAAGCAATATTCTTAGATACACTTCGGGCAATACCCGCTGCCCAAGTCGGTATTTTAGGTTCACCTGTAACGGGGTCTGTGAATTCCCCTGTTAATATCTCTAATTGACCTGTGACTGTAGCTTTAGCATCTACATAGTTACCTTCCCCAAGGGTCTGGGCAAGCATTTTACCGGCCATAGTGGTGGTATCAATTACTGAACTAATATTTTGGGTAGCAAAGTTGCTTAATGCTTCCCCTGTGTGGTTGATAGAGCCATCTGCATTACGGCCAGTACCTAACCCCTGCATATCCAAGGAATGTTCCTCAATATCCACTAAGGCATCTTTATTGGTTTCCATGGTTGCAGCGGTAGCTTGGTTAGCTTCCACCTGGTCTAAAGATTTTGCAGCGGTATAGTTAGCAACTTCATTTGGTTTAGCTACTTTAGCAGCGGTATCTACAGAAGCACTGGCTAGTGTGGCATTAACACCATCAATATCTATACGGTGGTCATCTCCATTTATAAGAGTACCCTCTGTTTCTGGATCGATGTAGGTCATCGCATTAGCATTATTGATATTGCGTGAATCAAGGAACGCAGATGGATCTGCCATAATCTCATCTGTATAAGCTATACCCTCTTCGTTAATCGCATCAATATTAGCTTGTGCCGCTGCTCTATTTTCTGCTTGTGCCGCTGCCGCTGCTGCTGCTTGGGCTTGGTTAGCTTTATTTGCTTTATCTGCTGACTTTGCTGCCTTATTGGATGAATACACCCCTGCTGCTGTCGTTGCTACGGCGGTTGTTACTGCTGCCATGTCTTATGACCTCTCAACATTATTTTGTTTTCTCTTCAATATATCGGCTTGTTCTTCACAAGCTCGGATCTTGTCTCTTAGTAAAATGTAATTTGAGATAGCTTCCTCTATTGCAGTGCTATCTTCCGGTAACCCATCAATCTCATCGGCAAGTTGATAATTAAACTCTTGCGTGTATATTTTGATTGGGGGGCAGTAGACTTCTATTTCGGTCTTATAAACCGTTTTGGCGCAACCGATCAGTAAGTTCATCCCGACCAGTAGGCTTATTACTTTCAATTTCATTGTTAACCTTTTGGATACTTTTATAAAACTCAGCACGTTCTTCCGAGGCTTTGGCGGAGGCTTTGATCTGTTTAACCTCTTCTTTCTTAGCCCCATCTCTTCGTCCGAGGATATAAAGAATAGGTAATATGGCAGCGAAAACACCTGCTGCTATAAGTTTAACTTTATTAACTATCCCGCCTAACACCATTATTTAATACCTTCACGGTTAGCTTTTACTCGTTCATTGGTTATAAGTATTAGGCCAAGCATAGAGGCGGCTAAGAAACCGTATTTGATGTACTCGGAATACCCAATGAACGGCTCTAGTTGTGTAGCAATTTCACTCATAGTTACACCAAGACTTGCCACACCTGCTCCGGCTAATGTCTTAGATTTAGTTAAAGGCTTTAGGGCGGCTTGCTCAGGCTTCTGAACCATCATATCACCGCCCTGGTCGGCTAGAGGGGTATTTACTGCGAATAAGGCTGCTTCTGCTGTACGGCGGCGTGTAAGCCCTCTGAGCGTCTTTAAGACCCCATCTACCCTTGCTTTATTCCACCGCATGATTTGTTCAGGGATTTCGTCATATAGACCTTGGTTCAACTTCTTGAGTAGAGTCGAGGTAAGGAAGTTACCGGCACCCAGATTAAATACAAAAGATGATAGAGCATCAAATTGTTGTTGGTTTAACGGTACATTCACATAACTTTTTACAACATTACCGGCTACTGCAAGGTCATCTGCTAGGAATTGTAAGCATTCTTCCTCAGTAGCCCGCATACCAGATTTAACGCCTTTGCAATGCCCATAACCAATAGTCCACCTACCTGCGGGGCATCTATAGGCTCGTACATCACCTTCTTCAGTGACTTTATCTAAGCCTTCAAATTTTTTAACTAAATTAATACCTGCTTCAGAAACAGTTGTTGGATTCATCTTAAAGTCCAGAATAAATAGGATACAGCCGCTGATGCACCGATCCAAAAAATACGCTCCGCAAAGCGTAGGGTGGTACCATTGGTAGAAACCTTCATTGAGATTTCATCCACCCTATCCTCCAACTCTTCCTGCTTATCATCATATTTACCCATCCGGTTAAAGAGTGTTGCCATTCTTTCTTCCATCCGAGCCAGTGATATTACTGCATCTGCTAATTTATCTAACTTGGCCTCTATACGGCTAAGGCGTTGATTCTCGTTCATCAAGCCCCCTCTAGTTTGATTGAGCATAAGGTGCGGCTAATCCACTATAAGGGGATGCGGGGGTTGTTGCTCCTGCTGTAGGTGACTCTGCTGCCATCTGAACATTAGAACCTTGAATCAACGAAAGGTTAGCCACTTCATTCAGTATACGGTTAATGTCTATAGCCTGTTGGTCAATTCTCTTCCCGTTAACACTGCTAAAAGTGGTCAGGATTAAAGAACCTTGCTCATCTATAGCACGATTTAAATAATTGCCATTTCGGTCTATTGAGTTTTGGACTAATTTACCAGTTTCATCAAACGCATCTGATACCGCAGCAATACTGTTCTTTAATCCTTGATCCACCCCAGCTACATCCGCAACTATAAACGCTTCAGCTTGTTTCAGGCGGTTAAGGAATTCCTGTTGTCCTGCTGACTGTTGGTCGCCAAGCTCATCAAACCGAGAGGCAAACCCCGCATCTAAACCGGACGCTGTAGATAACAGGTTTTGTTGCATGTCATCACCAACCTGGTTAATGGATGCGCCAACTACTCGAATAGCCTCTTCTGCGGAATCAAATCGAGAAGATAGGTCTTCGGATAGAAGTTCTGTATTATACTTTTCAGAATTTAATAGTTCACCAGTGGTAGCGTCTAACGTATTTACTATCAAATCACCCGCATCATCAATCTCACGGGTTATAAAGTTTCCAGTAGCATCTAATGAATTGGTAATCAGTTGCCCTTGAGAGTCAAAAGAATTTAACAGGGAGGTAAACCCTTGCGCTAAATCCTCTCCCATTAGGTTGCCTTGTGTCTCCATAATTGCACGGAGTTCATCCATATTGGAAGTAAGGTTCATTTGAACCTGTTCATTCTGTAAGGCGTTACCTGCTAGTCCAGTAGAAAGGGATGTGTTTAGATTACTAAATCCTTCTGCTTGATCCGCAGCTATAGAGCTTAGGCCCTCATTCATTGCTTGTGTTTGACTGCCACCCAAGGAAGTTAACATGGAGTCAATATCCAGTGTCTGTTGTGCTAACAGAGTTCCTGTGTCCTGTACCTCAGAAAGTACAAGACCACCTGTTTCTGCTATCGCCCTAGAGAGCGTATTACCATTTGTAAGCTGGGAGCGTTCAATTAATGCACCTTGCTCATCAAATGAATCTACCAACATTTCGTAATTTTTACGGGTAGCCTCATCTAACTCAGCATTACCTGATTGCAGGATAGTTTGCACCTCGGTTAACTTAGATACAAAGTCAGCTTGCATTGCTTGGCCTTCAGCAGTGTTCTGAGCTTGGCCTGTAGCTATATCAGTAGCAATCGTAGAAAAGTTTAAATCAGAAGCTGCTGCATTAGATTCAAGTGTATCTTGTACATTAGATACTTCCGAGTTGAGGGAGGACGCTATATCCCCAAAATTCTGTTCGGTACTCGCTTGGTTAGCATCAACTTGAGAGGCTACATCTGCAACTTGGCTATTTGCTTGGTTAATGTCCGAATTAATACCTTGTAAGTCTCTTGCATTAGCGTCAGCTTGATTACTCATAGCACTGCCCATAGTATCAAAACCACCTACAACACTTGCACCTAATTGGCTCCGAGTCTGGTTAGCTAAATCACTATAAGATCCAAAGTCACTTCTAAAGGTATCTAAACCACCTTGCAAAGATCCTTGTCCTTCTCTTAAGGATGCTTGCCCCGCACTTAAGTCAGCATAATACTGGGCGGCATCTCCACCGTATTTTGCGATAAGGGCTTGTATTTGATCCGTAGCACCTAACACGTTGGTAGATGTATCAGTTAGTTGGTTACTTAGGTTACCTTCCATCGATGCTAGATTATCACCAACGGCACCAAAACCCGTTAAAGTGGTATCTAATAAAGCACTATCATTTGTATTAATCTGAGTGCTTAGGTTGCTCATCCCTGTATCTAATAGGGTATTAGTATTATCAAAGTTTTGCGTAAGACTATTCTGAATCTCTCCAGTACGAGCATCTACGTTATTCGTAATCGTATCAACACCAGTAGCCATACTATCTTGTAGGCCAGTAAAACCTGTGGCTATGGTCGCATCAGATTGATCCATCCGAGTGTTAACGGAAGTTGCTAGATCCTCTTGCCCCGCTGTTAAGTCAGAAAACCCACTTGTTAGTGTGCCTCCCAACTCATCATTCATATTAACCAATATTTTTTCTTGGTTGGCGAACTCCCTTGCATTATCTTTAGCTAAGTCTGCGAAAAGACGTTCTTGCTCCGGGTTTAAATCCATCACCTCTCGGTAGATGTCTCGTGTGGTATCATCTAACGTATCTAACGTCTTGAGTTCGTCTGTGATATATCCACGAAGATAATCATTGGCTTCTCTTGAATTTGTTGCGGCAATCGCTGTCTTACCCATAATTTTATAACCTCTTTATAAATGATCGTTCACAAGGCTCGTACCCTTTGAACTTGTATATTTTTGCAACACGCTCAACTTCCAAATGGTCTAACGCAACCATAGTAAATGCATCACAATTAATTTCTTTTGCCCAATTCTCTAAAGCGTTAAATAGCTGTTTAGCTGCTTTTGATTTTCTATGTTCTGGATAAACATACCAAAACAATTCGATACCAACTGTACTACTAGGGGCTAACCAGAGATGTGTTTTTATCGCGGCGGTAGCACCTAATAACTTGCCTTCTTCTTCAGCTAAAAGAACAACGACATCAGGGTTATCAATCAGCCCCTCCAAAACGTCACTTGTGTCCTCTATTATCCAAGGAACACCATGATCTATATGATGTTTTGTTTGTAAGAAGAATTCTTCGAGTAAAGGGAGTAAATCTGTAGCATCTTCCTGTGTAGCTTGTCTTATAGCGACCATTAGGTTCTCTCAGTTGCAGTGAAGAACCAGGTAAGGACTATACGGCTATCGGTGTTGTCTTTACCGTAACCCTGAACAGGCTCTGCTCTATGCCAACAATCGGAAGGGAAAATACAAATCTTGTTCTTTTCCATGCCAATGAAGGCTACTTCCTCCCACTCTCTATAGTTGTTTGTATCGTAAAAGCAGTCTAATGCCTTTAGATCACCTTTATCTTTAAGGCTGTTATTTCGTATATGCTTTAGAAGAGCTGTACCTGCCCTTCCTTTAGGATCTGTAAGGTAAAACATCACACTATGAGTACCCATTACCCTGTCACTATGAGCTTGATGAGGGGCAACTAAACCGTCTGTCATACGGCGCATGAAAGGGGTACTCATGCTCTCAATGTCAAACTTATCCGATATTACGGAATGTATATACTCTAATACCCAATGAGGAATATCAGTTGATATGTCAGGGTATAAGACCCCATCTACGGGGTTAACTTCCCCATCAAAAGTCACATTTTGAAGATGGGTTTGTAACTTGTCGAACTCAGGAAGAAAGTTTGATTTAGAGAATAGAATCAATGATTTACCAGAAGAGGTTAAACATAGGTAAAGAACAAATATTATACACCTTTACCTTCAGGTATTATACCTCAGTATTGTACCCTTACGCAAGCTAAATACCTACAAATTCTTTAACTTCTGTAGGAGTTGCATCAATTACAGCTTGAGCTTCACTTCGTTCCAAATCATCCTTCACAATAAGAGGGTTAGGTTTTATCTCAGTTGTAGGTTCTTCCATAGGATTACCATAGGTAAGGACTTCTATGGTGGCTTCCAAAGGCTCTACAGCTCTCTGAACAACAACATCTGAGGTTGTTTCTACTTCAGATGGGATTCCTGTTTCGGGATCTATGACCACTTCAGTTTGAGTTACTGTTTCTATTATTTCAGAAAGTCCAACAGATAATTGGTAATGTGTCAAACGCTCTACCGCCGCAGTATAGGCCTCTACCTGTCGAGTAAATTTCAAGGCATCCGCAGCTTCCTGTATATGGGCAGGAATATCTCCATCAAAACAATCCCCCCCGTCTTTTACAATATCATCCAGCATCTGTTGATAATGACGGTTAGCTGGCGCGTTGGGTATAGAGAAATTACCCTCAGAGCATACCAAAGATAGAATATTGCCATCGTTATCGGTAAGTAAAGAATAAGTCATGTTTTAAAGCTCCGCATCGAATTTAAGTTTAGCTTCCCCTGAACTGATACTACCACCAACCAATTTATAGTTTTGTGATAAGGTAACCATGTCATTGTTTGACACATAACTAGGTTTGTTGAAAAGGATGGCTATGTTGCAGTTTCTCTCTCTTGAAATTTGATTATTAGTTATAAAAAAGTAGGTTGTCCCAATACTATAGAAGGCAAAACCAGTGGAATTGTAATTACTTAAAATTGCTTCAGACATATTCGACATACTAACCGAAGGGGGGGTGCGCTTCGGGTAGATAGGCATTGAAATAATAGCTACACCACCCATTCCCATACATCTACCTGTACCAAAAGTACCATACATACCTGGTTGGAAGTCTTCATAATAGCGTAGACATAAGTTTAATTCTTCACCGTATGAACGATACTCGAATGGAGTGGCTACTTTACCTAATTCAAGTTGGCAATTTGCTATTTGAAATGTATCGTTAGTATTCCAATCCGCAGTATCCCCAAACAACTCGTAGTTAATATGGTCATACGTCATATTGGACGGTAATGTTTTAGTTGCAGTATGGTAAGTCCATGAGGTAGTTACTTCATGTGTTTCTACAGGAGTCACGGTAAGATCGTATGATCCTGAATAAGTGCCGGTTGATGTATTGTTTAACCTAGACTTTATCGTGCTATTTTTTGATGCTTTCATCCACCAACTCATAGTGACTGTCTGCCCCGACATAATATTTGCACCGTCCTCTATTGGCTGATTAAAATTAGGAGCCTTTCCATTACTGGGGGAGGTGTACTTCAGTGTCTTAACTATTTGGTTTGTAGGCAGGGTATCTTGTATCTGTTCATATGTTCCATCGTAGTATGTAACCCATCGGTCAGCAGTAATATAATTATACGGGCCAAACGTAGGATCTACTACGCTAGTACCGTTACGCTGCCAAATTAAAAAATTACCATTAATCAGTAAATTTCTACGCCCAGCATTAATCAGGTTAAACTGTTCTTGCGGTGTCTCAGCACGAAGCATCGCCTCACCAGCGATACCTGTAGGTTTCTTGAGATCGTTTAGTTCCTCGCGTACATTAATCTCAGGTTTTGTAATTTTAACTGTCATTATTAATCCTCTGCCACTAATTCATTAGCGACACTAATCGCCGTATTAACTGCGGTAGTTGTGTTATCTATTCGCTGCAAACCTTTAAATACACTTCGACCAGAGCTTGTACCCGCATGGAGTAGCCCGGTATCTTTGTCGTAGGCTAAGGCTTTTACGTTATCACTTGTACCATAGAGAGTTGCTTGAGAATTCTCTTGGAATAAGACTTTCTCATCACGGTACATTTTAGTGATTTGTTCAGCGGATGGGGTTGTGGCTGAGATGCGGAACAGGGCTAGGGAGCCATTAAAAGGTTCTGATAAATCTTTCCTGTTTCCTATAAATAACTCTGATGTTGTATCCGCCATATCAACCGCTGTACCAACACCAGACGCACCTAACGAGCCATTAACATATACATCAACTCCATCACTTCGCCTAACACAACAAAAATGTACCCACACCCCAACTGGTAGGGCGGCTGCTGCTGCTGCCACCCCACTCACATTAAATAAAGCTCCTGAGCTATGGTTGGGAACAAATTGAACATACTTTGACCCATCACTATTGTTTAACTGAAAGGTATATTTTCCGGTTGTTGAGTCTGTTAGTTTTACCCACCCCATCACACAAAAATCCCCAGTACCGAAATCGAGATCACTGGTGTAAGTCTGTTTTAGATAGTTACTCCCACTAAACCCACTGTACGCCACAAGGTCAGCACCCGTTGCTACAGCAGTCTTAGTGATTGTGCCGTGTACTTGGAGACCGTTGCCGTTCACACTGCGGTCTGGGTCGGCTAGGCGTACTGAGACGTTGTCAAATACTACGTTATCGCCATCTGATCCTCCGTTTATTTGAAGAGATATATAAGCAGTAGTACTTGTAGCTACAAACGTATTAGAAGAAGTTCCAGAGGAAAGGGTATTAGCAACGTAAAACCCCCCAGTTGGTGTTGTGCCAATCCTTGAATAACCGGGGCGTGAACCAGAAACCCTAGTAACTTGATAAATGTAAGTCTTTCCAACTTCCAGAGTTACAGCT
>FUWD013192804.1_pt1 | contig 15478 bp, 24 predicted proteins | sample 1063281 | NCBI WGS metagenome assembly FUWD01 (sample SAMEA79048168, study PRJEB19326) | metagenome | biome: marine | reverse complement strand
AATCTTCATTATCAAAGAATGAAAAATTAGGATTTAAAACTCCTTACTTTGTTCATCACCCATTTATTAAAGATAAAAAACTACCAATTTATGTGAGTAATTTCATACTTATGGATTACGGCACAGGTGCAATTTATGGCTGTCCTGCCCATGATCAAAGAGATCTAGAGTTTGCCTTAAAATATAAATTAGAGGTTTTGCCTGTTGTATCACCCGTTAAATCTCAAGATATAGAAATTAAAGATAAGGCTTATATAGATGATGGCTTCATAATCAACTCTGATTTTTTGAACGATCTTAGCGTTAATGAAGCGAAGAGAAAAATAATTAAAATTGTTGAAGACAAAAAAATTGGAAATTCTAAAACAATTTATAGATTAAAAGACTGGGGAATATCAAGGCAGCGATATTGGGGTTGTCCTATTCCAATTCTTTATAGAGAGGATGGTAAAATTATTCCTGTTCCTGAAAAAGATTTGCCTATTACTCTTCCTGAAGACATTGATTTTAGCAAACCTGGAAATCCTTTAGAGAATCATCCAACATGGAAATATACAAAATGTCCAGAAACTGGAATGAAGGCCATTCGTGAAACGGATACCCTTGATACCTTTGTGGACTCCTCTTGGTATTTTTTAAGATTTTGTTCACCCCTTGAAAAAAATTATCCCTTTAATGAAGAGGATGTCAATTATTGGATGCCCGTTGATCAATATATTGGCGGAGTTGAGCATGCAATTTTACATCTTTTATATTCAAGATTTTTTACCCTTGCTTTAAAAGATGAATTTAAATTTAAATTTTCAGAACCATTTCAAAATCTTTTTACTCAAGGGATGGTTTGTCATCCAACCTTTAAAACTGAAAAAGGAGACTGGGTCTTTCCAAAGGATGTAAAATTTGAGGATGGGAAATATTTTTTAGATAATAAATTAAAAGTTTTTAAAGGGCGATAGCCAGGCAATGTCAAAATCAAAGAAAAATATTGTAGATCCAGATGATATTATAAAAATTTATGGCTCCGATGCGGTAAGATGGTTTATATTATCGGACAGTCCTCCAGATCGTGACATTCAATGGAGTGATAGTGGTATTCAAGGTGCTTATAAATATATTCAGAAAATTTTTCGAACATGTGAGAAAATATCAAATTATCAAAAGACTAATGAAAATTTTGATAAAATTTTTAATTAAAGTTGATATTTTAGTAAAAGAAATTTCAGAACATGTTGAAAAATTTCAAATGAATGTTGCTGTTGCAAAATTATATACCTTTTTAAATCTTATTAATGATGAAGTTGAAAAATTAGGGGTTGATAAAAATAGTTTAATTGATGTTTTTAAAAATATTTAATAATTATTTCAGCCTTTATTCCTTATGTTGCAAATGAATGCTGGGAAAAATTACAAAAAAAGAATCTTGCTATTCAAGAGTGGCCTAAATTTGATAATGAATCATTAAAAAAAGATGAATTTAATGTGGTTGTTCAAATAAATGGTAAAAAAAGAGCAATTATCAACGCTATCCACAATGAAACAGAGGAGAGTATTTTTAGTAAATCCTTAGCAATTAAAAATATAAAAGTTATATTGGAAAAACTACCATAACAAAAAATATTTGTTAAAATAAATTACTAAATATTGTCACCAATGAAAAATAAAATATTTATAACAATTTTACTTCTTATCACTCTTTCAAGCTGCGGATTTTCCCCTATTTATATGGGAAGTGCAAAACAAGTATTATTTCAAAATCAGAAATCGTAGGTGATAAAGATCTTGCCTTTAATCTTGAACAAAAATTAAATTTTAGAAAAGATGAAAAGGATATGAATGCTTATATATTTAAAGCACAAATTTACGATACTGCTGAAAGTTCTTTAGTAGATAATAGAGGAATAGCCACTGAAGAAATTATAAAACTCACTGTCAGTTATCAATTTCAAGATAAAAATGGATTAGTGATCTACCAAGATGCTATCTCAAAAGATAAGCGAGTTGCAGTTACTGATAATTTATCAAATAATTCTATCATTAAAAATAACGAAAAAGGAATATTATTAGACTCTATAATTCAAAATATATTATTTAAATCTAGAGTTTCATTAAGATAGTTTAAATGATTGTAAAATCACAAGAAATCTCCTTAAAGAAAAGAGATTTCTTCCTTAATAAAGTCATTGTCCTTTATGGAGAAAATCAAGATTTAATAAAGGATTTAAATGATCAAATTCTATCTTTGTGTGAAGTTAAAGATCAAAATTCAAAAATTATTTTTGAAGATGATATTTTGAAAAAACCAGATGATATTATTAATTACTATTTAAATGGATCGTTATTTGAGGAAAATAAAAATATAACCATTATAAAAAATTGCTCTGATAAAATTTTAGAAATTATAAATTCTATTAAAAATAATATTCAAGATACTTTAATAATTATAAATTCTGAAATATTGCAGAAAAATTCAAAGTTAAGACAATTTGGTGAATACGATAAAACTTCTATTTGTATACCTTGTTACCAAGAGACAAAATTTGATATCAAGAAGTTTTTAATGCAACAAGTTCAAATCAATAAATTAGAACTTACTGAAAACCAAATTGAGACTATTTTAAATTTTTCATCCCTTAAAAGATCTAAGATCAAAGAAGCGGTTGAGAAAATAAACATTTATAAAAATACGAAAAAAATTACTGATAAAATTATTGAGGAAATTTGCACCGAAAATGATCTTAAAAAAAATGACGAGATTATTGATATTTTATTGTCTAAAAATGAGAAAAACATTAATGATTTTATATCCAACATGTCTAATTATGAAAAAAATTTCATAGAAATTATAATTATCTTAAGATCGTTTATTATGAAAATTTTAGATATTCAAAAAATGGATAAAAAACTTTCAACGGATGAAAAGCTTGAAAGATATAAGCCACCCATCTTTTGGAAGGATAAAGACAGAATTAAGAATATCTTAAAAATTTGGAGTTCTAAAAATCTTGAAAAATTACTAATTAATTTAAATATTATCGAGACAAATTTTAAAAGAGATGAATTGGCCCAAGATACTCAGTTTTTTATTTTTTAACTAAAAATCTATCTAAAGTATCCTTTAAGAACACTAATAATTTTATTTAACTGTTCGAGATTTTTATATGAAAATTTAATTTCACCTGAATTATTTTTTTATTTTTAATATCTACTTTTATTCCCATACTAAGCTCAAGTTCATTTTCTAAAGATTTAATATTGGTATCTTTATTAAATGATTTAATTTTTTTAGTGTTCCAAAAACTTGTTCTTTTTTAACTAAAAACTCAGCCTGCCGAACGGAAAGATTCTTATTAACTATAATTTTTGCAAGTTTGATATTATCTGGAACATTCACCAAACATCTTGCATGTCCAGATGTTAATAATCCATCTGCAATCATTTTTTGTATCTCTTCGGGAAGTCCTGCAAGCCTTAAGGTATTTGCAATATGACTTCTGCTTTTTCCCAAAATTTTAGATAAAGTTTCTTGTGAATAACCAAATTTTTTAACCAAATTATCATAACCTAAGGCTTCCTCAATTCCGTTTAAATCAGATCTTTGAATATTTTCTAAAATTGCAAACTCTAATGATTTTTTATCATCAATATTTAAAACGATCACAGGTACTTCATGAATTTTTGCAAGTTGTGCAGCTCGCCATCTTCTCTCGCCTGCTACAATTTCAAAATTATCCTCTGATTTTTTTCTAACTAATATAGGCTGTATTATACCTTGCTCTTTGATTGAGTCAGATAGTTCATTTAATAAATTTTGATCAAAATTTTTTCTTGGTTGAGATGGATTTGGAAATATAAAATGAATAGGAATTTTTTCTGCTAGATTTTTTGTTTCAATATTTTCAGGTCCAACATCCCCCATCAATGCTGACAAACCTTTTCCTAGACCTTTAAATTTATTTCCAATCATTTATGCTACTTTTTTTTCCTGTAAATTTTCTCTAACCAAAAACTCTTCAACAAACTGATTATATGCAAGGGAACCTGCGCAATATTTATCATATAGGATCACTGGCATTCCAAAGGAGGGAGCCTCGGAAATCCTTACATTTCGCGGTATATTTACGCTATAAACCTTATTTCCAAAGAAATTACGTCCTTCTTTTTCAACATCTGCACACAATTTATTACGCTTATCGTACATAGTTAAAACTATCCCTTGTATTTCTAAATTAGTATTTAAATTAATTTTTATACGATCGATGGTTTTTACTAATTGACTTAAGCCTTCCAGTGCAAAAAATTCAGCTTGTAATGGCACAACTAATGAATGCGAAATTACTAAAGACATAATTGTTAAAAGACTAAGGGATGGTGGACAATCAATTATAATGTAAGAAAATTTTTCTTTTTCTAAAATATTTTCTGAACCATCAATAATATTTTTTAGTAAAAAAGCTTTTTGGGAATTATTTGCAACTTCAGTTTCTAAACCAGATAATTCTGCATTTGCAGGAATGATGCTTAAATTTTCTATTTTTGTTTTTTTATACATTCAGCAAAAGAATCTTTTTTATTAATAAATCGTAAATAGATTTTTCTCTTTCACTTTGAGTTATTCCAACACCTGTGGATGCATTACCTTGAGGATCTAAATCTATTAATAAAACTTTAAAATTTTTTAAGGCAAGGCCTGCAGCTAAATTAATTGCTGTTGTAGTTTTGCCAACACCACCTTTTTGATTTATTACTGAAATTATCCTAGGCATTTACAACTTTAAGTTGTATTAAGTTTAATGTTCTTAATTTTGATAATTGATGAGTCATCCGATGTAATGCTTCTAAATTTTTCTAATTCAAAAGTATATTTTTTTTTAGCATCATCTATATCCTGTTGATAAGTTTTCCCTTTTAACAAAACTAATTCTTTGATATTTTCTATGTTTCTATAAAGAATATTAATTGTATCTAAAGTAGACTTGAATGCCCTAGAAACTACAGTACTAGTTTCTAAAAAATCATAAATCTCTAATCTTCTATTCTCAATTTGAACTTTTAAGTCTAATTTTATGCACAAATCTCTTAAAAAGTTTGATTTTTTTGGACTTTTTTCTACTAATATAATATTTCCCTTTAAACTTTCATTTTCCATAAGAATTTTAACGATAATTCCAGGAAATCCAGCTCCAGAACCTATATCTATTATATCTAATTTTTTATCGATTAAATCATATATCTGAGCTGAATCTTTAAAATGCCTTGAAAATATTGATTTTTCTGTGTTTTTGCCTATTAAATTAAGTGTTTTATTTTTTCTATTAAGAATTTTTGGTATATTTTTAATTTTTCTATTGTTTCACGTGAAACATTGAATTTTTTCTTGAAAAAATCAATATCTTCATCCATTATATCAGGATGCTCTTTTAAAGGAATTTTTACAATAAATCATTAAAATGTTTATGGAAGCTGGAGTTACTCCATCTATTCTTAAAGCCTGTCCAAAAGTTTTTGGTCTAATATCGTTAAGTTTTCTTTTTATCTCATTGGAAAGACCTGAAATAGAATTATAATCAATGAAATTTGGAATTATAAGCTTTTCATCTTTCTCAAATATATTTATGTCTTTTGTTGTTGCAAAATATAGCCGCTATAATGAGATTCCGTTTTTATTAAGTCCTCAATTTCATTATCGTACTTTGGAAGATCTAAAAAAATTTCTCTAAGCCTATCTAACGTAACATCTTTAAACTTTAAAACTTGAAGTAAGGATTTTTTTTACCGTCCTGTGATATTTTAATGCCGTTTTTCTTAAGAAAAGTTGGGGAAACAATTTTTTCTGACAAAATATTCTTAAACTCATCTAAACTATTGATTTTATTGACAAATTTAGACTTTCGAGTTTCAGAAATAAATCCGCATTTGATAGCTAAAGGTGTTAATCGTAAATCTGCATTATCCGCTCTTAGAGTTAACCTATACTCGGCTCTTGATGTAAACATTCTGTAAGGTTCACTTACCCCTTTGGTAATTAAATCATCAACCATAACTCCGATATAAGATTGAGATCTTTCAAATTTTATTGGCTCTAAATTTTTAACAGACATGGCAGCATTAAGACCTGCCACAATACCTTGGGCAGCAGCCTCCTCATATCCTGTGGTGCCATTAATTTGACCAGCAAGATATAAATTTTCTATTTTTTTGTTCTAAGTGTAAAATCTAATTCAGTTGGAAAGACATAATCATACTCGATTGCGTAACCAGCCTTTATCATACGAACATTCTGTAAACCATTGATTTTAAACAATATTTCTTGCTGAATTTCCTTTGGAAGTGAAGTTGATATACCATTTGGATAAACTACATTCGTTGAAAGACTCTCCGGTTCTAAAAAAATTTGATGACGTTGTTTGTCTTTAAATTTTACGATCTTATCTTCAATTGAAGGACAATATCTAGGGCCAACACTTTTAATAGAGCCAGAATACATCGCACTTCGTTTTAAATTTTTTTCAATAATTTTATGAACCTTATCATTGGTATAAGTCATTCCACAGGAGACTTGCTTTGCATTAATTTTTTTGTTAGATAGGAAAAGAAAAAAGGATTTTCATCAGCAGACTGCATTTCTAAATTTTCATAATTAATAGTTGTTCCATCCAGCCTTGGCGGCGTTCCAGTTTTTAATCTTCCAATTTTAAAATTTAATTTTTTTAGTTGCTCACTTAATCCAAGGGTAGGCTTTTCATCTATTCTTCCCGCTGAAATTTTTTCATCACCAATATGAATTAATCCATTTAGAAAAGTTCCAGTTGTTAAAATAAATTTTTTAGCTCTAAAAAAATTTCCAGACTGAGTTTCAATTGAAATGATTTTATTTGTGTTAAACTCAAATCTGCTAACAGGATCATAAAAAAGACTTAAATTACAATAGTTTAATAGCATTTCTTGCATATATTTTTTATAAAGCTCTCTGTCTGACTGCGTTCTTGGTCCTCTAACGGCGTGACCTCTGCTGCTATTTAATAATCTAAATTGTATTCCAGATTGATCCGCAACCACACCCATAATGCCATCTAATGCATCAATCTCTCTTACTAAATGTCCTTTGCCAAGGCCGCCGATTGCAGGGTTACAAGACATTTCACCAATTGTTGATAATGAATTAGTAATAAGAGCTGTGTGGACCCCAGATCTAGCTGCCGCTGCTGCTGCCTCACAACCAGCGTGTCCTGCTCCGATTACAATTACATCAAAATCTTTTTCTAAATTCATAGGGAATTTATATATCCCATTAACTTAAAAGATAAGATAATTTTAATTTATTTTCCGATACAAAAATCTTTGAAGATTTTATCTAATAGTTCTTCAACATTAACAAAGCCAACTATTTCACCAAGATTTCTTACAGCTAGCCTAAGGTCCTCAGCTGCTAAATCGATCTGATTTATAGAATTCTTCTTAAGACATTTTTCGATAAAAAAGACAGCATTTTCAAGGCTTTTAACATGTCGTTGTCTTGATATTATATTATCCTCATTTACTTTAAAATGATCATCAATCTTTTTAGATATCTCATTTATAAGTTTTGAAATGCCAACATTTTTTTTCGCTGAAATTTTTATAGGCTTATAAATTTTGTTATCTAAGAATTTTTTTGAAGTTTTAATATCAACTTTATTCAAAACCAATATAGATTTTTGATCAAATAATTTTAAAATTTTTTTATCTATTTTTTGCGTATGATCAAAAAGAAATAATTTTAAATCAGAAATTTTTAAATTTTCATTAGTCAGCGAAATTCCTTTTTTTCGATTACGTTTTTAGAACGCCTCAAACCCGCTGTATCAAAAAATCTAACTAATTTTCCATCTAACATAATGCTTGCTTCGATAAGGTCTCTAGTTGTGCCTGGAATGTTTGAAACAATTGAAACTGGCCTTTTAGCTAAGCAATTTATTAAGGATGATTTGCCTGAGTTTGTCGGTCCTATGATGGAAACTTTAAATCCTTCTCTAATTTTTTCAGAATTTTGACTTCTTTGAATTATTTCTTTAATTTTATCGTTTATTTTCAATAACTTATCCCTATTATTAAAAAATACACTATCTCCTACTTCATCATCGGAAAAATCTATTACAGCCTCATAATCAGCTAATATTTTTATCAGATCAGCTCTTAAATTATTATAAACTTTAGTGGTGTCATCATTCATTACCCTTAGAGCCTGAGTTCTTTGCAGTTCAGTTTCGGAATTAATAAGGTCGATTAAACTTTCAGCCTGAAGTAAATTAATTTTTTTATTGAGTAGAGCTGTTTTGGTAAATTCACCAGGTTTTGCTAATCTACAATTTTTAAACTTAGATAAAACCTCTAAAAAATATTTTACAACTGCATTACTTCCATGAACATGAAATTCTACAACATCATCACCAGTGTAGCTGTTCGGTTTTGGAAAAAAAATAAAAATTCCTTTATCAATAATTCTATTTTTACTGTCATAAAAAGTTGAAAAATTAGCAATCCTTGCCTTAATTTTTTTAAATTTTGTTATAGTTTTTGCAATTTTAAGCGCTTCTTTTCCAGACACTCTTAAAACAGCCAAACCAGAAATACCAGGGGCAGTGGCTAGTGCAAATATTGACATAAAAAATTGATATGATTTAGTTTTATTATAAATGTCAACTTGCCAATTATCTTTTGATACGAGTTTAGGATTTATCTCAATTATAGAAGATCAGGGACTTATTACACATATAAAATTTCAAAAATTAGATAATAAAAAACCTTCATTACAATTACTAAAAGCTAAAGACGAAATTAGGCAATTTTTAAATCAAAAAAGGAAGAAATTAACTTTTAAAACAAAAGTAACTGGATCTAAAAACCAATTAAAAATATGGAAACAAATTAAAAAAGTTCCTTATGGAAAATGTGTTTCCTATAAAAAAATCTCTAAACAAACAAAAATACATCCTCGTTTAGTTGGAAAAATTTGTGGAGAAAATAAGTTACCCCTTTATATCCCATGTCACCGTATCATTAGATCAGATGGTTCATTAGGTGGATATTCAGCAAAAGGGGGAATAAGACCTTAAAAAAAAATTACTTAAAATTGAAAAATTAAATAAATAATCCCTTATTCGCCACGTCAATTAGATTTTTTTAATTAATGCATTTTGATTAAGATTAACTAAAACATTCTTTCTTATATTAGCGTAAGTAGTATTTTTAATATCAAAAATTTCTCTCACTCCATCAATTAATGAAGAAAAATAAAATTATTTGAATTAACTTCATTTAAGTATTTTTTAATGAAAATATCATTACCAATTTCAAAGCCTAAATTTTGACTTTGCTTAATAACTTTAATTAAAGAAAAAATGTTTCTTAAGGTCATATTCCAGCCTTGACCTGCAATGGGATGAATTTTATTTGCAATATCTCCAAATAATAAAATTCTTCCAGAATCTATTAATTTATTAAAACTATAATTTAAATTATATTTTTGAATTTTAGAAATTGAGATTATTTCTTTAAACAATTCTTTAAAATGAACATTAAAAAATTTTAATAAATCTATCTTATTATTTACAATTTTTTCATTAACAGAATTATTTTTTATTGACCAAATAACTGAAGTTTCTGAATTTGAGACTGGAAGAAAGGCAAGAGGCCCATCTTTTAAAAAAAATTGCCTTGCAGATTTATTATCGATTTTTTTATGAAATAAATTAAATACATACGCCTTTTCATTATAAGACTTATCTATAACTTTTCTTAGCTTAAATTTTGATAGTAAAGAAAGATTATTCATAGAAGCAAAAATAATAAGGCTATAATTTTCTTTTGTTAGGTTCTTGAAAGTAACTTCGTTAAAAAAATTATTTTCATTTATTGATAAAATATCTTTTCTTAGAATATTTATATTTTTTAAAAATTTTATTTTTTTAGTTATGTCTAAAAATAATGAATTACTATCAATAATATATGCTAAAGCTTCTTTCTTTGAGGCTGAAAACTCTAAGTCATTCTTTAAACTAATAGATGAATATGAGTCATGTAAATGAATCTTGTTTACAATATTAGATTTTTTTTGAATATTTTTTAATCCAAAACTACATAGTTGATCTAATGAATTTTGACTTAATGCTAATTTAGTTGGATTTATTTTTTTTTATTTGAGACTTGTTCAACTATATCAATCCGTAACTTAAATTTTGATAACAAATATGCAATTGTTAAAGCTGTTAGGCCTGATCCAATAATACAAATTTTTTCAGAGTTAAGCATGATTGTGTTTTGCTTTGGAATTCTATCAACTGAATATTAATGATACAAAGGTTTTAATTGTGATTCGTCAATAAAATATGGAAAAAATAATAACATTTCTCAAACTTAAAATCATAGAACTTGCTGGCATAATTACTATCATTTTAGGTTTCATTTACTTTGTATCTTTAACCACTTACTCAGCAAATACTATAGGCTATGTTTTTCCATCGGATAAAAATATTCATAATAAATTTTTATCCTTTTTTTACTATCTTTCTGACTTTTCTCTACAAGCCTTTGGTATTTTAGCTTTTCTAATTTTTTTAATTTAATTATCTGGGGAGTATATTTATTAATTAAAAAAAGAATTGAAAATTTTTTCATAAAATTACTATTCCTAATTTTATCTATAATTTTTGGAGCTTTATTTTTTTCAATTAATATAGACCAAAGTTTTTGGCTTCCAGATAATGGCTTTGGTGGTTTTGTTGCAAATTTTATCTCTGAACAATTAAATATCAAAAACACTTCTTTTGGCGCTTATTTTTCAATTATCTTTTTATCAATCTCACTCATATGCTTTTATTTTAGTGCAGGATTAAATATTCAAGAGTGGAAATCTATTTTTGTAATTACAAAAAATTTATTAATTTATTTTCCAAAATTAATATTTGAAACATATCTTAAAAAGCAGAACATTTTAAAAGCTGGTGATAACGCGTTTATACCAGAGAATATTAACCAAAAAATTCAAGAAGAAACCGTTGTACAAGAAGTTTCTCCTCAACAACAGCTTCCTCTAGAAAATGTAAAAGTTGAAAAATCTTCAAGTTTTAAAATTCCTCCCATAAAACTTCTTGACGAACCTATTAAGATAGAAAATCAATTAGATGAGGAAAGTTACAAGACACAGTCAAAATTTTTAGAGAATGTTCTTTTAGATTTTAGTATTTCAGGTGAAATTAAAAGGGTTAGCGCTGGGCCCGTTGTAACCTTATATGAATTTGAGCCAATCGCTGGAATCAAAACTTCAAAAATTATTAATCTGTCTGAAGATATAGCCCGTAACACTAGTTCTATATCTACAAGAGTTGCAACGGTTCCTGGCAAAAGTACCATTGGAATAGAGATACCTAATAAAGTTAGAGAAAACGTTGCTTTAAAAGAAATAATTTCTAGCAAAGAATTTAATAATAAAGATATTAAAATTCCAATAACACTTGGCAAAAGTATTTCTGGTTTTCCAATTGTGGGTGATTTAGTTTCAATGCCACATCTTTTAATTGCTGGAACAACAGGGTCTGGAAAATCTGTTTGCATCAACACTCTAATTTTATCAATTCTTTACAGACACAAGCCTGATGATTGTAAATTAATAATGATAGACCCAAAAATGTTAGAGCTTTCAATCTATCAAGGAATACCTCATTTATTAACGCCCGTTATCACTGAACCTAAAAAAGCAACAACGGCTTTAAAGTGGGTAGTTAAAGAAATGGAAAAAAGGTATCGAGAGATGACTGAAATTGGAGTTAGAAACATCTCGGGATTTAACGACAAAGCTCCATCTGAATCTAAGAAAAAAATGCCATATATCGTTGTCATTGTTGATGAAATGGCAGATTTGATGATGATTGCAGGTAAAGAAATAGAAAATTACATCCAAAGACTTGCGCAAATGGCAAGGGCCGCAGGAATACACATCGTTATGGCAACACAAAGACCGAGCGTTGATGTGATCACAGGAACAATTAAAGCAAATTTTCCAACTCGAATTTCATTTCAGGTAACATCAAAAATAGACAGCAGAACAATTCTTGGAGAACAGGGAGCTGAATTATTACTTGGAAATGGCGATATGCTTTTCATGTCTTCAGCAAGTAGGATTATTAGAATTCATGGTCCTTATGTTTCTGAAAAAGAGATCGAACGAGTTTCAACATTCTTAAGACTGCAAGGAACACCAACTTATATTGAAGAAGTTACTAAAATTGAAGAACAGGAAAATGATGAAGTTGTTCTAAATGCCGATGGAAAAGATGAATTATATAGCAAAGCAGTTGAAATAATTAAAACTGAAGGCAAGGCTTCTACTAGTTTTTTACAAAGAAAACTTGGAATTGGCTACAATAGAGCAGCTAGAATTATTGACCAAATGGAAGAAGAAAAAATTATAAGTCCAGCCAATCACGTAGGTAAAAGAGAAATTTATTAATTCAAATGAAACAATTGCTTTGTACTGTTTTAACAGTGCTATTATTTTTTTGTAATCAGTTAAATGCTTCAGAAAAAAATAAAATAATTGAAAATTTAAAAAAAATAAATTCTTTACAGTTTAATTTTACTCAACTTTCAAGTGATGGACAGGAAAATGGAAATTGCATTTTAGTTTATCCAAAAAAGATGCGCTGCATTTATGATGAACAAAAAAAGAAATTATAGTCAATGATGATTATTTGTACTTAATCAATAAAGAAGAAAATAAAAATTATAATTATAGTATTAAAGATACTCCTTTAGGAGTTATGCTTGATAAAGAAAGTTTAATAGAAAAATTATTAAATATTGAAAAATTTAATATCAGTAATAATTTTATTATTGCAACTGTTGATATAAGTTCAGCTGAAAGCGTTGATATTTATTTTGAGCCTAAAAATTTCACAATTCTTGGTTGGAGAATAAAAAATTATGACAAATCAACACTTGAATTTATGATGAAAAATATCAAAATAAACGTTAATTCTGATGAAAAATTTCAGATTCCAAATTAAAATTATAAATTTTCAGGGTTAAAGAATATTTTTTCTGTTTTAAAAATAGTCATGCCCCTTGCAAGGTAATTTTTCAAAGCATTGGGATGGTCAAGAGTACAAGTATGTACCCAGACTTTATTAATCTTTTCTTTAAAAGAGTTTAATATTGCATCGGTTAATAAATATCCGCCTATTCCTTTACCAAAAAACTCTTTAAATATACCAAAATATGCAATTTCCATAGAAGGGTTAGCGGGGTTGTAGAGTAACTCGTAATATCCAGCTAACTTATTATTAGATTTTAAAATATATAATTTAAAAAAATCCTGGCTTATATAGTTGGTCCAATCACCATCGCTCCACTTTAATCTATCCCGCCAAAAAAAATCTTTTCCAATCTCTTTATAAAAGAACTTGCAAAGATCAATGGTTGGTTTTTTTCTAATAAAATTTCTAGATTTTTTTCCTTACAATTGGATCTAATTAAATCTTTATAATTGAGAAGATGAAGATAAAACCTATCTATGGACCTTTCCATATTACTTATGGATCATTCTTCCTAATTTTTCTCCACCAAAAATATGAAAATGCAAATGAGGTACTTCTTGACCACCATCTCTGCCATTATTTCCTAAGTATCTATACCCCGTTGTAGATACCCCTAAAATATCCGCAACCTTTCCTAAAGCCCTAATTAAACCCTCAATCTCATCACTTTTAGCATTTGCTGCAAAATCGTTCATATCTACATAAGCTCCCTTTGGAATAACTAAAACATGAATTTTAGCCTGGGGGTTAATATCTTTAAAGGCAAGTGAAAATTTATCTTCATAAATTTTATCGCAAGGAATTTCACCTCTTAATATTTTTGCAAAAATATTATTCTTATCGTACATTTTTTTTCTATTTTTTTTTCCTGGATTCCAGAAATTTTTTGTCTTCTCTTCAACTCCTTCATAACTGAAGTCACTGAAATTTTCTTAAATTCTAAAAGAACTAAGAAATGATATAATAAATCTGCTGCTTCATGAGTTATATTTTTTTATTTGAATATTTTGCTGAAGTCGCAAGTTCTTTTGCCTCTTCCATAAATTTTTTATACAAAAATTCTTTCCTTTTTTCATTAGGCTTGCTGTATAGGAAATTTTTGGATTTTTGTTCTTTTGTTTCTTTATCTTTTGAATAAGTTCTTCTAGATTTTTAAACATAATTAAATTCTTATTGGTATTCCCTTTTTAATTAAATAGTTTTTTGCATCCATTATTGAATATTCTCCATAATGAAATATTGAGGCGGCTAAGACTGCACTTGCTAAACCTTGATTAAATCCATCATATAAATCTTCAAGGGTGCCAACGCCTCCTGATGCAATAACAGGAATAGAAACTAAACTAGATATAGCCTTTGTTAGCTCAAGGTCGTAACCTGACTTTGTTCCATCCTTATCCATGGAAGTTAGAAGTATTTCGCCAGCTCCGTTTTTTTCTGCAATTTTTGCATAATCAATAGCATCAATTCCTGTTGCATTTCTTCCACCATGGGTGAAAATTTCCCATTTATTAGCCCCAACTTTTTTTGCATCAATTGCAATGACAATACATTGTGATCCAAATTTAATAGAACTTTCTTTTATAAAATTATGGTTCTTTACTGCTGCGGTATTAATTGAAACTTTATCAGCTCCGGCAAGGAGTAAATTTTTAATATCTTCTACACTAGAAATTCCACCACCAACCGTTAAAGGAACAAAACAACTTTTTGCAGTAGCGCTGACTTTATCTAATAAAATTTTTCTATTTTCATTGGATGCAGTAATATCTAAAAAGCATATTTCATCAGCTCCACCTTTGTCGTATATCTTTGCCTGCTCTACAGGATCTCCAGCATCTTTTAAATTTACAAAATTAATCCCTTTGACAACTCTGCCATCTTTAACGTCAAGACACGGTATAATTCTTTTTTTAAGCATTTTTTTATACAAATTTTTTAAGTTCAGTTAAAGAAATTGATTTATCGTAAATTGCTTTACCAATAATAACACCATCAAATAAACCAAATTTATCTAATTGTTGAATATCTTTTATATTAGAAACTCCTCCTGAAACGACTAAAGGAATATTTATCTTTCTTACTATTTTTTTAGTTGAGGAAAATTAACTCCTTGCTTTGTACCGTCTCTATTAATATCGGTGTAGATTATTCTTGTTACGCCAAAATCTTCTAATTTTTTGAAAATTGCATTAGTTTTATTTTTGTTTGTTTGACCCAACCTTTCATAGCTAAAAAATTATTTCTAACATCTAACGCTACTGCAATCTGTCCTGGAAACAAAGTGCATGCTTTTTTTAATATTTTAGGATTTTGAATAGCCATTGTTCCAACAACTACAGTTGAAACTCCATTTTTGATCCAAAAAGATATTTGTTTTAATGTTCTAATGCCACCACCTAATTGCA
>FUWD013022873.1_pt1 | contig 15485 bp, 19 predicted proteins | sample 1063281 | NCBI WGS metagenome assembly FUWD01 (sample SAMEA79048168, study PRJEB19326) | metagenome | biome: marine | reverse complement strand
TTTTTACCCCTAAACATGACATTTATGGGTCAAAACATGACAGAACGCAAAAAACATGTCATTAGTTTGACAACATTTCAGCTATATGATAGAATACATTATAGTCATATAGCATACAGGAGGCTTTTTTTATGGACATATACAGAGATATTTTGGGGAAAGGTCTTGGGCCAATCACAATCCCAGACGAGCTGAAGGCAATGATCCCGGAAGATGCACAGCTTATGTCAGCACATCAGTACAAGACTGCTAAGAAAGAAATATTTGCACTTTCTACTGATGAGACTAACATGTACCCAATGGGTACGAAGGGTGATGCAGTTTTATCTTTGGCGTACGCGATGGATAAATCAGCAGAACTCACCCCAGCAGCTACCAAGCATATACTGGACAAGATAGCAGAGCAAGCTGTTCTCAGCTCTTGGTTAGACGTATATGAATACGCTACTAAAAAAGCGTCTCTCCTAATAGACGTGTGGGAGCAGGAAGGTTTGACGGATGGAGTTAAAACAGCGAGCTATGATGAGTCGGTTCCGTGCGCCTATACTGCCGGTAATATACGTAAGTACGCTACTATCACAGATACTTCGTTAGAGGATTCGATAACCGAGTTTGTTAACGAATATACATTTATGGATGTTGCTGACAGAGTAAAAGTTGCAGGGCAGCTAATATCTGCCGCTGGAACCCATGGGTTAGTACTTGATAGGGACTCTTCTATTCTTAAAATAGCATCTTCTGATGGCAGTTCTTTTGCCGGAAATATCCTTGAGCCGGTTATCATGGATAAGGAATTTGATCTTACTAGCAAAGATAGAGTTGAAGTATCGATAACCAGATTTAAAACTGCGTCGTACGATCCTTGTGTAATGAGAACGGTTGCTCTTGAAATTACTAAAGCGGCTGAACATTATGGGGTAGACACTACCGATAAAATCAGAAAACACGCGTCTAATACATTGAATCCTGGTCTTAAGACCGCTATGTACGATCGTCTTAAGTATGTGAGAGAAGAAGGGTGTATCAACGAGATAAAGGACTTGGTTAAGAGAGCTGAAGCTCGGTTGTTCACCGTGGACGAGATACTCGACGCCGTAGAAACGTTTGATAAGCTTGCCGGGTTGCATAGGATGTGGGGTGATGTTATACAGAGTCCCATTGACAGTGTACTATCCCTAGTACCACCAGTAAAAACTGCTGAGGGTGATATATCTGACGATGACGGTGCCGGTGAAAATTCAGATATGAAAGTAGAATTTGAAGGACAGGCCGTGTCTCCCGAGCAAATGAAGAACGCTATAGCAAATAGTTCCGAGGAGTTGGCGTCAGTTATAAACGATACTGTGATCGAGGGTCTTTCTGGGCCGGACTTCCCAGATGTTTTTAATGCACTTCCGGATCCAATCAAGAGAACACTTATAGCTATTATTACTGGGCAGGAGTTTGAGCCGGAAGATTCTGATGAAATGGAAAGTGTAGCTCGTGATTCAAACGTATAAAAGACTACAAGGTTTATTTGATTATCTCTGGCTCAATTGGGAGCCAGAGACTATCATAGAAATGCTAAAAAGAAGAGGTGTCGCTGAATTAGACCTGGACAAGGTATTTGCCATTCAAACATATATTATGTCAGATTCTTTTTTTGTAGATTCTTTTGCGTTTGAGAAAATAGTTGTTGCAAGCTCCGGAAGAACTCCGGATTTTTCACTGTTTGAGAATGTATCTCCTTTGGAAATATGCACATGTGTTAGAGACTTGCGTAAGATACCTGAACGTGATTACGGGTACTTTGAGGATGTGGTGTTGGAGTATATAATACACATGTTCAAAGGTAATCGAATATATATGTTGCCAAAAAACCTGTTTCATAAAGATCAGATGGATGACGCTAAGTCAGAGATGAAAAAATCGCTGAACAAGGAACAAATGTCGTACGACTTCGACATATCAGTATTGGAGGATATCATAGGTGAGTGACTTCTTATTTCGTGGAACTATGTATAATAGACAGCTTATTGCTCTTGGTATTCCAGAGGAGACTAGACCACTACAGCTCCGACTCCCAAGAGTAGAGAAGGTAATTGAGCTCTGTACCCTGATGTACGGGAAGGGTGGCATGGTTAGTCGTATTATCTATAAAAAAGCGTCGTACCCGATAACACCGTTAGTACCATCTTTTAAGGGTATACTTGCGGATGAAAATAGTACAGATGACATTCGTAATGATAGAATGATCGCTGTCGAGGATGCTCTGGAAAATAGCTTATTACTTCGTGAGCATCTTATTGATATACAGGTTAAAAGGGAAACAACTGGTAATGTAGCTGTATATTTTTATCCATCGTTCGATAAGGTTGTTAGCTGCACTAGTGAGGATTGCGGACAGATCTCCAATTTCCTAGGAGGCGGCTTTAAACTTGATGATCGTATGAATGTAATAACGCCATGTAGAAAATGTAAAAAAATAAATTAATATTAAAAGATATACCGAAGACAACAATGGCTGATATGAAAAGAGAGAACCTAATTATTCTTGAGCCTAACGGGCTTCGTGTTAAGCGGAATCCTGTTACGGGAGCCATGGAAGTACGGTATCGACCTCCGAAAGGGATACAGAGGATAATAAAAGTAAAAGATGAATTTATTATATCTACAACTCCCCAGAAGTTTATTGACGCTATTGTGAAGAATAAACTTATATACTTTCCACCGAAAGATATATTCTTCTTTGGTGGAATACCTGTAAGTGATCTTACGATAAAAAAGACTCTTAACGTGTCACACTTGACACACTACCCCAGACTATTAACGGCTCTGTCCGACATAATGGGGTATCTAACGGATAAGGAGAGCGATCTTGCTGCATCTATAGATAACATAATACCCGCTGAGATACTGTATCCACTATCGAACGGTGAATCATTCAGTCCGGAGAATATTGACCTGGGTCCCCTTAAGACGGCGCTCGGGGAAGTATATTCCAGGAAAAGCTTGACTACGGGAATTGGGTTGTCGCCCATACCTTTAGGTAAGATAACAATGGGAGATGTTAAAATTGGGGCTGCCCAGTTTATACAGCAGCGGAAGCGTGCAAGGCTTGAGGAACTTATATCATCTATAGGGTTAGCTCCAGAGCTAGTTATGGGTGGTATGCAGTTTAATACCACAAGTGTTGCTCTTAGGAATATTGAAAATGAGATGTACAACGATAGAAGAGAACTTCAGGGTTACCTTAACTCCTTTGTATTTCCACATATTAGAAGATCATATGGTATTCCAGAAATGACGATGCGGTTTGCCGATCTTAGATCTACGGATGATGCCCAGCGCACACGCCTAATGATTGAGTTGGCAGACAGGGGTCAATTTTCTTGGGCAAAGATCAGGTCAACTCTTGGAGAGCACTCTCGCCCCAATATTCGAGAAATTGAGGAAGATGTTCGCCACGAAGCCTCTATTATAAAGCTTAAACAGAAGGAATCTATGATGGCACAGGTAGAGGCTGAAGCCGAAGCCAATGCATTAAGAATGAACATGGAAGCTGAGATGCAGGCTGCCGGAATGGGTGGGGGACAGGGCGAGGAAGCTCCAGGAAGTCCTGCTGAGCAGCAGGCTATGGCAGAACAAATCATACAACAGCTGCAACAACTTCCAGGGGAAGAACAGCAGGCTATGATGGCGGAGTTGCAACAGGGAGATCCAGCATTGTTTGAAATAGTTATGCAGATGATAGGTGCAGCTGGCCCTGAGCAGGGTACACCTGGGATGGAGGAGGCTCCACCGGATAACGCCGCAGATGCTGGCGCAGCTAATCCAAACGAGCATGCACGGCAGGCTGTGTATCAGAAAGCACAGATGTTAAATATACCTGCGGAGGAAATTGAGGAAGCCGTTGATCTTATAATGACTATATTAGCTATGTCTGAACAAGAGCAGCAGGCGGCACTTCGAGGCATCACTGAGCAATACCCTGAGATGAAAGATGTTACAACACAATTATATATGTTTGCCAAGAGTGTTCTCCGGTCAGAGGAGAATTTACAAGAACCACTACCACAACAGAGAGAGCAGACAAGAGAAAACCCGGTATAGCTCATGAAAAGCGTAAGGCTTATCGCCGTGACTAACACCGATGCCCAGGAGGAGCTATATAATGATGACTCTATTACAATACTAAAAGAGTCTATGATTACTATAGATGTTACTCCGTGGGAGAAGATTCAATATATTAGATATATAATTTATATAATTGATGATGATGTGAAAGGATTTAAAGGAATATTTTATTAATACAGGGGGAATAGTTGTGAGTTTAAAATCGGTTTTAATTAAAATAGCAGAGATTGGGGTAGAGGATGTGGAAGATAGAGTTGGAACCTACTTCACTGATAACGAGGAAGATTTTGTTCGTCATTTGATAGGCAAAGAGGAAGAGAAGAGTTGGTCGATGAGACATCCGTATATGAGTCTTGGCTATGGCCCGCTATTTGCAGAGCCTAAGGCAATGGATAACATTGTTAACGGGTTATTAAGACGGGACATGATGTATAGACGATCTATGCGAAGTAAGGAACATGCGGCAGATTCTAGTAAACTCAGACAAGATCCTGAAATACTGCGGAGACAAATGGTTCGATCACTTATTGAAAGAATAAGTCGGCAACAGGGCGCAGGAGTTGGGCGCGGTCTTGGTCCGGGCGGTGGTCAGGGACCCATGTTAGGTCTTGGAATGGGGCCTGGTGGTGGTCGAGGAAGATAGCATAGTATATGAAATGGATAAAAAGTTTTAGAAAAACATATCATCCAAAAGCACTAAGAGACTCCATGGGATCAATGTATGATTCCATGGATTCTTTTTTTGTGAAGAAGCTGATATCATCCGGAGAGCTCCGGACAGACCTGAAGGACTATTATAAGATAGCCCAACTGTCAGCTGTCAACTTTGCATATCGGCTCCTACCTACCCCGATAAAGCAGAGGAGTAAGACTGCTGCCATCCTGCCGGACATCCTGTCCTACCTCGATGCGTCTGAGTCTACATATAGAATAATCAACGACGCCATAAATCTCGGTGAAGGGCCTCCGGTGGCTAAGTTGGAATCTAAGTATAAGGACTATGATAAAGCTAAAGCGATAGCCCGAACAGCCATGTTAAATTACTATACAAAGGTATATATACAGCAATGGGCAGAGGCTGGGCTGGAATTAACTAAAAGAGTGGAGATGCACGATCATAAAACGTGCCCTATTTGCAGATCTCTAAATGGAAATATATTTACTGTGGATGAACTGTTGTTAGAGGATAACCCCCTGACATATGTAACCCATCCCAACTGCAGAGGGTCCTACTCACCATATATGGCGCAACTTTCCAACGTAAGACCTCTGAGACCTAAGATGAGAAATATTAATATAAGAGGCAACTCCGCAAGGAACACCCCACCAGAAGTAGCACCCTTCCTTAGTCATATTTTTTTAAGGGAGAAAATGCCTTTTGATATTGATTTTTCATACGATAAGAAAGCCCCCCTAACTAGCTTATCAGGTAATACTCTGACCATAGGGAACTATCATATGGGAGATACCGATGTACGTGAAGTAGTGCTAGCTGAGAAAGCTAACATGCTTTGGAAAACATGGGAAAAGGTGTTCCTTAAAGAGTATATGCCTATGGTATATGCTGGCATAGTGGACCCTGTTCGAAATGCAGCCTCCCCGAGAGAAGTATTCATCGATAGCTATGTGGCGTATGCCATGCGACAGTTTGATGATGTTCACGACAAATATCCAATTTACTGGTTTTCCAAAAACTTTAAATAGCTCTTGACTTTACCCGATGTTTTTAATATCATGTTGATACTGAAGATAAGGGGGTATAAAGTGAGAGTAAAAGTTGAAGCAAAGCGTGACAACGAGGGCGTTGAGATCAACGCGTTTGTTCAGTGGGACAGCAAGTCAGAGTACGTTATGGGGGCACCTAGTGGGGCCCTAAAGATGATGGAGTATAATCTTGTATCTGGTAAGAAATATCAATATTCCGATAAGAACGAAGATGCCAACATTCAAACATTTATAGCCGAATTTAATAGTGAGGGGCTCATCACATCAATGTGCGGTGATTTCCCTAGACATACTGCCATACAGTTTGTGGATGCTGTAAAAGCGTATGCGACGTGGACAACATTTGAGCCTCTGTTACTGCAGTTCATAACTGTAAATTGGTATAATGTAGTTCCGGAGATTGAGAAGATACTTAAAAAGCTAAAGCCGGCGAGTCGTCTGATAACCCCAGGTGGATCGCCAATTATAGGAGGATAGGAAATATGTCAGCAGTTAACAAGGTAATTTTAATCGGAAGGCTTACGGCCGACCCAGAAGCACGTTTTACAGAGGGTGGTCATGCAGTCACAAACTTCACACTCGCTGTAGATCGAAACTTTAAGAACAACAAGGGTGAAAAAGAAACTGATTTTATTAAATGCGTAGCATGGCGTAAGACAGCAGAATTGGTTACAGCATATCTTAAGAAGGGCAACCTTACTTATATCGAAGGTGCTATGCAGAACTCATCATGGGAACAGGATGGAGTCAAAAAGTATAAGACTGAGGTCCAGGTAAACAACGTTACATTTCTCCCAAGCGCAAGCAAGGGTGGGGAAGGTGGAAATTCATCAGGGGATTCGAAACCAGCATCGTCAGAATTTGATCATATGCCGGTTGATGATTTCACAACGGATGATATCCCCTTCTAGGAAAGGGATACCATAGTATAAGGGGAGGCACTAACGTGTCTCCCTTTTTTTATGTCCGGAGTTTCTTGTTGAGGATAGTATGCGGTATAAACTAATATCAATAAAACAAGGAGTGTATTAATGAAAAATATGAGTGCTGAGGAATGGGTCGGTACCCCTTTTAAAAAAGCAACTAAAATCGAAGTATCGGGACCACAAGTTATAGGAATAGTTAGATATTAATAGGAGGTATACAATGAACGCGCAATTTAGAATAGCAGAAGCCCTGGCTGAAATAGGGGCTACCACATATGTCGTTGGTGGTTATGTTCGCGACTTAATACTTGGAAAAGAGAGCAAGGACGTAGACTTGGAAGTGTATAGTGTTGAGCCCGCAATAGTCCTCGATGAACTTCGGAAATTTCCGTTTGTAGATCATGCAGAGGTGCATGGCAAAGCTTTTTCAACAATACTGGTAGTGACACTTGATGGTCAGCATATAGATGTGAACTTTCCACGCCGGGAGAATAAGGTTGGGAAAGGTCACGCTGGATTCTCTGTGGAGATAGATCCCTATATGAGCATAGAAGACGCTACTGGACGTAGGGATTTCACTATAAACGGAATAATGCAGGATGCTCTTGATCAGACAAAATACTACGACAGATGCAGTGGTGTAGCTGATCTTCAGGGTGGTATACTCAGACATATAGGTCCTGCTTTTGCAGAGGACCCTCTTAGAGTATTCAGGGGCATGCAATTCGCTGCACGATTTGATATGCAACTTTGGCCAGACACTGCACATCTGTGTCAGAAAATGTTCCCCACCCTTAGTGAGCTGTCCAAAGAGCGTGTATACCAAGAGTTCTGGAAGCTCTGTGTCCGCGGTGAAAAACCTTCACGAGGTCTGCAGTTTCTAAGAGAGTCTGGTGCTATAAAGATGTTCCCAGAGCTTGTTTCCTTGATAGGATGTCCTCAGAGTGAGAAGCACCACCCCGAGGGTGACGTGTGGGTACATACCTGCATGGTTGCCGACGCCATGGTGATAACTCTGAAGAAGGAAAATGAACTTTCGGAAGAGGATCGATTTGTACTGGTAATGTCAGCTATATGTCATGACTTTGGAAAGCCGTGCACAACTGTGTTGCAGGAAGATGGTAGAATAACTTCTTACGGTCATGACGCTGAAGCAGAGCCTCTGGTACGATCATTTATGGAGAGGATAGGATGTCCTGAAAAGTATATAGCCAGAGTGCTGAAGCTGGTTACGAGTCACATGGCTACCATAGCATACAACAAAAAGGACCATCATCCAGAAACATACGGAGACTAGCTAAAAGACTATGGGACAAAAAAGATGCCCATAGAGAAACTATATACCGGCTGGTCCTCCTATGTGTTGCTGATAGTATGGGTACGGGGAGTAACCCTGGTTATGCTGCTGAAATGTCAGTAGCCAGTAAAGCACACGAGATGGAGTATTACCACGGAGTTCCCGACGCAATAGTTCCATATCTTACTGGAAAAGATCTCATAGATGCAGGCCTTAAACCTGGTCCCCAATTTGCAAAGATACTGGGTGAGGCACAGCAACTTCAGGACGATGAGGAAATAAAGAGTCGAGATATGGCTTTACAATGGTTTCGAAATAGGATAAAATGAGTACTGGATGATATAATGGTGCGGCGCCCTTGAAAAAGGGGGCGGATTAAATGGCGAGAGGGATCAGTAGGGGTTAAGATAGCCCAGGTTACCCGAATGCTTTGTATGGACAAAACCCACCCTGCTACACTATTAAAAAGTAATTAAAATACGGGGGCGCAAAGGTTTCGACGGGAATAAAAGAAGTATACATGCAGCAGAGATTGATCAGATCTCTTAAAAAAAGATCAAACGCTAATATAATTGGCACAGAACTAAAGAAAGCGGCTTAACCGCTAGTCCAGATCCCAACAATGACTCGTAAGGGGTGGAAGACTTAAAAACACGGGCCTATCACGATACGGTTGAACTCTGAGATCGTAGGTAGTATAAGAAGAGTATTCGGTCAATAGGTATTGTATCCTCCCAGGTGACTTTAAAGCCAAATTGGTGCTAAGCTGTAGATGTGTGTGCGGAAGTATTTTCGGACTCGGGTTCGATACCCGACGCCTCCAGAGTGACAAGTTAGAAACCGCCACGAGGTGTCACTTGGGTAATGCAAATTCTAACAAAGGAGGTGTATGATAGTAAGAGACAGAGATATTAGAAGACTAAAAAAACTACTCTTTGATACAGATGATTGTATTATATGCACTCCTGTAAATGCAAGTGGTTATGGCACGTACCAATATAGGATTAATGGGAAGAAAGTTCATCTGCTTGTTCATCGCCTTTCCTATGAATTGGAGCACAACATTAAGTTAAAGAGTACTCAGCTTGTATGTCATGTTTGTGATAACCCTGCGTGTGTCAACCCAAAGCACTTATTTCTTGGAACACGCGCGGATAATGTTGCGGATAAAGTGGGTAAAGGAAGGCAGTCGAAAGGTAAAGGAAATGGAAGGTATAAGCATGGTTACTTCTCAAAGTATTCTCCAAATAAAAACCTAAAAAGGCGTTCAAGGCACTATGTGGTAGAACTTTGTCCTTGGAAGAGGCCAGAGCTATCAAGTTAGAAATAGACAATAGGGGGAGAAACTCCTTAAAAAGTATTAGTATTAAGTTTGGTATCCCTCAGCATATAGTTAAGGATATTAGTTGCGGGAGAACCTATAAGACTATCTGATTTTAAAGACATCGGCCATGTGGTTGTTGTCTTCTGCGATATGAAGAGGGTCCTCAACCGGGACCTTCTTCTTTTTACTAAAAAATTCTTGACTTACCTTTTTATGACATGCTACATTATAAGGGCATAAACCACTTATTTTCAGATTTACCACTTGGAGTCAGCGTTCCCCCAGAATGCTGGCTCTTTTTTTTGTGGTATAAACACTTAGTAAAGTCAGACGCATTGGTTGAAGCATACTAGTCGCTTACGCAACGGTATGGAGCATTGGTCATAGTAGAAAGGAGGCGGGGACCGTCCTAGGTAGATACCCTGTCTCTTTTTTTACGGTATAAAATACCATATCAATATTAAGGAGGAATGAATGCTGAGAATAACAACAGAAGATTACAAAGAATTACTAACCTACCACATCACCCAGGGACACAGGGTTATGTTTTCAGGACCACCCGGAGGTGGTAAGTCTGAGATGTGTGACCAGGTAGTAGAGGGGCTAGGATACCCGTATGTTCTCCAAGAAGAGCGCATCTACAATAAGGGTAAGTTTGCGTGCGGTCTTCCATGGATAGAGAACGGTGAAACCATATTCACTATAACTGATTGGTTTGCAAAGGCTAATCGAACCATCGCGGAAGATAAAATACCTGTAGTGGTATTTGACGATTTACATCTGTTACCTATGAGTATACAGAAGGTGTTCTACGAATACCTAGAGGCGTACACACTTAATGGTCACGTAAACAAGCCACACCCTATTATTTGTATTGGGAACTTTAACATCGACAGTGCGGAGTCTAATCCTGTACAGTCGCCAATAATGGATAGACTTCACGGGCTATACGAGATCACACCTACCGTTGAGGCATTTGTTGATAACGTAGATCTCACACATAAGGTTAGGGCATACATGCTGCTTAAAGCCGTGCATTCACTCGAGAATTTCTACACAATGGATCCAATGTGTACCTCGAAGTTCCCATCCCCACGTAGTTGGAAATATTTCAACGACGTGTACCCGACGCACCCACTTGGGTTTAAATGTGCCCCGGCTATACTCGGTGAAAAGACTGGTACTGACGTGATAACTTCCTGGAAAGCGCTTGTGACCTCATATAAGGAGCTGCTACATCCAAAGGAAAGCCACTTGTATTATGCATACTCCAAAATGCTTAGCTTCATGTTCACACCTGAGAATACTGCTGAGATAGTTGAGGCGGTGTGCGATAATTTTCCTGACGAGATGCTGAGTGTTCTTCTCACAGATGTAGCTCACGATGAGACAATACCTTTCGTAAATAAGATAATATCTAAGAAGGGGCCTATGGATGAAAAATACCAGAGAAAAGTAGCAGATGTATGCGGGGATATCATTGAGATAATTCAGGCAGGTATCTAATGTGGAAGGATAAGGTTGTTAGATATGCATCGTATTTCAGGACTGGATCCGGAGAAAGCTACACATGCAGGTTAGATAGGGCTTCTGCAGAGGAGCTGATAGAAAGAACTAATGGGATGACCGATACAGCGTATGCTGATCAGGATGGGAATGTTGTTTTATGCAGTGAGATTGAGCAACCAACGGCAAACAAGGCATTCCAGCATGAGATAGTCCATGTTATTTGCAATCATATTGCACGAGGGTGTGCTATACAGGGGGTTGAATGGGAGGCTTGGAATATATGTTGTGACCACGTTGTGACTGTATTCTGTAAAAAGTACCTGGATATACCTGATATGATCGGTATAGAATTGGAAGGGATGCCAGAAGGTCCTGTGGAAAAGGTATATAGACTGTACATGAAAAAAAAGCAAAAGCAGAAAGATGGGCAGGGATCAGGGAACCCTCAATCTGGAAGTGGAAACCCCCAACCCGGAAGCGGCAGTAGGTATAGCCGTGGTGGTGGTAACCCCTTACCGACAAAGCCCACTACCTGGTTTGAGAAACCAGATAACCCAGAAGAAGCCAAGATGAAACCTACGGGTACAGACATACAGTCCATGGTTAACCGTCTCCGAGCAAGCGGAAAGCTAGCTGGGAAAGAAGCTGGTGGTATGCTACGAGAGTTTGAATTTGCCAGGGGAGTTGTTTTTGATTGGAAGAAGTACTTACGCAGGTTCTCTGAGCAGGTGCTGGCTGGTTACGATGATATTGAGATATCCGAGCCAGACGTAGTGTATCAAAGGTACCTTTCTAAGATGTACATCCCAGACGACGTATCATATAAGCCGGCCAGGGTTGGTGTTATATTTGATTCGTCCGGATCTATACTGGGTGACACGGCAAATAAATTCATCTCTATTCTCAATCTTGGGTTTAAGAGATATAAAGTAAATGCAAGGGTTATAGTGATCGATACAAAGATCCACTATGATAAAGTTGTTGAAAAGATAGACGACTTTGAACTGCGCGGTGGGGGTGGTACCGATCTCCGTCCGGCGTTTGACTTGCTCATAAAGGATAAGGAGGTGGATACAATCTTCTGTTTGACAGACGGGTATACTCCATGGCCAGAGAAATGTCGTAAAAGAACATTCGTAGTTGTGGAAGAAGGACAGCACGCCGCGAAGATGCCCGGCTGGGGGAAAGTGGTGCTAGTAGATTGATCGGAGGTATGAAATGACTATGTTTTTGATAGTTATGAAAGTCGTACTTAAGTGGTTGCATCGTCTGTGTGACACTGCAATACTTAGAAGGACGGCAAAAGAAACTTAAATGGGTAGATGCTGGAGGGAAGTGCATGCATATTTACATAATAGGGGCAGTTATATGCCTCGTATTACTTCTCCAGTTGTCGGAACGGTACGCAAAGTCTTCCGGTAGAACAGACTCCTATTGGATATCATTTGTTTGCGTATTAATGGCACTCTTTTGGCCCGTGGTCCTACCAACCATATTCGGGGCCTTTTTGCTAATGCCAAGCGACCCAAAAGATTAGGGGCCCATGAGGGCTCCTTTTTTTACATTGCTTGGTTATTTTTTACCTAAAGAAAAAGGGAGCCCAAGGACTCCCCATTTTTTTTAAGGGTATGTTGGGAAAGATGACGGTTATTTTGATTAGAATCTTTGTTACCCGTTCTTCCGCGACGTGGTACCCGTTAATATACTATAGCTGGTTGACAGCTTCAATGCACTTGTTCCTGGATGAAGTCTGGGCTATGTCAGTAACCCTAACTGCCCGTTGTATTAGACCTGCTTTCGAAGATACGGAATCTTCATCAATAAATATAACATTAAACTCGGATAACTCATCCTTATACATTGGATGGGCTACTACAATGTAGAATACCCCGTTCTTTAGTATGAGTTTTTTAAGCTTGGTCATAGTGTTTATACGCACAGTTAACAGGGTACTCAAAAGCTTTTCTAAATCGTTGGTAGACTTGAACAGCGCTACCGTATATAAGGCACTGAATAATACTGATGATACATTATCTATATAACTTATTGTTTTTGGTCTCACGTCACTATCTCCTGTTACCATTATAGAACCCCGAACCATTTCAGTATTGTAGATGATACTGTCGGGTTAGCTAGCGTAAAGAATAATGACCCCATTAGTACTGCTATTGATGAAAGAACAAAAATAACAGTTTTCTTATTATTTACAATAAGCCCTGCTATATTTAGGTATACCTGTATCTTAGCTTCGTACCCTTGGAGTTTTTCTTTAAGGGCTGTGAAATCCTTTAGAAGCGTATCTACTTTTAGATTATCTTTTTCAGAGTAGTTCGTATGTGTGTCTAGGGCGGATTTTAAGGAGTCAACTTGATAAGATGTTTCTTTGACGGCATCTTCAATAGATTCCACCGAATTCTTAACACCGTCTAACAGGTAGCATGGCAGATTGGATAATTTAGTCTCTATACCGTGTATAGCACCTGAGAGTTCCGGAAGATCTTTTATAACTCCAAGTATTTGCTCGCGGAATAAGTCGTACGCTATGTTCCCGGTTGGGTCTGATTGTATATCCTTCTTTTTGTTAGCCATATTATATAATTGTCACTGTTTTTTTAATATTGTAAAGGTCTGTGCTATCGTATGTATGCACCTCTGTCTGGATAAGGGTCTCTACAGTAGGTGTAGCCGAATTACCAGAGTACAGTTTAATTATTTTCGATGATAATCGCCCTTCGCCGCCGTATGTGAACAATGTTTCGCTCAACAATGATCCCTTTGCGTCAGACGCCCAGCCAGTTGCTTTTGTTGGGTAGTTCCCAGAGTCAAAGATAGTCTCTGTGTAAGGGGCTCCACCTTCAGAACCATATGCCGCACCATCATCTTCGATAAGTAGTATCCCGTCTAGCTCAAGCTCATAAGCTCGTGAATGTTGCACTAAATCAGCGTGCAGAAAAAACTCCAATTCACCAGGGAGAAGGGTGCGGTTAATTATAATTACCGGCTGTTGTGAAATGTTAGTTACTCTCTTTCGTATCTGTGTCATGTACCCATTCTATTATATATTGGGGTATTTGTCAATTAGGGTATAAAATAATATAAATAATAGGAGGTATATATGGGAATATCGTATAAGTTTTTAGGAAAAGAGTGGGATATGGTTGAGGGGGAAGTCGAGACCATGGGTCAGATTCCGCTTGTAATGTTCTGCGCTGGTATTGGGTATCTGGACGAGACGTCCGTCAATGAGTTTTTTATAGAGTAAATCTAGGGGGGTACTTCGGTGTTTCTAACGGAGTACTTGATGCTGAGTTCTTTAGGAAGTACATGCCAATGACAACAAACATTGAGACGATAACCAGAACAAAGTGGTTGACACAGCGGTTCGGAGATAAGAACATCAGCACAAAATGGGCTAAAAAGGTTGATAGCAGAAAGCATTGGGAATAGATAAAGGGCCCCTAGGGGCCCTCATCTCATCGGAGTTATGGAAATGAAATCGTGAAGATTTCCGTGGATTTTTTTTATCTAGTTTATTCTTTAACAGCTTCTTCTGTTTCATCACAAACGGTTTCAGCTTCTTCTGTTTCATCACAAACGGTTTCAGCTTCTTCTGTTTCATCACAAACGGTTTCAACCACTCTGATTGTTTCCGGGTTAATGTGTGTTACAGTTGGCGGCGGAGGTGCTAACGCTGTTGAAATATCCGCAGGAGCTACGACTAATCCGCTTGTAGTAGCCATCTTAAGTGCCTGTAGATTAGCAATATATTGTGTCGCTGTTTGTAGGTCTCCTTGTATTCCAAGCTTAGGGTGTGCCTCGATTATTTCCAAAATCATCTGCTTCTGTAGTTCACTATCAAATATCATAATAATCCTCCTAGATTTAATGTAGTTAGATAGTATCATACGGAGCTAGGAAATACAAGGAATTATATATTTTTTAAATAATAACCCGAAAAACAGTCTCACCTCTGGTAAGTTTCCTTGCAGACTTTGGATTATACGCGTCACCCAATCGTGTAAAATCATATCCCTCATACCCGTCGGTGTTCTGCACATCTATCTTTATTGATGTAATACTTTTATCGGCATGAACTATGTGTATGTTCTGGCTAGCCCTACTTTGTAGTTGTAGACCCTGGTCACTATAAGCGTTAGCTCCGGCAAGGGAAGCTCCCCTGGCGTAGTGGTCCCCTATCCTGCAGGAATGTAAATGTCCCAATAGAATGAAGTCTATTAGTATTCCTTTTCCAGCATATTTGCCCCTGATACTCTGTACGGACTTTTCTGTATTCTGTTTCACAGTCATACCGTGCATTAGAAGTATGTTAAAGCCTATCAGCCCCTCGATAACCCTCTCAGTACCTACTGTATGTGCAAATCTAATATCTTTTCGATCTACATATAGATACCTAAGTATCTCAAACATTGTATGATCGTAATTATCTGTTGCTACAATGTCCGTCCAACCGAGTTCATCTTTTGCGCGAGATTCGTTACCACAAACACCTGCTACAGTAACGTTAAAGTATCTAACGATATCCTCTATCATATGTCGCAGTAGTTCAACAGACATTAATGTTGCCCTA
>FUWD013189368.1_pt1 | contig 15486 bp, 26 predicted proteins | sample 1063281 | NCBI WGS metagenome assembly FUWD01 (sample SAMEA79048168, study PRJEB19326) | metagenome | biome: marine | reverse complement strand
TAGGGGAGCGATAGGGAGCAGAGCGTTGTAGAAGTTCTGTATCTGCGCCCATGCGTCTATCACTGCCTGTTGCATGATGCGGAACACATTCATCGCGACAGGTAGAACGTTGGCCTGCAGGTATGAGACGAATCGCTCGAGCGCCGGGACGATCTTCTCTGCGATAAAGATCTGCACCTTCTCGATGAGGGGCAGGACCGCTTTACCGATCGTCTCTTGGAACTCGTCGAATGCGACGCGCATCTTGTCGCCAGCGGTCATCGTCGCTGCAGCAGTGCCACCGACCTGAGTCTCGACAGCCTGCATGATGATCTGTTGCGCCTGCAGGACCTTCCCTGACTCGGCGAGCGCCTTGATCTTCTCCTTCTCCCCCTCGGTGAAGGTGACACCCTGCCGTCCTAGCATCGTCAGACCCTTCAGAGGATCCTGTAATGCGCGGCCTAGTGACTTAGCGTTCCCCTCTACAGTGCCGAAGCCGGCGGCGGCGAGATCGATCGCGGCGGCAGTGGTCCGGTCAAACATCCCACCAGTGTCACCCGCTGAGGATGCGACATCCTTGAAGGTGAGGATGAGAGCCTGAGCGCCCTTGATCGTCTCATCAGATACACCGGTCTGTGACTGCAACTCTGTCGCGTAATCACTGAGTCTCTGAGTGGATCCACCGAGGACACCGTCGAGGACACCCATCGAGGTAGCGATCGCCTTCAGCCGGTCATCCGCAAGACGCGCATCCTTCGCTGCCTGCACTGACCCGGTCGCGAAGTTAGAGATCGCCTGACCAGCCTTGTAGATCGCGCCGATAGCCGCGCCACCGAGAGCCGTACCGATAGCGTTCTTCATGACGGTGAAGCCGCCACCGGCCTTCTTCGTCTGGCCCTGAATGTCCTTCAGGCTGCCCTCGATCTGGCCCATCTTCGAGTTCATGTCGGAGATGTCCGCACGGAACCTAGCGGTTACATCCATGTCCACGGTACGTCACCTCCTGCCCTTACGCTTCGACGCCTGCTCTTGCTCCCACGCCCTGATCTCGTCGAGCGCGATCCACTCTGTCAACTCTGCGGAGGAGAGCGGACGGTGAGCGGGACTCCCGTACAGGAGTTCGCCCACCGTCCGACCTAACTTCTCCGCTAGTTGGAAGACGTATCGCCGCTCGGGGTAGAGGAGGAATCTTTTCCCGAGGCGTCCTGCTGTTCCTTACCGATCCCGCTGAGACGGAGACCCACGTCGGCGATGCGCTCGATAGCGGCGCTCGACTTACCCATGAGGGCGTCCTTGTCCGAGTCGCTGAACACAGGCTCACCAGTGGCGGGGTCGTGCGCGCACGCGACGACAACGTCAGGGTAGACCTTGCTCATGTTCACCTGCTCGGTCTTCGCATCGTAGGCGTTCTGCATGAGGGTGACGCGCTCGCCGGCGGTCATGCCCTTGATCATGAGATCTACACCCCACTCCGTGACAGTGATCTTCTCGGATGGGATGTCCTCGACTGCGAGGATCTTGTCGCGTAGGTTCATGTCTCTCCTTTGATTGGCCCACTAGGGGACGTGGATCGGTCTGTTCTTTTGTGGATTAGTAGGTGGTGCCAGTGACGGCACCGGTGCACTGCAGTTCGAGCGAGTAGGTGATCACGTCACCGACCGGGCTCGAGATCTCGTACGAGGTGACGAGTGCCTCACCGGTGAACTTCGGGCTCGACGCGGCGGAGCCGGACGGACCGTAGGTGAAGGATGCGGATGCGATCGATCCGGACTTCAGGTTAGCGATGATCGTCGCGATCGCGCTGTTCGCGGTCGCATCGAACATGCCGGACAGGGACACCGTCGCGTCGGACAGACCCGTGATGTAGGTCTTGTCCTGATCGCCGAACGCGGTGGTCTCCGCGGTCTCGATCTCACGGGGCATCGAGATCTCATTGAGGGTGTTCGAGAGGTTCGTCCCCTCGAGTTCGAACTGAGCGTTCTTGCCATGCTTGAAGGTTGGCATCTGCTATCTCCTTGCTGCGGATACTTGGTAGGTGACTGAGCCGGAAGCACCGGCGAGGGTGGACAGGGTCCGGAGATACTGATTCACCGTGCCTGTGCTTGTGATCGACTCCCCACCCGTGGCGGATGCGGAGACGCTTGTGAAGGTGACGAGATCGGCGTAGGTCACATCATCGCTCGAGTGCTGCACCGTGATCGTCGTCGACCCGTCTCGTGTGTTAGCGGTGACGTGGAGATTGTAGAGACCACCGTTCGCAGTTGACGTGCCGTTGTTGATCCCCGTGGTGGTCGCGCTCGCGGATCCCGTGGAGACGAGTCCGGTGAGTGCGACACCGTGGAGAAGTCCGCCATCTGCCTGTACCTCGGCGGAGATCGCGATCACGTCACCTACGGGGCTCGACACCTCGTATGACGTGAGTTGTCCGTTGGCGATGATCGCGGTGTTACCAGCGGTCACGCCCTCGGGGAGGACAGTGAAAGTGTTGTCTTCCTGCGCGATGAGTCCAGTGAGGACGTCATTAGATGCGCCGGCAGTGGAGTCGAACAGGCCAGAGGTGGAGATCGTGCCATCCGCGAGACCGACGATGTACGTCTTGTCTAGGTCGCTGAAGGTGGTGGTCTCTGCGGTCTCGATCTCTGTCGTGGTCGTAGCCTCGTTCAGGAACGGGGACATGTTCGTCCCGTTCAGTAGGACCGCGGTCCTCTTACCGTGGCGGAAGGTGGGCATTAGTCGTCATCTCCTTCGATAGGAGACTCGGGCTCACGCTTGGCCGGCTTAGGGGTGTCCGTCTTTCCGTCTGCCTTCTCGACGATCCCCTGCTCGAGGAGCCATCCGACGCTGCGGCTCGGGATGTCGGTAATGATGTCACCGGGCTCTGCGCGTTTTCCCGCGTAGTCGATTCCGGTGAGAACTCGGTAGTTCGCCATCCCGCTCCCTTTTCAGACACGGCAACCCCGCGTCTCCGAGAGTCACGGGGGACTACGTCGAGGAGCGGGGTCACGTGGACACGTTGCTAGTGACAGTCTACACGTTCGTGCCCCACGTCACGGTCAGTGTTGACGTGGGGCACGTGTGTCTGTGCTACTCCGTGTCAGGTTGGTACGGATCCTCGACGTGATAGGCGGAGGGGATCGCCTTGATGCACTCCCGTCCGACGGCGAACCATCCCATCTCTCCGCCGTCGTGGGGGTAGGTGTCGTAGTCCTCGGGGAGGATCGCGGCGGATCCGCCCTCGGAGATCAGGATGCCCATCGCCTTGTTCTTTCTGCTCGTCTTCCGTCCACAGTGGATACAGGCGTGATCCTCTCCCTTGCCGGCGAGGTAGGTGCGCTCCGCGTACAGGTCGCCCCATGCCCATCCGAAGATCCGGACGATGTCCCTGCCGTGCCACTGCTCCACTCTCGGTGTCTCGGTCATGCTGTCTCTCCCATCAGCCGTGCCATCACTGCTGCTGCCTCTGCCTCGAGGACCTCGACATACTCGGGGAAGTCCTCGACCGGTGCCGCCTTCACGTTCGTCAGCGCCGTGTAGACCTTCTCACCCTCGACCATCATGCCGACCCGCTCGCCGTAGCCGCCCTCGCCGACCCAGAAGGCGACGCCCCGCGTACCGATGGGGATCTTCCGGCCCTTGATCACCTCGACTGTGACGCCCTTGCGGATCACGCCCTCCTTCTGAGCGCCTGCGACGTAGAGCAGTTCGGCGGCGGCGGCTGCCTCTTTCCATTGGGGGTTGGGCTCGCACCGGTGTACGGGGTAGATCATCTTGTAGTGACCGTCGCAGGCCCATTCCCACGGCTGCGCGAGGTAACGCTTGCCCGCCTTGGTCGTGTGCCACTCGACGTATTTGCCGCACTCCCGGCAGGGGAAGGTTTTCGTATCCATTTCGGGACCTCCTCTTGAGCCCCCCTCGGGCTCACTCCTGAAGCGTAGCATCACGCCCCCGTCATGTCTACTGTTGGGACACGAAAAGACCACACCAGAATCCAGCCCCCTAGAGCCCCTAGCCCCAGCACCCATCCGGACACACCCGGACACCCACAAACGCCCGCCTACGTGCCTCACAGAGCCCCTAGCGGGGCAGTCCCGGGCACCCGGAGATCTCCGTCGGATCGAAGAACGGGCAGTAATCACGACAGAAGCCGACCTTCTTCTCCGGCCTCGGACGCTCCACCCTCCCCCGCAGATCCTCCAGCCACGCCAAAGCCTCGAGCGCCACCCGCTCGTCATACGGCTCGACATGCGTCACGATGTCCCGATCCGTCCCATCCCTCGGGATCCCCACCAGACAGACCGACTCGACCGGCCTCAGGCTCGACATCAGCCACCCATACACCTGCACCTGCCACACCTGCTGACGACTCGGGAAGTACGGCACCCCCGACATCTTGATCGTCTTCCAGTCCACGACCTCGGACCGCTCCAGATCGAAGCAGTCGATATGCCCACGGATCCCGTCCCGCTCCACCCGCGTCTCGAGCATGTACCGCTCGTCGCCGGCTAGATGCTCCTCGATCCACGAGTGGATCGCAGTCCCAAGACTCGACGCGAGACGGAGCGTCCCCGGGTTAGTGACCGGCGTCTGCCTAAGCCGATGCCACACCTTCCGCCGGCACCCCCCGATCTCCGACGGTCCGACCTGTGCCTGCCGGTCCCGCTCCGTCCTCGATGACAGGAGCAGACCTCGGACCTCGTCAGGAGTCACGAGTCTGCGCCCCATCACGGAGCCACTCGAGGATCTGCGACAGGAAGACCTGATCCTCGACGGGCAGAGTCTCGAGCGCGGCGATGATCCGGTCACGCTCCAGATGTCGCGCAGCGTTCACGACAGTGAGAAGACTGAGGGTCTCATCGATGTCGACGTAGCCCGCGGCGATGAGTGTCTGCATCACCCGCTCATCCTCTGTGCTGAGCCGGTACATCGCACCAGCGAACGTCATCATCATCAGTCACCCTCCAACTCGGATCGGACAGCCTCGGCGTAGTCACGCGCCGAGACGTAGATCGGTTCATTACATCCTGCACAGTACGGGGACCCACTGACACTCGGTCGCCCACAGTCGATACATGACGCCATCGTCACACCTCCCTTCGACAGTTGTGCCCGTGTGAGATCTCGGCAGTGTGGCGCGGATCGAGCAGATCGAAGACCTGCCCGCATCCGATACACGTGGCGCTCATGAAGATGCCTGCATCTGTCGGGTCAGTGACTTCACAGTGGCCCGCGCTGAGGCGATCAGTCCGAGGTAGTCCCGCCCGAACTCGGCTGCTCCCATATCGACGTAGAACCTCGCATCGGCCAGCAGTTCGGACGCCTGCTCATCGGTCATGAATACGGTCACGCCTTTCCGTGTCCATGTTTCCGTGTCACGGTCGTGGCTCTCCCACACTCCGTCGCCGTAGAAGCGGGACATGTGATCCTTGAAGAACGTGCCCGGGATCGTGTAGATCGCGCTCACAGGATCACCACCAGAGGCTCGGCCCACCCACGCGGACCGTGGATCTTGTGGTGCGGGTACCAGACGCCACCGATCAGGTAGGCGGTGTAGGAGACGTGCTCGATCGCGCCGTACTCGGTCTGAGTTCCGGAGCGGAGCGGGTAGGTGGACCAGTCAGACATGAGACCCCCTCGGTCTCGGGCTCCCCCCTCGGGAGCCGTACAGATGAAGCGTAGCACACCTCCCCCGGTGTGCATAATCGGGGGTCGATTACGGCTCCGGCGTGTCCCGATTATCGACAGACGTCACCAGCCTGTACGGAGGAGGATCACCCTCCGACCACCCGAGATTCATATGACAAAACGTCGGCTGATTAGAGCGGTTGTAGAACGACATCACATACGCCGACCCCGACGCGAGCGTATGCACCTTGTCCTGCGACACCTGCCCACCCGCCTTGATCGCAGCACCCACCAACTCCGACGCGATCGCAGTCCCACCACTGATACCACTCGCAGCACCAAGCGTGACCGTCGCCGCATCCGCATAGTTCCGATTCAGATTCCTCGGAGTAATCGTCGGACCGAACCGCGTGTATGCCGGCTGCTCCAGCAGCACCGCCTCGACAGCACCGAGATCCGACGTGATGTCATAGAACTGGAACTCGACATTCTTCCCATTAGTCTCCAGAACGAACGACACACTCGACGTCGCCGGGACAGTGAAGAACTGAGCCATCAGATACACCAGACCACGGCGCGCAAGATCCGCCGGATCAGTAGACAGTTCCGCATACGCGCGCTTCTGCCAGTAGTTCGCCACCTAGTCAGTCTACTAGGATCCGCTTGATCCCCTGATCACGGAGAGCATCCTCACCCGTGACGTCAGCGAAGTTACCGACCATCACACGGATGTACGGGATCACCCGCGGATTCCGCTTCTCCACCACTGCCACATGCGGAAACACCGTCACCCGCATGATCTCCTCCACCGGAAGCCACGACGACCGGCCCTCCGCCACATCAGCGACAAGATCCACCATCGCCCCCTTCTCGTAATCCTCGAGGATCAGGCGACCACCAGCCCGCAGATACGGCCACGTCCACGACGACATCGTCCCCGTCGAGTCGACGATCAGATCGAACCACTTCCCGCGCAGCGCCGCCGCGACAGATCCCTGATCGAGGACATCACCGACCGCGACCGGAAGACCGAGATCAGCGCAGCGAGGATCACTGTCGAGCCCCATCACCTCCGACCCCTCCGGCAGGATGTCCCGCCACACCTCCAGCGAGCCCCCGTTCTCCACGCCCACATCGAGCAGACTGATCGGACCTGTCGGCACCTCACGATCGAAGGCGTGCAGCACCACCTCCGAGTGATGCGACACCCCGCCCGCGTGCCTCAGCCACTGATCGCGGTATCCCACTCCGGCCCCCTTAGGCTGATATCCCACTCCCGCTCCACGATCCCACGGATCCGGGCACCCTCCTCGCGACGCACGACAGGGTCCAGAAGTTCCACCGCGTGATCCCGCCACTCGTCCGGCGTTTCCGCGAGCCTACCCACACCACACTCAGCGAGGACCCGATACTCCTCCGTCGGGGTCGCGATGAACGGGATCCCCGCCGCCGCATACTCCAGCCCCTTCAGATTCGACTTCGCCTCCGAGAACGGGATCCGATTCAGAGGCACCAGACCGACGCTCATCGTCAAAAGTTTCGGGTACTCCGTGATCAGCGTCATCGGCGCGGTCGACACCCGGGTCAGGCCGGCACGGATCCCGAAGTGTCGGGCATCCCCGGGAATATGACCCGCATGATGGACCCGCACCCCGTGATCCTTCACGAAGGCGGGGAGCCACTCCTGCAGCAGTTCGATATCCCCCGACCGCCACATCGTCCCACCGACCCACCCGAAGACGGGGATCTCCGGCTGCTCGACGACAGTGAACCGCTCAGTGTCCACAGCATTACGCACCATCCGGACATCCCTCACCCGCCTCTGGTAGAAGTCCGCGAGGAAAGAGGTAGACACCGTGACAGTGTCAGCGGCACGGATCGCCACCTCATAGAAAGCCCTGTTGCTTTTAGGGGACCGGTGCGGATCCGTGCTCGCATACGCGACGTTGTCCTCATGGAGACCGAAGTGGAAGTCGTCTATGTCGACGACGATGTGCTCCCCTCGAGCCTGCATCCCGCGGATCAGACCCGGTACAGACTCGTGCATCAGTAACTTCAGGACAGACACGTCGAAGTTGAAGAAACCACCGTCACCGTGTCCCACACCGATGCCCTCCTCCGGTGCGATCACAGGCATCCCGACCGCCGTCTCCCACCCCATCCGCGCCAGTTCACGCGACGGAAGGACCATCCGATACCACGCGCACCCGTTAGGTTGAGGAGGATCGACCTGTGTCGCGAAGTCAGGGGTTATCCATGCGGCGCTTGGCACGCTCCACCTCCACCATATGCAGAGTCAGCGCGTACCCGATGATGTCGACGACCGTGTCCGGCTTAGCCTTATGCACCTGACGGGCGATCTTCATCCCCACCATGCAGAGGGAAACCTGCTCAGCAGTGACCGTAGTGTCGAGGATCACCGACCAGATCCGAGCCGCACGATCGAGATTGTCCAGCGGATGCCCGTACTCGTACTGCCGGTCATCAGCGACTAGGCGAGCCGCATACGACGCGACATCCTCCGGAGACATCGCTGCAGTCACGATGCCACCTTCCGGCGCTTCCACTTCCACACCAGCACGCCGCGCTTCTTAGAGAACTTCCACCTGCCGTAGAACTCTTTCACGTCCCCTCCTCCACGCTCACAGTATGGCGAGATCCGTGACCCGATCCTTATCCGTAGTCACAAAGGTGAGCATACCGATCTGAGACGTCTGCCCTGTCGATACGCGCCACCACTCCGAGCCGCCCTCCAGAGCGGGAGCCTGCAGCCACATGCACCCGCCCCAGTCAGCGACGCGGAGGTGATGATAGTGACCAGTGACGAGGATGTCGGAGTCACCGATCGGTTGCCGGCCAGCGGCCTGCCCCTCCCACCATCGGCGGATTTTGTCCTCCGTGTTCGCGCCACGGAACGCGACGTGACCGTGAGTGATACCTATCACCCACCCGGCAGACGGGATCGTCAGCGTCAGGGCGTCACGGGCGACAGCGAAGCGGACGTGACCGAAGGCGTCGGGGTTAGCGCCGAGGATCTCCGCGACCTGCTCCACGATCGCCAGATCGTCATTGTCCTGCACCCCAGTGAAAGCCTTCCCGCTGCTCCGGTTCTCTCCATGATTACCGCCCACCGCGGCGACAGTGATCTGCTCGAAGTGCTTGCTCCACGCCTGCAGGGAATCCGTGAGGAGACGCCGCGTCACCTTCACCTGATCCCGCCGATCCAACTCGACGGCGAACGTCTGCGACGGGTAATGACCGAGACACCCTTCGATGGAATCTCCGACCCACAGGACGTTCAGTGAGGACACTTCTCGGCCTATCTTCCGCAGATCTCGAGCCCTCTCAATGACGGCGTCACGCCGATCTATGATCCGCTCGATCGTCCCCTCGACCCCGCCATGATCAGCCTTCCCGATCTGCCAGTCAGCGAGGACGACAGTCATGACATCGCCACCCGTGTACGACCGCTTCTTAGGCTTATGCCGCATCGCCTGAGCGATCAGCGGCTCCAGATCCGGTTGCGCATGTACCCGCCGGATCACCTTAGCCTTGAACTGTCGGTTAGTGAGACCATCCTCACCGCCCCACGAGTTGAACAGGACAGGCTCCACGACCTGATACTCCGCAGGATCGAGATCCCACTTCCGTAGGACGTCCTCCCACGCCGGATCATTAGTGATAGCACCCGTCGTGATCGTGCCCTCAGATCCGAGCCACTCCACACCCGGGGTCCACATACGCTTCCGAGCCGTCAGTTCCTCGACCTGCTGCACAGTCTTCGTGAACTCGCTTCGTAATCCCACGTCACTCCTGCTGATTAGCCGCTTTGCATCGTGGACATGTGATGCGCCACGGGGCAGTGACCTGCTCCGCTAGTAGTTTGTTACATCGCCAGCACCGCGGACGATCTAAAGTCCGAGTCCCCTTCCCATAGGCGTCCACGTCACCTCTCCGACACTACCTGCAGTGACAGGGAGAAACGGGGACGGTCATTATCGTCAACGCCGAGAGCGTTGATCGACGAGATCTGATTCACCCTAAGGAACGTCACACCAGAGATGTCCTCATTAGCGATGTTCGTCAGGGTGTCGCGGGCACTCTCGATCAGTGCCCGAGCCGACGGATAATCGTTACGGGATCCGCGCGTGATGATCTGCACAGATGGGCGCTCCAGCGTCGCAGAGTTATCGACCATCACCTCGAGCGGCGGGCTACCCGCGTACTCGTACAGGGCGATACACAGATCCGGGGACGTCGGCATCAGGCCGATGAACATATTCGACGCGGTCACCGCCACAGATGCGGAGTTCAGCCGGTCAGCGAGAGCCTCGAGCATCAGCCACCTCTCCTGAAGTAGTTCACGTAACGGATGCTGATACTACGGATAAAGCGGGGTGCAGCCGCCATCACGGGGATCTCGAGGTACTTAGCCTGACCCCGGCGGGGACGCTTAGTCACAGATGTAAGTTTCGACGGGGAGTGATCCATCGTCATATCCTCATGCACGATCTGTGCGTACTGAGCGCCGGCACCGCCATACGAGATCTCCACCTCGATCACGTTACCGTCGATCTTCTCCGCCGACACCCGCCCCGAGTTCCGCAGCGCACCCGTGTCCAGCGGCACCAGTTTCTTCGACTCGTTCAGGATCCCCGTCGCGAAGCCCTGCATCGCCTGACCTAGAGCCCTCTTAGACTCCGGGTCACCAGCAGCGCGGCGGATAATCTTCTCCAGCCGCTCGACGCCGTCCAACTCCACGGAAACCTTCACGAGCGACCGATCCTAACGACCGTGTGATGCGCCCCCACGTTGTCATACGGGACGTCAACGCCGATGATGACCGGCTCCGACCCGTCAGATAGACGGATCTTGTGATCCGTCGTCACCGTAGGAGTCCCGTAGATGTAGACGCGGCCCGTCTCTGTCACCTCACGCCCGTCAGGGTCACGAGTCAGAGACGTCTCTGATACCAGATGAGCGCACGCGCTGACACTCGCCGACGCTGTCCATGACCGCTTCCCGTACTTATCCACCGATGCCGGCGGATACAGGGTCACCGTGTCGGAGAACAGTTCCCGGTAATCGGACTCGATAGCCATCAGGTCCGGTTATCCATCTGGCCGACAACGTAGTCGGTGCCTTCGCCCTCCACGATCCCCTCATCCGTGGGCAGGATCGCATTCGGATTCACGATAGGCGCGGCAGGGTACAGGTTCCATCGGGCAGTCTCCAGTTGCTTGATCAACTCCTGCCACTTCGAGACGCTCATACCGCGGACTGTCGTCAACGACAGGTCAGCGACCTTCTTAGTAGTCGACGACAGGTTAGCCTCGCGACCGATGAGAGTGCGGACCGCCTCGATCGCTGCCGTGTACCCGTTAGTCCAGATTGTGATGAGGTAATCCAACTCGGCATCCTGAAAGTACGGGTCAGCCGAGTCAGTGTCAGAGATCAGAAAGCGGACGAGATCCCGCGTGCTCGAGCCCGGGTTCCCTGAGTAGGTGAAAGTCATGACGCCTCCTCGAGTAAGTCTAACGGTTGTGGACGTGTCCCGAATCGAACGGGAGTTCGGCTAGGTAGTTGCGCTGCCTGTGCCGCTGACCTGTCACGCCCTAGTGGACAGATCTAAACTCACACATTAGATCTGTCCACAGACGCGAGCGGGGGCCACCCATTTCTAGTGAGTGACCCCCGCGCGTGGGATGATCGCAGGTTATGCGACCGCGGTCTGCCAGAAGTAGCCGAGATCCGCACCGACAACCTTGTTGTCGAACGCGATCTCAGACTCGATCCGGGTCGCCTTGAGTGACTCGAGGCGGAACGAGGACGTGCCGATCGTCGAGCCGAGACCCTGCGAGACACCGGTCCACTGGAAGGTGTAGCCGGCGGACAGGGTCAGCAGACCCGGGTTCGGTGCGACGTGAGCGAGCAGAGCCGACTTGCCGGTTGCGAAGGAGTAAGCCTCCGACGCGCCCTCGGCGTTAGTCGCCTTGATCGCCTTCGACACGAGCACCCGATCGATGTCGAACATGCGAGCGAGCATGTCCTCAGTGATCGTCTGCGAAGACGTGTACTTGATCCGGTCAACCAGATCAGGATGATTCTTCAACTGACGGAACACCTCGTAACCGAGCACGAGGGTGTTTGCCTCCATGCCGGTGACGCTGAGGATCTCCTGCTTGCCAGCCTCGATGTCCTCGATCGGATCCGAGTTGGTGTAGTCGCTCCACTGAGTGAACTCACCGGTCGACGGTGAGGCGCTCGACACGCCGGAAGCGGTGGATCCCCACACGCCGCCAGTCATGAAGTCCGACACGAACTGAAGTTCGCGACGGAGGAGCAGACGATGAGTGACGAACTCCGCGGCCTCACGGTCCACGTTGATCGGGGCATCGGCGTTAGCGCGAGTCTGATCGCCAACGTCCTTGTGGATCGCCCACACATCGGTGTAGTAGGTGTCGGTCGTGATGTTGTAACCGCTACCGACAGACTCGGTTCCGTCTGCACGGACCTGAGCCTCGTCACGGAGCCAGTCGTTCTTCGTGTACTTGAAGTACTTGTCGGACTGCTTATCGACAGGCACAACCGGGAACACCTTGTCGGCGATGAAGTTCTCCGCACGCTGCATGTAAGCAACGGAGATGTTCGTCAGGATTGCGTCAACATGCACCTGAGACTGAGTGGGCTGTGGCATCTGTGTCTACTCCTTTACAGTCCGCGGCCAGCGTTGGCGCAGTCGATTACGGCGGTGGTGATAGCGCCGGCTGCCGCGTCCTCGACGAAGGTGCCGACCACGTAAGCGGCGGAACCGGTCGAGCCAAACGCGAGCGTGACGGCGACGGCTGAAGCGTTGCTGAACAGCGGCTGTCCGACCGATGCGGTGCCGCCAGCCTCGATCTTCGAGCCACCGACAATGGTGACCTCGGCGATCTGGCCGGAGGTAGGTGCGTTCTGGAGCACACCGAACGGACGATCAGTCGCACCGGAGACGGCCTTCACAGTGCCGTCACCGTTGTCCAACTTCACGAAGTGGTACTGCTTCGCGGACAGGTCCTCGCCGGCTACCCGGCTGACCTTGACCGCGCTGTTGGAGAACTCGTAAGCCATGTCTCAGGCTCCCTTCTCGATCAGGTAGTCGTTGTAGAGCGCAGGGTTCTCGATCGCGACAGTGGCGAGCGCCTGCTCGTACGTCGCTGCCTTGCCCTCTGCCACCGCTGCCTTGGCGAGGGAAGTCATTCGGTCGATAGCGTCACCCTTGGGGGCGTAACCCTTACCGACCTCGGTGAAGATGTCCGCGCTCTCGTTCTGAGCGTCGGCGGCGATCAGTGCATCCTCGACAGACTTCGCGAGATCCGCATCGATACCGGCGAGACGGCGGAGAGCCGGCCCGACCTTCTCAGCGTCAATGCTGAGATGCTTGAACGTGTCGCGTGCCTTCAGGATCGCGGCCTCGTCAGCGCGGTCGTCGCGCTCCTTGACCAGCGCGGCCTCGGCATCAGCCTTAGCCTTCGCCATCTCGACCATCGCCTTGCGCACGTCGGCAGGAGCGGACTTGGCGAGAGCAACGACGGATTCCTCCATCATGTCCTCACCCTCCATGGGCTCCTCCATCTCGGTCTCCATCTTGCCTTCCATCTCGGCGATGCGGGACTCGAGTTCAGCGATGCGCGCCTGCGCCATCGCCAGTTCTTCCTCGACCTGCTTCGTCTCGACCTCAGCGGCCTCGACTTCGTCAGCCTCGAGGCGGACTTCCTGATCCACGGTATCCGCGGCTTCGGTCATGCTTGCCTCCATCGGTTCCGGCAGAGTCGCTAGGACGTCTGCCACGGTTGCCGTGTTAGAGGCTTTCACCACGAGCCACCCCTCATGCAGGTGGGCAGGGTGATCGACGCCTGACGTCTCCTCGATGAGCAGATTTGTCATCTTGGGAGCCTTACGGGGCATCTGTACCTCCAACAGTTCCCGCTAATCATACAACAGGACGGGGGTGCGCTTTGGAACGCCGACTACCTCGAGCGGGTCGTGACTGCTCGAGGTAGTCGAGTGCCGGCAGAGCGAGGGGTTCGCCGGCGCGGATCTGCCCCTAGAAGTTGTCCTCCTGATCGGGGCAGTAGAAGACGACGGCTCCGGCGAGGAAGGACGAGATCTCCCGCTCCGTGAAGCCTGAGTCTTCCATGAGGTCGTATGCGTCGATGATCGTGAAACCGTTGCGGAGGAACCTGCAGGTCTCGCGTGCTGTCTTCACCAGTTGCTTCCGACCGACGCCCTTCAGCGTCGGGGCGTCTGCTGTCACGAGTGTGTAGAACAGGCGGTCATCTTTCGCTGCCGCCTGCGCGGGTGGCGCGAGGAGCAGTGTCGTTCCGATGAGTGCGGCGGATGCTACGGCGATGATTTTCTTCATGAGTCCCCTCCTGAGGCTGCCCGCTTCCGGGCCTTGTATGCGTTTGATCGGATCCTCTCACATGCTTTACAGATCCGGCCTCCTGTTGTGCGGAGGATCCGGGTGTTCTCCTCGTCGAACGGGTGGCCTCGTTTGCAGTGCGTTATCCGCTTCCGTCCCTGCAGTCCGGTCATTTTCCGGTAGGCGTTAGACGTCCCGGTGGTCGTCATGTATCCGTAGCGGACTAGTCGTGACTGCAGTCCTCCTCGACTGATTCCGATATCGTCGGCGATCGCTTCGAGGGATGCGCCCTGACTGATGTGCGCGTAGTAGACGAGTGCGGAGAACATGAGCGCCTCATCACGGTTACCTTTTCCACCACGGTATCGGCGCGCTTTGTCGTGTAGTGCGCGGAGTTGCTCGAGTGTCTCTGGCCGCGCGGGTCTCCGTCGGCGTCCCCGCTTCCCTGATCGCGGTGCGCGGCGTGGCGGGTCAGGTACGGGCAGGGTCAGACCTGTGATCTGTCGATACTCCTCGAGACTCTGATCGACGTGATCGTCAGAGATGCGGAGTTGGCGCACCCGTTCGGACGATTTGCCGATGACTCTGCTGAGACTGGCCGGCCTCCAGCCCGCCTCGATGAGGCAGGTCAGGTAGACGCTGAGCAGATGCCGGGACTGCCACTCGTCGCGGATCCGGTGGATGTCCTCGACGATCTCATCGGGGATCGTCATCTTCTGTGGGCGGTTCACATGCCCTCGATCCATCCGCAGAAACCGAGGATCATGACGAAGGCGAGGGTGGCGAGCCATGCGACGACGGTCTCGCCACGCCGGGTCAGCCTTACGCGCTCCACGGTCGCACATCCCACTGTGTGTATCCGTAATAGGTGACGTCGTAGTAGTCCGTCATCGGGTCGGATGCGTTGCGGTTGTAGGCGTTGCGGATCTTCTCGACGGCGACCAGTGCGCGGGATGCGGCGGCGGTCATCGTCGTCGTCCCGTCGGCGGTGACGGTCCACACGTCGGGGGTTGCCCATCCGGAGAGGGTCACGTCGACTGCCTGTCCTCCGGCGTATTTCCGTGAGCGCACTGACACCTTCAGTGTGGCGGGCAGTGTGCCGTCGGCCTTGGCCTGCTTGATCTCGGTGCGGACGTTCTTCGCGACGTCGGTCGCGTTGACCCATCCGGTGTAGCGGGAGCCGACTGTGGGCTCCGGGTAGGCGTATCCGATCATGATCGTGTTTCCCCTCTTGTGTCGCCTGTCTCGTCAGCGGCGGTAGGCGATGTCCGCCGGACCGGGCTGCCGCCCGGTTTCGACTAGTTGCAGCGTTCGCAGAACTCGTGCTCTGTGACGCCCTCGGCGGTCCAGTAGGCGACGGTCTCCGGTGTGATCAGCACTCCTTTGCGGATCCCGATGCGGGTCCTACGGACTGCACAGGCGGCGGTCGCGTGGACGACCCCGGTGCTGCTGAGGTATTTCCCGATCCGGGCGTCTGTGGC
>FUWD013231442.1_pt1 | contig 15500 bp, 15 predicted proteins | sample 1063281 | NCBI WGS metagenome assembly FUWD01 (sample SAMEA79048168, study PRJEB19326) | metagenome | biome: marine | reverse complement strand
CTGCGAAACTAAAGTTTTATGGTAGCCTGATTTACATGGGTAGACCACCGAAACCAATCGAGCAAAAGAGACTGCTAGGGAACCCCGGACAGCGCAAGCTTCCTGATGCCCTAGCAACCATCTCTGTACCGGGAGGGTACGTGCCACCACTACGTGACCTAGGCGAAGCAGGGCTGACGCTATGGGATTCAATCTTTGACAAGGGTGAGCTGTGGATTAGCAGCCGCACAGACACTCACTTCTTGCAGATGGTTTGCGAGCAGCATGACCGCAGGCAGATGCTTATGCAAGTTGCCAACGCTGACCCTGAGAACTGGCGAGTGTTCAGGCAGCTACACGACTTAGAGGTAATGATTAGTAACAACATGGGCAAGCTCGGACTGACACCAGCAGACCGCACAAAGCTAGGCTACGCCGAGGTAAAGGCTCGTTCTAAGTTAGAGGAGTTGCAACACAAGTGGAGTGCCAATGACCAACTGGCCACCTAGATGGATAACGCCTGTACCTGACGATGCTTTGGCAAGCTCGCATGGGATGAAGGCTTCTGACTTTATAAACACCTTTGCTGTAGTTACAAAAGATTCAGTGGGAGGTAAGGCTGGTACGCCAATGCGCCTTAGACCTTGGCAGATGAACTTGCTCGACAACGCCTTTGCTTCTCAGGGCGATGGCTTTAGGCACTCAGTCTCACTTGTCGGTCAGCCTAGAAAGAATGGCAAGTCGGCGCTCGCGTCAGGACTAGCACTCTGGTCATTACTTACAGGACCACGGGGGGGCGAGGTTTACTCTTGCGCTGCGGACAAGGACCAAGCCCGCATCGTGTTCGGTGAAGCCAAGAAAATGCTAGAGTACGAACCTGAGCTTGCTGAGATGGCAAAGATTTACAGAGACGCTATAGAGATACCTTCTACTGGTTCGGTCTACCGAGTTCTATCTGCCGAAGCTTTCACAAAAGAGGGACTCAGTCCCACAATGGTCATTTTGACGAGCTTCACGCTCAGCCGACTCGCGAGCTGTTTGACGTAATGCAACTTGCTCAGGGCGCACGTGGCAACATGGCAACGATGTTCTGTATAACAACCGCTGGTCAGAAGTCAGACAAGTCAGGGCAGGACTCAATCGCCTACAGCCTGTATCAGTATGGTCAGAAGGTGTCGCGAGGTGAGGTAGAGGACCCTCGTTTCTTTATGGCGTGGTGGGAAGCAGAAGCCGACGCGGACTACAAGGACCCTAAGACATGGGAAGATGCCAACCCCGGCTACGGAGATATCAACAGCATCGAGGACTTCAAGAGTACAGTCTTGAGAACGCCAGAGGCGGAGTTCCGTACGAAGCGTTGTAACCAGTGGGTATCAAGCAACTTGACTTGGCTCCCGGCTGGCTCTTGGGATGCCTTAGAGGGCGAGCGCGAAATAACACCTGACGACGAACTCATCATAGGCTTTGACGGCTCTTTCAGTGGGGACACGACTGTGCTTGTCGGTTGCACCGTAGAGAAGGACGATACGCCACCTCACCTGTTCCTAATCAAAGCGTGGGAGAAGCAGCCTACTGACGACAACAACTGGCGAGTCAACATCACCGAGGTAGAAGATACAATCATCGCCTTCTGCGCCTCGCACCCTAAAGTTCGAGAGGTTGCCTGTGACCCATATCGCTGGCAGCGCTCTATGGCAATCCTTGAGGAAATGGGACTACCGATTGTAGAGTTCCCATCTACTTCTGCCGCACGAATGGTAAAAGCTTCCGCAACTTTCTTCGATGCGGTTATGGATAACAAGCTGACACACTCTGGTGACCCCTTGGTTGCTAGACACCTAGATAACGCTGTCTTGAAGATAGACAGCATAGGTCCCCGTATAGTAAAAGAAAATAGAAACTCCAACAGGCGCATTGACGCTGCTGTAGCTGCCGTGATTGCTTACGATAGGGCTACCGCAGGTAGAATGGAAGAAATAGTGCCTCAAGTATTTGTATAGGCGGTTATGTTAGTAATAATTTTGCAGGTTTTAGGCGCGGCTTTGATTTCAGTCGGTGCCGCAATCGTTTGGCTACCCGCTGGCTTGATGCTCGCTGGTGCTGCCGCACTCCTTTTCGGAATCGCTATGGAGCGTAAGTAATGCTAGGAAACTTCTTTGAAAAGCGAGAAGTAAACTTTCAAACTATCTGGGGTTCAGGTGACTACGAAACTGGACAGTCCCTATCTGGAACCGCAATAAACTCTGAAACCGCAATGACTGTCAACGCAGTCTTTTCCGCTGTTTCTCTTATCTCTGACACCTTGGCAACTTTGCCAGTGGACGCATACATACGTCGGGATGGCGCTAGGTACCCTCTTAGACCAAAGCCAACGTGGGTGAACAAGCCAGACGTAGACACAACCCGCGAAGCCTTCTACGGCTCTGCTATTGTTTCGCTGCTCTTAGACGGCAACACCTTTATTCGCATTTATCGCAACGACAGTGGGCAAGTAGTAAACCTAGTAATACTAAATCCGATAGATGTAGAGATTAGACGCAACGGCTTAGGCCGAGTCATGTTTGAAGTAAAAGGCGAAAGCCAGATGCTCAGCTCGGAAGATGTACTCTTTATTCCTGACGTGGTAAGACCGGGCAGCATGAGAGGTATCTCTCGCGTAGACGCCCTCAAAGAAAACCTAGGACTTGCTAAGGCTCTTGAGAACTACGCAGCCAAGTTCTTCGGTTCAGGTACACAGACTTCAGGTATCTTAGAAGTGCCGGGCAGCCTAACTGCTGAGCAGGCCAAGGATATGCAAAATGCTTTCGACTCTCGCCACAGAGGATGGTCAAAGGCTCACAAGACCGCAATCGTTACAGGGGGCGCTCAGTACAAAGCAACTAACGTGCCTAACGACCAAGCTCAGTTCCTAGACAGCCGCAGAATGGCAGTAGAGGACGTTGCAAGAGCTTTCAACATCCCGCCTCACCTTCTAGGTCTGCCGGGAACCAACACCTATGCTTCAGTCGAGCAGAACAACATAGCTTTTGTAACTCACACTCTTAGACCGATTGCTCAGAAGATAGAGGGCGCACTCACTGGGCTTCTTTCTCAGGAAACAGGTCTGGAAGCAGCCTTTGTAAAGATAAGCTTAGGCGGGCTTCTAAGAGCAGACGTGACAGCTCGCACACAGGCTTACAGCACGCTATTGCAAGCCGGTGTCTACTCGATAAACGATGTGAGGTCTTTTGAGGACCTGACACCAATAGCTGACGCTTCAGCAGATACCGTTCGTGTGCCGCTTGCTAACGTCAACATAGCCGCAGCAGACCTAAGCGCTATGAACTCAAAGGTAGAGATGGCGCAGCAGCTCATTCAGATTGGCTTTGACCCTGCTGATGTTATGGCCAAGCTTGGACTACCAGCCATCTCACACACTGGCAAGGATTCGGTCCAGCTACAAATGGAAGCTTTATAAGGTAGGTCTAATGACAATCAAGGAAAGAGAAACCAATGGCACTAATACCAAACGGCTCGAAGATGCCGTCAACGAACAAGCAGCCAGAAGTAAAGAAGACGGAAGCAATCAAGCCTCTGCCAGCTACGCCTGTCAAGACTGTTCAGGAGACTGTCAAGTCTGTGGCGCCCGTACAAGTAGACTTAAAAAAGAAGTACAAAAGCTGAAAGGCAACATGACTCCCAAGATGGAACAGCGCGTCAACGTAGCTGGGTTTGAAATACGTGAGGAAAGCGACGGTATGCACTTTGCCGGATACGCTGCCTTGTTTGACAGCCCATCTGAGCCGCTACCTTTTACTGAGCGAATTGCTAAAGGCGCTTTCAAGCGCTCACTCAATGCCCGCAACGACATAAAGTTCTTGTGGAACCACGACTCAGGCGAGATACTAGGTTCTACTCGCGCACGGACTATGACACTAAGCGAAGATGACCGTGGACTAAAAGTAGAGGGTATGTTGCCTAACACCTCTCGCGGGCGTGACGTGGCAGAGCTACTAAAGCGCGGAGACGTAGACGCAATGAGCTTTGGCTTTAGCGTCCCCCAAGGTGGGGACACATGGTCTAACGACGGTTCAGAGCGAACCCTGCGTTCAGTCAGACTGCATGAAGTTTCAGTAGTAGCGTGGCCTGCCTACACAGCCACCGCAGGCACGGTGTCCGTACGCAAGTTCCAGAAGGCTGCCGAGCGTGCAGATGTAAACGTTGAGGCTTTAGCAGATGCTCTGGGCAAGCTCGAAGATGGTCTAAACATTACTGGTGACGAGCAAGAGATGCTAAACAGAGTTATAACAACCCTTGCCCCCGAAGCCAAGACTGAAGCAGTAGTCGAACCTGAAGTAGACTTAGAAGCAGAGCAAAAAGTCGCTCACGACTTGGCAATGCTTGAGCTAAAGAAAAAGAAGCTACAGCTAATGGACAGGAACTAACATGGCAACCAAAGATGAAATCAAAAAGGCAATCCTAGAGGTTGCTGGAAACCCTGAGTCTGGTAATGTGTTCAACCTTGCAGGCAAGTGGGCCGATGCAATAGTTGCACTTGATACCGTAAAAGTTGACCTAGACGCTGTAAAAAGTGAAGGCGAAGTCGTTCAGACAGCCAAATTCGACAGGCCAGCAAAAGAAACCCGCATAACAAAGGCTGACGAGACGCGGTAGTCTCACTCCGTATTCAGGCGGGTTCCCCCCAGAGTCTTACCCTTCTCTCTGGGGGTTTCCTTTACCCTGTGGAAACTTCTACTAAAATTGAACTATCGGACGTGAGTTAGCTCTGCCGTATTCGGTCAGCGTCAACGCGACTGTCATCTGTCAATTATTACTAAGGAGACATAATGTCTGAGTTTATCAAATCTCAGCAGGAACTCCGCAACAACCTCATTACACAGGTTCGTGAAGTCATTGACTTTGCAGAATCAGAGGCTCGCGGACTTGACGCTGCTGAACTATCCAAAATCAACGCTATTGAGAGCGACATTGCAAAGGCTGATGAAACCATCACCGTTGCAACCCGTTCAGTAGAGCGTAACCTAGAGGCGTCTGTCGCTGCCAAGGGATTCATCCCTTCGGTATCTGAGGAACGTTCTTCGTCTGACATCTTCCGCGCACTTGCCCTAGGCGAGCAGCGTGGACACACTTTTGAAAGACGCTCAGTTCTAGTTCCTTCTGCAAACACAGTACCAAAGTCGTTCTACGACGAAGTGTTTGACGTTGCTCGCGCAGTAGGACCAATGCTTGAGGTTCCACAAATCATCCAGACTACTTCTGGTGAGGACCTAACTATCCCAACGCTATCGGCTTACTCGGCAATGACCCTAAAGGGTGCCGGAGCTTCACTAGACGATGTTGAGCCTACCTACGCAAGCATCACACTAGGTGCTTACAAGTACGGCGGAATCATTCAGGCAGCAAACGAGCTAGTAACCGACGCAGGCTTTAACCTCGGCGGACACTTGGCTCAGCAAGCTGGTAACGGAATGGGTTACGCAGTCAACGCAGCACTAACTACTGGAACTGGTTCTTCACAGCCAAACGGTATCGTTACTGCATCCGCAGCAGGTATTACCGGAGCAACTAGTGTAGCTGGTGCTTTTACTGCTGACAACTTGATTGACCTAATCTACTCAGTTGACGCAGCTACTCGTCGCAAGCCAAGCATGGCCTTGATGATGAACACCAGCTCAATCGGTGCTGCTCGTAAGCTAAAGGACACCGCTGGAAACTACCTATACAACATCTCTCAGGTAGGACCCGGAGGTCAGGATACATTCGCCGGCTTCAATGTCATTGAGAACCCACACATGGCAGACTCCGCTATTGACGCAAAGTCCGTTATCGCAGGTTCAATAGACAGCTACAAGGTTCGCCTTGCAGGTGGACTAGACGTTGCATCCTCAACCGAGTTCGCGTTCCAGAACGACCTAACCACTTGGCGCTTCTTGCTACGTGTTGACGGCGACTTGACTAACAGCTCAGAAATCAAGCACTTCGTTGGCGGCGCAAGCTAATCTGACGAAATAAGTCGAGGTCCCCATGGTTGTAGGTTCCATGGGGACTTTGTCTTGCACGGCTGATAAAGGTAAACTAGACACATGGCAATTACTGATGGCTACACAACTCTCGCAGAAGTAAAAGCGATTCTTCGCATTACTGATGATGTAGACGATGGATTGTTGGAGACTTGCGTAGAAGCCGCTTCACGCCAGATAGAGACGCATTGTGAGCGCGTGTTCCTGCCGACTACCGCTACTAGGCTCTTTACTCCCGAGGACTCTTACCTATGCTCCATAGATGACCTCTCTACACTGACAACTCTCAAAACTTCTTCCGGTGCCAATGGGGACTTCAACATCACTTGGGAAGCGACAGACCTTCAGCTAGAACCTCTAAACGGGCTAACTGGCAGTGCATACAGCCCCTATACCCGCATCCGCGCAATCGGTGACTATGTTTTCCCTTCGGTAATGGGAGAAGCCACAGTTCAGGTAACAGGGGTATTCGGTTACGGGACTTCAGTTCCCATAGATGTAAAGCAAGCGTGCAACCTTTTGTCAATACGACAGTTCAAGCGCTACGACAGCCCTCTGGGAGTAGCCGGGTTCGGTGACATTGGAATTGTTAGAGTCAGTCGCGTTGACCCAGACATAGAGGCGCTACTAGGTCCTTACCGTAAGATGCGGATGGCCTAATGGCAGACCTCACAGTTATACGCACGCGTATGGCAACAAACCTAGGAACAATTAGCGGGCTAAGGTCGGCTGCTGAGATTCCTGACAACCCTACGCCGCCTATCGGCATCATCGTTCTAGAGAGCATAGATTACGACGGAGCAATGCAAGGCGGCCTTACTACATACAACTTCTCTGTCACTGTAATCGTTGGGCGTGCAGCCGAGCGTGAGATGCAGAGAAAGCTAGATGCCTATTGCCAGCCCACCGGAAGTCAGTCCGTGAAACTTGCGATAGAATCAGATAAGACGCTTTCTGGCGAGGTGTATGACCTTCGGGTTGAACGCTCAAGCGGAATGGGTTCTATCACCGTAAACGACCAGAACTATTTGGCGGCTGAATTCACAGTCACCGTCTTGGCATAAAAGGAGAAATAAAATGGCAAAATTCGTAGTAACCGCGACAAACGTGACAATGGGTGGTGAAGATATCTCAACTGCTTGCGCCCGCGCAGAGTTGGTTATTAACGCAGCCGAAGTTGAGACAACGGACTTTGGTTCTGGCGGGTTCACTGAAGTTATCGGTGGGCTTAAGTCTGGAACCCTCTCGCTAGACTTCCACCAGGACTTCGGTACAGACGCCGTATCGACTCTGTTCCTAGACACTGTTGGAACAGTAGTAGTTTTCACACTAATAGCAGGCAACGGAACAACAGCCAGCACCACGACGCCTCTTTACACGGTGTCAGCGTTGATTACAAGCTTTACACCAGTGTCGGGCGCAGTAGGAGACCTCGGAACCTTCTCAGTATCGTTTCCGACCACAGGTGCAATCACTTACGCTACATCATAAGAAAAGGAAACTAAAATGCGATTCAACCTACTTATTAAATTCGCGGACGGAACCGAGAAGTCAATTACAGCCAGCACGTCTGACTTGGTTGCCTTTGAGGACAAGTTCAACATTTCAGTCGGAAAGCTTGCATCTGAGCAGCGCCTAGGACACTTGCTGTTCCTAGCGTGGCACTCAGAGCAGCGAACAAAGTCTACAAAGCTTAACTATGAAGAATGGCTAGACACTGTAGATGGCGTCGGTGAGAGTGAAGCAGACCCAAAATAACGGGTCTTGGCGAAAGCTCTGCTCATTGGTATATCGCAGGTATAGCAGTTGAGACAGGTATCTCGCCAAGAGAGCTTATGCAGCTAGACGACAGAATGCTGTGGACTATGTACCGTTGGATGGTTGCAAAAAACACTCCTAAGAACTAAAGAAGCCCCCTCTCCGGAGGGGGTTTTCTCTTAGGGTAGAATTGACTTATAAGATAGGCGGCGGTTGTGGTATTTGGAGCTTTGCTGGGTGGCATTGGACGCTCGTACTTGATTGGAGCCGCAACAGGATTCAATAAGGTTTCTTCCTACGGAGATGTTGGCAGTTACGACCTAGCTAGAGTGCTTGGTACTAACGGCAACAAGGGTTCCATTGAAATGACAGACATGGCTGCGCTAGAGCGCAAGCTAAAAGAAGTAGCCCCAGAACTATTTCTAAAGCTAAAGCGGGAAGCGCGCAAGATTGGTGTACCAGCAAGAAACGACATTAGAGACGCGTTTTCAAAAGTAGGACCGGGTGGTCCGCTTGGTCCTAGAAAAATCAACGAAAACAACAGTTGGTCAACGCGAAAAGCAAACTCTCGTCGTTACTATGACGGCTTTAACACACTAAACGGTGACAACGGGCGTCTATCTTGGTACAACAACTACTTTTCAATAAACACTTCTGCTGGTGTTGATGTTAACTATAAGAGCAGAAACGCAAACAGAAACCTGTCAAACCTGAAGTTGGGTAAAGACGGTGAACTGTCAATCGTTCGCGTCAGGGTAAAGAAAGCGCCTTTAATCCTTGCTGACATGGCAGGACGTGGCGGGAAGTCAATGTACTCTAATGGCAGATATCGTACCCAGCCTTACCAAATAGACTTGTTTGGACGAGGCATAGTTACAAGGACTCACAAAATAAACGCAACAAACAGTGAGACATTTGTGCAAAAGCTGTCAAAAGCCAAGGGTAAAGGAAGCAGCACAGGCTCGCGTTATGCTTACCCAGCATTTATAAAGCACCAGCCTACTCATCGCAAGAATGTTGACAAGTTGATAGACATGGTTATTTACGAAACCAATAGAAGGACGGCCCGCTAATGGCAGCCCCAATTATTCTGACCATTGCGTCGGTATTCAAAAGCGCAGGACTAAATCAAGCTCGTACAGCCGTTCTCGGCGCAGGCAAAGACTTCGGTGCGTTAGCAAAGCAGATAGGTGTAGCTGCTGGTTCGTTCGGTGCATTTCAGGCACTAACAAGCTCTAAGGCTTTCATAAGCGATGCAATAGAGCAGACTCAGAAGTTTGAGCGAAACATACTTGCCCTAAAGCAAACCTTTGAAGGCGCGTTTGGCACTATTAACAACTTTACAAAGCAAATAGAAGATTATGGAATATCGCAGCAGCAAGGCGCTCAGGCGTCAATCTTTCTGGGTTCGGTTCTAAAGCAGTACGGATTTAGTGTCACGGAAGCGGGAGTCGAAACACAGCGACTGGTAACGCTTTCTCAGGACCTTGCTACAACCTATGGTTATGACCTACAAGACGCCCTACTAGCTATCACGGCCTTGTTCCGTGGTGAGTATGACCCTATCGAGAAGTTCGGTGTGGCCATGAAGCAGAACGAGATAAACGCTTATCTCGCTAGTCAAGGACTAGGTGACCTGACCGGAGCAGAGCGTGCAAACGCTGAAGCAACAGCGCGTCTAACACTCCTGTTTGAAAGAGCAGATGATTCAGTCGGAGCCTTTACTAGAGCTGCTGACACTCTCTATGTTGCACAGTCAAAGCTTGCAGCCGTAACTGGGAACCTTACAGTCGCGTTCGGTGAGCCGCTGCAAAAGCCGCTCGCCAAGGTTACTGACGGTCTTGCGGAAATAGCACAAAGCATCGGTCCAGAGTTTGTTGAGGTCTCTGATGCCTTGGCTGACGGCATTACCAACCTAACTCCGCTATTCCTAACTCTTGCAGAAACCCTGCGTAACATAATCGTATTTATGCAGCCAGTTGTAGAGCTGCTTAGTGGCTTGGCAACTCTGGTAGCAGGACCGCTAAACCTCGCAATGACTGTGTTCAACGGAATAATGAAGTTTGCAATTCAGTTCTTTGATACTTGGTCAGCAACTATAGGTGCAGCAACCTTCCAGCTAAAACAACTTGGCGACACAATATCTAGCAACCCATTTGTAAAGTTCTTGTTAGATGTTGCAGCCGCTAGAGCAGACAAGCTGTTTTCAGCAGTAGGCGATGCGTTTGCTTACCTAAACGACAACATGGTTAGAAACGAGCAAGCCGCTCGCGGAGTCAGCGGCGACTTTGAAACCGTCAGTCAGGGCGCTAGAGGCGTTTCTGCCGCAGCAAGAGAAGCTGCAACTGCTTTCAAGATTGCAGCAAGGGCAGCAGCAGAAGCCGCCCCTGCCTTGACCTACTTCCAAGAGGTGCTAGAAACGGTAAGAGCCTACACCGTTGACGCTGAGGGTGAGCTTACTGGACTAGCGGCTATATTCCAAGAGATAGGCGAAGAAGCTGCAAAGAGCAAGGCCGCGAGTGAGTTTGAGCTAATAGGCTTCAATGCCTCTCAAATTGCGTACTTCCTAACCAAGCCTGATTGGGCAGAGATATTTAATACGATAAGCAGGCTCGCCCGGCTTGCCGCGATAGATGTTGGCTCCATAGGTGGCTCAGCTCAGTATGGCGCGGCGATACTTCAGAGCAATGCCGAAGCAGCCCTAGAAAGGCTTCGTGCTGAAGCGGGTGGCTCAGTCAGGCAGTCAAGCAGTCCGACAAAAGAGGCTACAGATTATGTAAAAGAGTTCTTTGACGCCTTGCAGGACGAAGTAAACAAGCAGACAGCAAGGTTGCAGCTTCAAAAGATGACAGGCTCGACGGGCTTGATTGACCAGATACTCGGTTCCGAGGACTGGATGAGCATTTGGATAAAGATAAAGCAAGGGGTTATCTCACTCCAAGAGCTTGAAAAGATGTTCTACAGGACCGCTGCTGGCGCTCAGGAGCTTGCTGACGCTGCTGCTGCATGGGATGATTACTATGCCGCTGTAAAGGCTGTCAATGACCAGCTAGACATAACCGTAGCTAACATTGTCAAACAAGCCGAGGACCTAAAGCTAAGCTTCACTGACCTACTAACTGCTTTTGATGTTTTGCCAACTATTGCTATAGAGATGGGCGAGTTTGAAAAGGCTGTAGTATCTCAGCTAGAAAACATAGAAAAGTCGCTACAGTCTACGTTCCGTAATGAGGACTTGTTCGAGGATGGATACAACCAGCTTCGTAAGTTTGCTCAGCAAGAGCTAAGAACCCTACAAGCTATACAACGCCAGCGTGATGACATGGCAAGTCGCTACTCGTTGTCACAAGCCCTTATAGATGAGTACAAGACGGCTCTGACGGGGGCTATGAGCCTCACAACTCTGTTTGGGCAACTAAAGGACGAAACAGAGACTAGAACCGTTACACAGGTCACTCAGGGCATCGTAACCCTAGGCGAAAGTTTGCGGGAATTCAGTGTAATAGTAACTCGCGACTACGAAGAAACCATTCAGAAGGTAACTGACAAGAGCGCAGGGCTTCTTGACGGCTTCAAGCTAATGGCGCGGAAAGCCAAAGACTTTGCAGCAAACCTAAGAACCTTGCGCGACATGGGTCTAAGTGGCGACCTTTTCAATCAGCTTGTCGCAGCAGGTGTTGAGGCTGGCGGGCAGACAGCTCAGGCGCTTGTAGACGGTGGAGCTGACACTGTAAACGAGATTAGCTCAATCTTTGACGAGATAAACACTCTAGGCGCAGACCTTGGCGAAGAAGTTGCCACGACGCTTTACGGAACTGGACTTGAATTAGGTGACGGTCTTATTGCTGGCATCTTGGCTAAGCAGGAAGATTTAGAGCAAGCCGCACGCGACATGGCTCAGGCTTTCAATGATGAGTTCTCGGCATTGCTTAGCACACAGATTGCTGCTGTAACAGACGGCAAAATTGCAAAAGCCACAGCAGATGCAGCTCAACAGCGGGCAGACATCCCAATACCTGACTTGCCAAAGCCTATTGACACAGAATCCTTGAACAAAATTATGAGGTTAATAGAGGGCGCAAAGAGCTTTGTTACGTCGGTAAGCGGCGGTAACGGTCCGGCAGGGACACTTGCGGGAGCGCTGAGCAAGCAAGCAATCTACGAAGCTATTGCAGCGGATATCGCAAGTGGTCAGAAAGTCAACATCTCTGGCATTGAGTCTGGTCTAAGTGCGGGCGAGCTTCTAACGCGTGCGCAAGGCTCTGGGTCAAGCACAGTGCAAAACATTACAATAAATGTAAAGACTGACGCAACGCAGTCAACAGCTATGGTCGGACAGACTCTAGGTAGTGTTATCACAAGCTACGCACAAAACGGCGGAAAGGTGTTGACCTCCTAATGGCATTGCCAATCCCAAAAGTAGAAATCGGCTTTGACCTGCAAGGTGCCAACGCCCCTTTGTTCACACTAGATGATGCTTCGCGTGGAGTTCTGGACAACACAGAGTTTACTCTCTCTGGAACAATCTTTTACGATGTGACCGATAGTGTGACTAGCGTTTCAATACAGCGTGGTAAAAACAGGGAGTTCGGTCAGTACAACCCCGGTCTTGCTAACGTGGTGTTCAATAACAACAACAGGACCTTTGACCCTGAGTATGAAGCAAGCCCTTTCTATGGTCAGATTATCCCTAAAAGAGCTATCCGCATTAGTTCCGGTGGCAGGTTCATCTTTACGGGTGTTGTTGACGACTGGAACCTTGCATACGACGTATCAGGGTACTCACAAGCCTCAGCAGCCTGCTCAGACGGTTTCTCTAGCTTCAACAGCCAAACACTCACGCCAACCACCTCGACGGCTGAGACAAGCGGTGAGAGGGTCAACAGAATCCTGAATGACGCGTTAGTCAACTGGCCTACTGCAAAGAGAAACATAGAAAACGGACGTAGCACATTCGGTGCCGATGTTATTGGTGATGATGCAAACGCACTTACTTACTTGCAGCAGATTGAAGAATCCGAAGCTGGCGACCTGTTCATAGGTAAAGCTGGCGACCTTATCTTCAAAGACAGAACAGCCACGTCAAGCGATGACTTCCTGACCTTTGCCGATGATGGCACGGGTATTGGTTATCAGACAATGCAAGTTGTTTATGGCTCAGAACTGCTTTACAACGAAATCTCTATTACAAACTTTCTAGAAACAACAGTGACAGTCACAGACACGGCTTCAGTTGAAGATTATGGAAACCTGAATCTTACCAACGGCATATCCCTAGTGGCTTCTACACAGGAACTTTCAAACATCGCATTACTCCTAGCCAGTAGATACTCACAGCCTGAGTACAGGTTTGATGCAATCTCAGTAATACTTGACGCTTATGACACAGCTACGCAGAATCAGATGCTTGATTTAGAGCTAGGTGACGTAGTAGAAATCAAGTTCACCCCGAACAAGCTACCACCTGCAATTTCTAAGTTTGCAGCTATCTCAAACGTAAAACATGAAGTAACACCGACCTCACACATAGTGACTTTCGGCTTCCGTACCATTGAAAAGAGTGCTTGGACTCTATCCGATGCGGTGTTTGGTAGACTATCATCTAACAACATCTTGAGTTTCTAGGAGAATCGTGACTGGAAGAAAAGTCTGGGTAGCTGGCGAAATCCTCGCCGCAGCCGATGTGAACTCCTATCTAATGGACCAAAGTGTAATGGTTTTTGCAGACGCAACAGCCCGTGAAGATGAAATAGCATCTCCGGCTGAAGGAATGTTTGCTTACCTAACTGGCTCAAATGCACTGACTTTATACAACGGTTCCGCATGGGTAGGTGCTGACACCTCCATCAGTAAGCTTGCCACTCTAATAACTGACGCAACTACAGCTAGAACCCTTGCGGCGACAGACGGAGACAAGACAATTCGGTTTACAAGCGGCACCGCAACTACGCTGACTATAGATGCCAGCACTGACCTAGCAGTCGGTGCAAGAGTGGACTTACTGGCAGACGGTGCGGGAGCGCTAACTATCACAGCCTCTAGCGCGACAGTTGCAGGCGATGGAACATCTACAACATCAGGCAGCTTTACAATCGGTGGCAGGTATTCAGCCGCCACTGTGCTTTGTATAGCAACAGACGATTACCGACTAATCGGGAATGTGACGGCGGTTTAGTATGAGTTGGAGACTATGGGCAGTCGGAGAAGTAGTAGACGCTGACGACTTTCAGGCTTTAGTACAGAATCAGGTAGTACAGGTTTATGCAGACGCAGCCGCAAGAACGACAGCGCTAGGTGACAATGTTGCCGAGGGGATGCTTGCTTTTCTTTCAGACACGGATTCGCTTCAATACTATTCAGGCAGCGCTTGGGTGGCAGTGTCTAACCCCGGCGATATTACTTCGGTAGTAGCAGGGACAGCCCTTAGTGGCGGAGGCACAAGCGGCGACGTGACTCTAAACGTTGACCTAAGCGCAGTTACAATCCCTGCCTCACAGATTAGCGACCTAACAGCCACAGCAGCAGAACTAAACATCCTTGACGGAGTAACCGCAGACGCAGCAGAGCTAAACATCCTGGACGGCGTGACCGCAACTACCGCAGAGCTAAACATCCTTGACGGTGTGACAGCAGACGCAACCGAGCTAAATTATGTAGACGGAGTAACCTCTGGGATTCAGTCACAGCTTGACGACAAAGCTTTGCTCACTCCGGCGGTAAACGCCAAGACCGCTGCCTACACTCTCGCAGTTGGCGACAGAGGCGAAACGATAACAGCCGACGGCACGTTCACACTCACAGCTCCAAGCGCAACATTCAGCGCAGGCGACAGGGTGGACGTTGTAAACATTGGAACAGGCGTGATTACGTTTGCAGGTTCAGGCGTGACAGTCAACTCAAAAGACGCAGCGCTAACGATAGACACTCAGTATTCGGCAGCTTCAATCTTATTTCTTAGTTCTTCTACTGCTGTTTTGATAGGTGATATAGCGTGATACCTCTAGGGATACTCGCAGCAGCAGGTGGCATAGTTCCGCTAACCGTTGACTATCTTGTTATTGCAGGCGGCGGCGGGGGTAACAATGTTAATTCTGCTACAGGAACATTTGCTCAAGGTGGGGGTGGCGCAGGTGGATACAGGACTAGTGTAGGAACTTCGGGCGGAGGGGCAAGTGCAGAGTCGGCTCTTTCTCTTGCGGCTTCAACTGACTACACGATAACAGTTGGCGCTGGCGGTGCTGGAGGCTCGGCATCAAGCGGCGTATCTTCTATTTTTGCAACCGTTAGCACTGTCGGTGGAGGAAGGCCAGTCTATGCACAAGACGGCTTAAGCGGCGGCTCCGGCGCTGGAGGTGGAAGAACAGATAAGAACGGCGGGTCTGGCACTACCGACCAAGGTTACGATGGCGGTAACGGAGTAGGCCAGCGAGGTGGTTCAGGTGGTGGCGCTGGTGGCACAGGCAATGGCGGTGTTAGTAGCGGCGCTATAGGCGGTATTGGAGTTGCTTCTGTCATAACTGGTACTTCTGTGACTAGAGCTGTCGGTGGCGCAGGTGGAAGAAACGATAACGGAGATTATCCGGGCGCAGACGGTGCAGTAAATACAGGAACTGGCGGCGGTGGCGGTGGTATTCTTAGCGGTGGAAGCTCAGACGGCGGAAACGGCGGCTCAGGCGTTGTAATTCTAAAATACCCAGACAGCTACACGCTAACAATCGGCGGCGGGCTAACATCTTCAACGGC
>FUWD013185328.1_pt1 | contig 15524 bp, 16 predicted proteins | sample 1063281 | NCBI WGS metagenome assembly FUWD01 (sample SAMEA79048168, study PRJEB19326) | metagenome | biome: marine | reverse complement strand
CAAGCAGGGCGATATAGCGTTCCTCGGTGGCTTTCTTGACCTTGAGCCTCTGGGAGATATCGATGAACTCTTCGGTGACGTCGGTAGCGGTGATGCTCTTGCTGTCGAACCGGACGACTCCTTTTTCGAGGTCGCCGAGAAAGGCGTCGAACCTGTCGGCGGGAATCCTGAGCGTCATGCGCTGCTCGATGCGGTCCGAACCCTTGTTCTGCTCGTCATTGGAAACATATGCATTGTGACGCCGGACAAGGCTCTCGATCCAGGTTTTCGTTTTTTTGAGATCGGAGGTTTCGAAGACGGCCTGCCCTTCGCGGATGATCTGCTGTGCAACCGGAGGAATTGCCGTCGGTTGCGGCGATCCGGCGCCGCCGTTCTCAGCTGTGACCTCGGGAGATGGCGCTGCAGACGATTCGACTGCCACCCTGCTTTCCACTGCCGACCCGGCTGCCGGCATGCCGGACGTCGCAGCCTCGTACTGTTTGTCCTGCCCGCTGCAGGCCGTCATGGCAAGCAGGAAAAGCAGGCTGAGAACAAATCTGAACGGTGTTTTCATCTGAAGGTATCCTCTAAAAAGTTATTGCGTGCCCAAATTGTTGCGTTGTCCCGACTGTGTCGGGACAGGAATCCGCGTTTCAATACTCGCACTTCTTTATGAAGCCTGAAGTTTTTGATCGCTCGTCACTCTTTTTTCAGATATGCCCTTCCTTATTCATCAATCAGGACAAGACCAGAAAAGCAAGCCGGGAAGCTTTCTTGTGCTGTTTGCTGGCTACCAGGCTTGCGTATATCCGGAATGCAATGATCCGGCAATCTTCTCTTTTCGACATGCCGGTCTTCCGGCTCCGCAAATGATCCATCGAAAGCGAGGCCGCCTGAATCAGATATCCGGTTTTCCGCCACAAAATCGACGGGACCGATGCCGATCGAGATTCGGGTATCGAACTTGATACCGGCACCGGATTTCATTTTGAGTACGCAACGAAGAAAAAGGGCGGCTCTGAAAGCAAAAACAGGATTATGCCGCAGGAGTTGCCATCTGTCGTGCCTGAAGGTATCCATTGCTCCAGAGATTGGGCAGGGAAATACCGTACCGAATGCGGATGCACCGGATTTCAGCTCACCCATGGCATCCCGGCTCTGATCGCTGGTCAGAACGGCATGGATATTTCCGGTAACGATCATGAAGCGCATCCCGGTTGTTGAGGCAAGAGCTGGCGAAAGTAAATAGACGGTAACTGAAAATTGGCAGCGTGATGGTTTGCGAGAAAATCATCTCGAAAGTAATGCTGTTCAGAGTGGCCACTCTGTCTTCGACATCTTTCGTAAACAGAGTGGCCGGCGCTCATGAAAAGATCAGGCAATCTCGACAAGCTCTATTTCGAATGTCAGCTGCTGTCCGGCAAGCGGATGGTTGGCGTCAAGCGTTACGGCTTCGTCGGAAAGATCCACAATCATCACGATTGCCTGCTGCCCGTCGGCAAGCCCCACCTGAAGCTGCTGTCCGACCTCGAGTTCCATATCGGCCGGAAACCGTTCGCGAGCGACTTCCGTCACAAGTTCACCGCTGTGCTGACCATACGCATCGTCAGGCTCAATTACGGTAGTGCGAATCTGGCCCTGCTCCATGCCGAGCACGGCAATATCGAATCCAGGAATAACCTGTCCGCCGCCGATGGTAAACTGAAGCGGATCGCGATCGGCCGACGTATCGAACATGGTGCCGTCATCGAGCGTTCCGGTATAATGGACTTTTACGGTATCTCCCTGTTTGGCTTGAGCCATATGTACTCTCCTTTTAAAACAATGATCGAAATTTTTTCATACGATGGTGCCGAACCATCACCGGTAGTTATCGGGAACGGCAATGCTCGCGACAGCTCCCAAAGCTATGGAAAAAAGCATAAAAATCACACCCAAAAAAAACGTTACGCAGGCTCGTCCGCTGGGGCAGATGCGGATTGATCCATTTCCATCCTTACTTTCGGCAGGTCGCCAGGGTAGTTTTTTTCTGATGAACTCGATCAGCTGTTCACGCACAACGCATCGAATCTCCCATAAATCCGAAGAATCAGCCGCACTCATGAGCGCCCGAATCTCCACCGATTTGTCCGTTGTATTGGTAACGTGCATCTTCACCACCCGCCCATCCCAATATGGTGATGCGGCCACGATACGTTCGAGTTCGCGGCGAATCTGATCGAGGGGAATGGCATAATCGGTATAAATGAAAACCGTCCCGAGCAGTTCGGACGAAGTTCTTGTCCAGTTCTCGAACGGTCGGTCGATAAACCAGGATATCGGCACAATCATACGGCGCTGGTCCCAGAGCTGCACAACGACATAGGTGAGCGAAATCTCCTCTATCCGCCCCCACTCTTTTTCAACAACAACCACATCATCGATCCTTATCGGCTGAGTAATGGCGATCTGGATTCCGGCAATAAGTGTGCTGAGGCTCTTCTGCGCGGCAAAACCGATAATTACTCCGGCTATACCGGCCGAAGCGAGAATGCTCAGACCCACCTGACGCACGGTATCGAAAGTCATCAGCACGCCCGATACGGCAACGAGCACGATCAGCACGTTAAGGATTTTCCGGGCAAGACTGACATGCGTCGAGATTTTCCGGGATTCCTCGCTTTCACGAACGGTTGTGGAATAGTGCTGCAGCATGAACTGTTCGACAACCATGATCAGACGCATCAGCAGCCAGGCGAATTCGATAATGGAAACAATGAGCAGGATATGACGAAACGGATCCTTCAGATCGGTCGTAAGAGGAAAATAGTGCAGAAATGCTCCGAGGCCGATGAGGGCGATAAAGAGCCTGAAGGGCCAGACCAGCAATTCAAAAGGAACAGCGCTCTCCTTTATCGATACCCTGATTCGGGCAATAACCCTTCTGAAAGCCGAGTTAGCAACGAAATAAAAAAGCACGGAAAACAGGACAATCAGCAAGGGCACCAGATAGGTGCCCTGCATGATATCCCGGAATAATTCGGATATGATCATCGGTTCGGATTCTTACAACGGCAAAACTATCGTTTCAGACGTTCGGACTCGCTTTTTGAACGAATCACACAATCTTCAATAGCCATTCCGCCGAAATAGTTGCCGGTAAGAAGCAGGTTCTTTTTATCGGCAAGCAGGGTGTTGGTTTTTTCAAGCCACTGAGGGTGAGTCATGCGCAACGAAGGCACCGTATTGATTCTGGTGTCGCTGTGCTCGATTTTCGACATGCTGACTCCAAGAACGCTGGTAATGCGCTCCCGTTTGACTTTTTCATCCAGACCCGGCCTGAAATGGAAAGCAAACCCCCGGAAGTTATCGTCGGGCACCGTATCGCGGGAGACGGCGGAAAAAAACACATCGCCTGGAGAGATAAGCGCGGCAACCGGCTTGAGGTTAATATTCTCCTTGCGGACAATAACGCCGACGGAATCGACCGTTGCCGCCTTAAGCTGGCCCAGATGATTGGCGATGTCCGGATTGACGTCACTGAGCATGGCCGAAGAGAGTGCCGAAGGCATAGCAAGCGCAAGCGTTGGCGCGGTCAATTCGTCTCCGCTGGCTGTTCTTACGATGTACTTTCCGTTTTCGAACCGGACACCCTTGACCTCCATGCCGGTAAAAATATTGATGCCTTTCTGAGCGGCAATGGCAAAGGCCACGCTCTGCAGCCCTTCCCGAAAGGTATAATTTTTCAGAACGTCTTTTCTCTTTTCACGACTCTTGAACATCATTTCGGCAGGGAAATCGTCGGTCGGCTGCGAAGGCACCGCGTTGAAAAAGTGGCTGACGACATCTGCGTAATTGCGCTCTCCGACAATCTTCGAATAGTAGGACTTCACGCTCTGCCCGGTTTTTTTCAGCTTGAAGAGGTTCGGGGCCGACATGAGAAGTTCGGGAATGCTGAGCTGTGAAAGAATGGACTTGACCTGACCGTCGATCATGAGAGAAAACGGAACCTTCGCTCTCGGAATGATGGTATCGCTCACCCCGCACCCTTCTATAATATCGAGAAGATTCTGGTAGGAACTGTAGCAGGTATGAGCTCCGAGTTCAAGCCAGAAATTTTTTCCGGAAGCGGCATATTTCGGAGATGCGAACGAACCGCCGACCGTGCTGTTCTTTTCAAGCAGAACGGTCTTAAAACCTGCTTTATTGCTGTAATACGCAAGGCTTAAACCACTGATACCTCCACCGACTACAATAACTTCATGTTCCTTCATGGCAGAATAAAAATTCAGGGAGTGTATGAAATAAAATTGCCGGAATCAGATAAACAACAAAAGTACTGAAGCTGCTCCGGCACCAACTAACGGGGACAATTTAGCTAAAACTGAAAAGAACACCACTGAAAAAAACCGAAGGTCAGGCGGCGCAGAAACCGCAGGCATAAAAACGGTTATGCCTGTTCGGCTGCGTCGCGGTAGTTCTGCGAGTATCGCACGTAGTTTTCAGGCGACTCCTCGATGTTTCGACGCTCTGCATCGGTTATCGGGCGGATCACCCTGGCCGGCACGCCGGCAACCAGCATACCCGAAGGCACGGTAAAGCCCTGTTTTACCAATGAACCCGCGGCAACTATCGACCAGGGTTCCACCACACAGTCGTCAAGCAGCACCGCACCCATACCTATCAGTACATAATCCTGCACGGTGCAGGCGTGCAGCACCGCTCCGTGACCAATGGTCACAAAGTTGCCGATGACAAGCGGACCGGTATCGTGCGTCACATGCAGGGTGACATTGTCCTGTACGCTGCACTTCTCCCCGATGCGGATAGGGCAAACGTCGCCACGCACCACCGCATTGAACCATATGCTCGATTGCGCGCCGATATGCACATCGCCAATCACAAATGCTCCGTCGGTCATGAACACCGATTCATGAATTTCGGGCCACACCCCTTTATAAGGCATCACTTTTCCCATAACTGTATCAACTAAATCGATTGAAATTTTCCGGCTTTTTAATGATAGCTCATGAGCTGCAAACTTCATAACTTCAAATGTAAACATCACGATAGAGGCCGGAATCCAAGCTCTTGTGCATCTCTGCCGTACAATTCCGTCGTTCATTCACATACTGCCGATTATGCCGGCGGCGATACCTTTAGAGATTGCCATTCTGCCCACATCCGGCATCTGCAGCGCATGTTTGCAGTTCATCGTTTTCGGAACCTTTGAAATGGAGCCTGTACCACGTTCACGAAGCCTCCGCAATTTATGACCCGCTCTTTGCCGTGCGATAATGGCGCTTTACTTTTCCCCATGCTATTGGCCTGATAAATTTTACATTTCCTTACGTATTGCATTACAAAGGAAATCAACCGTTCCCCGGTCACCAAAGAGATAGAGATCAAGGCATGAAATCAACACTGAGCTGCAGCGGACTGAAAAAGATTTATAACAGACGCGAGGTTGTTAAAAGCTCGACGCTGGAAGTAAAACAGGGAGAAATCGTAGGGCTTCTCGGACCGAACGGCGCCGGCAAAACCACGACTTTTTATATGATTGTAGGGCTTGTACGGCCTGATGGCGGTAAAGTCATGCTTGACGGAAGAGAAATCACCACCCTGCCTATGCACAAACGCGCACGGCTCGGAATCGGCTACCTGCCTCAGGAAGCATCGGTGTTCCGCAAGATGACCGTTGAGGACAACATCCTCGGCGTACTTGAGTTCACCTCCCTTTCAAAAGCCGAACGGCGAGAAAAAACAGAAAAAATGCTCGAGGATCTGAATATAACCAATATCCGGAAAAGCATGGGTTATGCGCTCTCCGGCGGAGAGCGACGGCGTACCGAAATAGCCCGGGCTATGGCGCTCGATCCGAAATTCATCCTGCTCGACGAGCCCTTCGCAGGAGTGGATCCTATCGCGGTCGAGGATATTCAACAGATCGTCGAAAAGCTGACAAAACGCAATATCGGCGTGCTCATCACCGATCATAACGTACACGAAACGCTCTCCATCACCAGCCATGCCTACCTGCTCTTCGACGGCAGCATTTTCATGCAGGGCACCCCGCAGGAAATTGCCGACAACCCCGAAGCACGCAAGCACTATCTTGGCGAAAAGTTCAGCCTCGAACGCTACTGAGCCGACAAGGCCGGGCATACATGGGTCATCTCCTGTCAGGAACTTAAAAGAGCAGAATTATTGTTTTTTATAAACCGGCTTTTGCGATAACCGCAAGGGTCTGCTTTTTTTGTTCTTAACCTACCGGAGGCGGCATAAAGCCATGAAACTTCTCCTGCTCTATCCTGAATTTCCAGATACGTTCTGGAGCTTCAAGCACGCGCTCAAATTTGTCAGAAAAAATGCTTCGCTTCCGCCGCTCGGCCTTGTAACCGTAGCGGCCATGCTTCCCGAAAACTGGCAGCAGAGACTGGTGGATCTGAACGTCCGCCCTCTGAAACCGGACGATCTCGCCTGGGCGGATATGGTCTTCATCAGCGCCATGGGCGTTCAGCAGGAATCCGCCCGTGATCTGATCGCACAATGCAAAGCGACAGGCATCACCGTGGTGGCAGGAGGTCCGCTCTTCACCACCGGCAACGAACAGTTTCCTGAAGTCGATCACTTTGTGCTGAATGAAGCCGAGCTGACCCTGCCGCTTTTTATCGAAGATCTGAAAAACGGCTGCGCGAAAAAACTTTACGCTACAGCAGAGTTCCCTGATATCACCCGAACTCCTGCGCCGAAATGGGAACTGCTCGATATGCAGAAATATGCCTCGATGGCCATCCAGTTTTCGCGCGGCTGCCCCTATCATTGTGATTTCTGCAATGTTACCACCCTGTTCGGCCATAAAATCCGCACCAAGACCACGACACAGATCATAGCCGAGCTTGAAAGACTCCGGGGCATGGGATGGCGCGACAGCGTCTTTTTTGTGGACGACAACTTCATTGCTCATAAATCGTACCTGAAAAAGGAACTGCTTCCGGAACTGATCGCATGGAGAGAGTCAAACGGCGTTTCGACGAAATTCTATACCGAATGCTCCATCAATCTGGCCGACGACGCCGAACTGATGGATCTTATGGTTCGCGCGGGGTTCAATCAGGTCTTCATCGGCATTGAAACCCCCGACGACAAAGCGCTGCAGGCATGCGGCAAACAGCATAACAGATCGAGAAACATGCTCGAGAACATTCGCAGAATCCAGAACGCCGGCATGGAGGTACAGGGTGGATTCATTGTCGGTTTCGACAGCGATACTCCGTCGATTTTCCAGAAACAGATCGAGTTCATCCAGAAAAGCGGCATCGTAACCGCCATGGTCGGCGTCCTGCAGGCGCTTCCCGGCACGAAACTCTACGATCGCATGAAAAGCGAAGGCAGGCTGCTGCACAATTCCAGCGGCGATAACGCGGACAGCAACACCAATATCATTCCGGCAATGGACCCCGACATGCTGAAAAAAGGGTACAGGGAGATGATGACCCACCTCTACGCCCCGAAACATTACTATAAGCGCATTCGAACGCTCCTGCAGGAATACAGGGCGCCCGCCGTTCAGATCAAAAGCAGGTTCAGAATGAGCCAGTTCATGGCTTTTGCCCGTTCAACTGTAGTACTCGGCATAATCGGAAAAGAGCGGTTCCAGTACTGGAAAATACTGATATGGACATTCTTCAACCGCCAGCAATCGCTGCCGCTTGCCGTAACGCTTGCCATCTATGGCCACCATTTCCGCAAGGTCTGCCGTCTGCACCTTAAAGATGCGCGACAACCGGCGGAATAATAGTTTTGGATTATTTTCCTTTTGTTTTATACAAAAATAAAAGGTATAATAATTTGTTAGGCCAACAGTTGGCCTGAAAGCTTTCAAGTGATTTGTGCTTTTGGTTATTTGACAGCCTTTCTCTTTTTGATCAAAGCACGATTACTATGAAAAAAGCATGAACATTTACATTGGCAACCTTGATTACAACGTAACAGAATCTGACCTTCGCGAAACATTCGGCGAATTCGGTGAAGTTTCTAACGCGAGCGTGATCACCGATAAATTCACCGGACGTTCAAAAGGCTTTGGCTTTGTTGAAATGCCTAACAACGCAGAAGCTTCAGAAGCCATCTCTTCTCTGAACGACAGTGACTTGAACGGCAGAACCATCAAGGTAAACGAGGCAAAGCCACGCGAGCAGCGCCCGATTTCCCGCCCCAGGTACTAAGCCTTACCTATTCAGGATACTTTAAAGCTGCTGTTGCCAAACAGCAGCTTTTTTTTTGCCCCGAACGAAGTTTTCAGTTCCCTTTTTATGTCATTGTATTTATCCGACCCCCTCCCTCTGTCAGTTTGTCCGCTTGGCTTTGTTGCGTATCTTGCCGTAAACTCCGGAGAAGCGATTTACCGGCACAAAAAAAACGAATGTTATGATCGCTGAACAATTCCTGTTCCAGGCCGAAGGCGGATTCATCAGGCTGCCGGTGTGGGGGCATATCCCCTTGAGCAACCCTCTGAAGCATATTCTTGCCCATCCTTCGTTTCTTCGCCTGAAAGGCATACGGCAGTTATCGTTTTCCCAGCAGGTATATCCAGGAGCGACGCACACCCGTTTTGAACATTCGGTCGGGGTCTATCATCTGATGAAACTGATTCTGCAGCGTATGGTGAGCAACCCGCTTGCCGTCGGACTGCAGGATGAGAGGTTCCGGTTTGACGATGCGAGCTGCCATCTGCTTCTGGCTGCGAGCCTGCTGCATGATATAGGCCATTATCCTCATGCCCATGTGATCGAGGAACAGATTCCTGCCGACAGTTGCGGCCCGGTGTTCTCCCATCATGAAGATCTTTGCGGAAGATTTATATTTCAGGAACAGCCCGGATTTCCCTCGATTGCCGAAATCCTTCACAATGAGTGGAAGGTTGATGCCAAAGAGGTGATCGCGATGATCGAAGGCGCCTCGACAAGCGGCTTCGGCAAATTGATCAGCGGCACCCTCGACCCTGACAAGATGGATTACCTGATGCGCGATGCGCACCACTGCAACATACCCTACGGAAGCATCGACATCGAACGGCTTATCGAGTCGTTTGTGCCTGATCCCGAAAGGGAGCGGTTTGCCATTACGGAAAAAGGAATAGCGCCGCTCGAGAGCCTGCTGTTTGCCAAATACATGATGATGCGCAATGTGTACTGGCATCATACCGGCAGGGCGCTCTCAGCGATGCTCAGGCGGCTGCTGCAGGCAGTAATCGATGAAGAGCTGCTGAGCGGACAACAGCTGGAGTCGCTCTTTTACGACAATGCCGACGACCGGGTACTCTTCGAACTGAAAGCGATGCTGCCACAAAGGGTTTCGGGGGAAACCCTGCTGCTCGACGATATTCTGCAGCGACGGGTATATAAACGGGTGGTCACCATTCAGCCATATACGAAAAACGGAACGGACGAACGCTGGTTCGCCTATGCCTCGGACAGCTTGCTCTGCCGGCAAAAAGAGCGGGAAATATGCGATTTGCTCTCAAAACGCCATAACATGAACCTCAGCGGTCTGGAAGTATTGATCGACCCGCCGTCAAGAAAGGATATTTTCGATTACAACGATCTCAGAGAACTGCGGGTTTACCCCACCCGATCGGAACACCTGCACTATTCGCTTCAGCTCTCTTCGGAGTACTGCCGTTTCGACGATTTCGACGAATCGGTCTTCCGTTCGGATTTTATTCTATCGTTCGAGCGTTACACTAAAAAATTCAGGCTGCTCTGCAGGGAAAATCTTATGGAAAAAGTATCTGAGTCGATGAATGGGGTAATGGAGATTCTGCAGTCGTGAAATCTTGTATTTTTATGTATTTATCAGTCAAGAACAGTATAAGCGAATAACTCATACAAAACCTGGACATCTCATGGAACAGCAACAGCAGGACAAATTTTACAAGGGGCTTTTCTTCGGAGCCGCTCTGGGCGCCGCGGCAGGAACCGTTATGGGTCTGCTTTTCGCGCCTCACAAGGGCACTGAAACCCAGCAGATCATTTCCGGCAAGGTGAAACACGCCATTGACAAGGCTTCCGATTATTATGAGAGCACCGAGCATGACAACGCATACAGTAACGATGCGAAAAAACGCTCCCAGGAGATTATCGATACAGCCCGCGACGAAGCGAAGAAAATTCTCAATGAAGCGAACAACATCATCAGAGAGATCAAAGGTCATGCCAAACCGGAAACTAACTGAGCAATGCTGACAACTCACTGCACTGACGGCGCCGAATCCGGATGCGACGGTTATGCAGTTCTGCTGCTGCATGCATTTCCTCTTTCAGCCGGAATGTGGGATCATCAACTACGGGCACTTGAAGAGGCCGGAATTGCCGCCATCGCGCCAAACGCATATGGGATAGAGGGTTCTGATGAGATGCCGGACTGGACGTTCGACGGGTATGCCCGTGACCTCTGCGCCATGCTTGACGGGATCGGCTGCAGAAAGGCCACCGTAGCCGGACTCTCGATGGGTGGGTATCAGGCGTTTGCTTTTTACCGGCTCTTTCCGGAGCGAACTGCATCGCTGGTTCTGTGCGATACCCGCGCTGAAGCCGATGCTCCAGAATCTGCAAAACAACGACAGGAATTCATCGAAGCAGTTGAGAGCGGCGGTCCGGCAGAGGCGATAAAACGGATGATGCCCAACTATTTTACCCCGGAAACCCGCAACGCAAACCCGTCACTGGTTGAGCGTGCGGCTGCAATGATAACGGCACAGTCCGTAACCGCCATCACTTCGGCAATGAAAGCCATCATGAAGCGGGAAGATGCGACGCCGCTGCTGCAGGACATAGCCTGTCCGGTGCTTGTGCTTAATGGACGTGAAGACCGTCTGACTACAGCTCAAACCGCAGAGGATATCGCAAAAGGAATACCCGGAGCGGAACTGGAGCTGATTCAGGATGCTGGACATCTCTCGAACATGGAGCAGCCGGATCGGTTCAACCGTGCCCTGCTCGGTCACATCAGCCGGGTCATGAGCCTCTGACCCGGCTTAATCCCGATCTCGCAACCCTTCATGCCTTCAGGTTTTCGATGATCTCAAAGAAATTGGGAAAGGAAACCCCTACGACGTCGCCGTCGGAAAGCGCTATGCCCTCACCGGTCGCTCTGCCTGCCACGGCAAAGCTCATGGCGATACGATGGTCGTCGAAGCATTCCACGGTAACCTGACCGGCAGGTCTGCTTCTGCGGCCTATGACCCTGAATCCGTCAGGGTATTGTTCGCAATCGAAACCGAGACGCTCAAGATTCACCACAATCGCATTGATCCGGTCGCTCTCCTTCGTGCGAAGCTCTTCGGCGTTATAGAGTTCGAACTCTCCTGACGCAAAGGCCGAAAGAACAGACAACATGGGCAGTTCATCGATAACTCCGGCGACCACCGTTGGATTGCTGATAACGAGAGGCTTCAATGCCCGCGTCGTGCGCACAAGAATATCACCGATGGCTTCCCCCCCTATTATGCGGCTGTTTTCGATCGAAATATCGGCACCCGCAGCTGTAAGCAGCGGGATGTACTCTATCCGCGTCGGGTTGAGACAGACATCCCTGATAATGATTTCCGAGTTGCTGCCCAGAAGACCGAGAGCGACGAGAAAGCAGGCCGCCGACGGATCGGCGGGGATATAAAATGAGCGAGCGGGGATGGTTTTCTCCCGGGAATGACAATAACCCTTTCCCCATCGGGTTGGTCGAGGGTTTCAAGACCAAGCATCAGCTCTGTATGGTCGCGTGAGCGGATCGATTCAACAATTCGCGTTTCCCCGTCGGCATGGAGAGCGGCAAACGTAACGAGCGATTTCACCTGGGCCGAGGGAACCGGAAGACGGTATTCAAGAGGAGTGAGATCTCTGGTGCCTCTGATACGAACCGGTGCCGTACCTGCCGGCGAGAGATCGATGCCGGCGCCCATCAGGCGCAGGGGATCCGCGACCCGTTTCATGGGCCGCTTCATGAGAGAGCTGTCACCGACAAGCTCGCTCTCGAATGGCTGGGCCGCGAGAATACCGGCAAACATCCGCATGGTGCTGCCGGAATTGTTGCACATCAGCGGCTTTTCAGGAGCAGTAAAGCTCCAGAGTCCGCGTGAGCTGATGATAACCTTTCTGATACGACATCCATAAGCGCCATCGACCTCTTGTTGAGAAACCTCGATGCCGGCATCCTGCAATACGCCAAGAGTTGACTGGTTATCGAAACCTGCCGAAAAATTGGTGACTTCCGTGACACCTTCAGACAGGGAACCGATAAGGGCCGCGCGATGCGAGATTGATTTGTCGGGAGGCAGTGCCGTCACTTCACCTTTGAAAACAGCCATAGAGCTTTATATTTTTTCTTTCAATACAGGACAGGTCAATTATTCTGTAAGGCATTCCCATCGTTCTCAGGACTGAAGCCAGAAATCTTCGTATCCCTCAGAACGGGTTCGCCCATTTTTCCGGGCAACAAAACGCTTACGGCAATTTATAGCGATACACTGAAAATAAAAAGCAACCCCTTTTCGAAAGGGGTTGCTTTTTTTTAACATCATGATTCAAACCTGACGATCAGGAATTGCTCTCTTCATTCGCTCTCTGAGCTCTTCGCTTGCATCTCGAACGTTTCAGACGACTATCCACTGACGGTTTGACAAAGTATGCTCTCTTACGGAACTCCTTCAACACGCCGGCTCTCTCATATTTCTTTTTGAAGCGCTTCAGCATCTTGTCGATGGACTCGTTATCATTAATCTGCACACTAACCAAAAGTAATCACCCCCTTTTAATAAAGATCAACGTCTTAATTTCAGTTTGATAAGATCGGTCAGGCTTTCGGAACTCTTTTCCTTGCCGGAATTGACCTGAACATTTTCAAGCAGCTGTTTTCTGCCGCTTTTACAAAATTCCACAATAATAACATAAGCTCCGCTCCCGGTCGCCTGCTTTTCACGAACCACGCCAACCTCGTCGAGAGCCTGGTGATAAAGCGCATCGCCCTTTGCATAGATGCCGTGAGGAGAATATACCTGGCAATCTTCCGGATTCAACTCTTCGGGGCTCAATTCGCGATCGATCTGAATCTGCCACTCTTTAAGCAGGTGCACCTGATTGCATACCGAACAACGAATCCAGTACTGGTTTTCTGCCGAAGAGGGCAACTCTTCATTCCGCTGTTTGGCCTCTTTCGATTTCTTTGAAGGCCTGGCGGTGAGGAGATCATCAACTTTTGGCTTGTCACTCGGAATCCATTCGCCGACAAAGACTTTTTTGGTAACCTGACCACATCCTTCACAGAAACCGGGCTTGATCTTCCCCTCCAAAATAAACGGTCTTTTTCTGGACTCTACCTTCATATGACTTTTCTGATTGAATAATGCGCCCGTTAACCGTGCATCTGCCTTAACGGCACTGAAGAGCACATCCGTCTTGCGGTGCTGGCCTGTTGAATACCCGAAATCCCCCGGATACAGCTGAGAGAATCCGGAACCTTCAGGACTGCTTAAATAAAGAAATCTCCAAAAATAAACAACCGGTAATTTTTTAATTCTCTCATATGCCCGTCAGTAGCGCTTCCGGCAGGGAAAAAATCAACTGCCGGAATCCCTTGCAAATCAGAGATTCGTCTATTAATGTATATCTTAGGGCAGAAGTGCGCCCGTGTAACGCACGGCAGGTAACATCTTATCACCTTCATCATGTCGAATCACGATATTTTCGGAATTTCAACCGAGACTCCTCTTGTTTATATCGGGCAGATGGCCCGGCATCTCAAAGCGAAGGTCATGGCCAAGCTGGAGTATATGAACCCTGCCTGTTCGCACTACTACCGAGCGGCTTCGGCGGTAATCCGCGATGCAGAGGAGCGGAGGCTGATTCATCCCGGCATGACCCTCGTGGACTGGACCTACGGCAACAGCGGAATCGCGCTTGCGATGGCAGGAGTAAGTCGGGGATACAAGCTGCTTCTGGCGGCCCCTGACAAAATATCGAATGAAAAACGTGATGTGCTCAAGGCGCTTGGCGCCGAAATAGTGATCACCCCTTCGGATGCGCTGCCTGAAGAACCGAGAAGTTGCATGAAAGTTGCGGAAAGTCTGGTCAGAAATATTCCCAACGCCTTTTTTGCCAATTTATACGAAAATCCTGTGAGCAGGGATGTCCATTCGAACTCAACCGGCCGGGAGATTCTGCAACAGACGGAGAACCTCGTAACGCATGTTTTTGTTCCCATGATTTCCGGAGCCATGATTTCAGGAATCGGGCACCTCCTCAAGTCCGAAAAACCCTCGATCAGAATCATCGGCGTAGAACCTGAGGGATCGATATACCAGAGCCTTTTCAGAAAAGGCGCTCCGGATAAACCTGCAGCATATGAACTCGAAGAAATCGGCGCGCTGCAGCCGTCGGGGTTCTGGGACCCGTCCGTTATCGACGATATTGTTCAGGTCAGCGATAATGATGCATTCAACTGCGGAAGGGAGCTTCTGCGGGCTGAAGCCATCTTTGCCGGAGGAGCATCCGGAGCGGTTATGGCTGCCGCGCTCCGCTCGGCTGCAGCTTGCGGCGAGAACGATTGCATCGTTGCCGTACTGAACGATTTCGGCGGCTACTATCTCAGTAAAATGTTCCGTGACGGCTGGATGAAACAGAAAGGATATTATCGTAAGGCAAAAACCGCTCTCGAACAGATTACCGCCGAAGACATCCTGCAGCTCAAGGCGCGAAAGGATCTCATTTTCGCCAATCCGGAAGCCACGCTTGCCGAAGTCTTCGAGATGATGAAACAGAACGATGTATCGCAGCTTCCCATCGTTTCCTATGGCACTCCCATCGGCAGTATCAGCGAAAACAAGATTCTATCGATTCTCATCGAGAACGATGAAGCCATGAACTCGAAAGTTGTAGGATTCATGGAACCGCCCTTCCCGGTCTGTCAGACCGATGCAACCATTTCGGAACTGTCGGACAAGCTGCAGCAGAGTGCTTCGGGAATACTTATCAGCCTTTCGGATGGAAGACTCCAACTGCTTACGAAATCAGATCTTATCGATGCACTGACGCATAAATAGGCATTTCCGGCCGATCGCCGCTGAACTGTCGGAGACGATCGGCCGGAAACGTCCGCAGAGAGCGACATCCTCCGCCATCTCATAGACTTGCATAAACGGATAAACTTCCGGCTTGATAATCAGCGGCAAAAAATGTTTAATTAGTGGACGTTTTACCCGTCCTGAGACGATACTTCCGTAAGTTGCGTTTCAAAAAATATAAAGAAGACTGTTCAGCTCATGACCGACTTGACTCCTCTCCCCATGGCGGAAGCCCGTATCAAGCTATCGCACCTCGAGGAGAATATCCGGCATATACGGCAATGGACGGGGGAAAAGCTCCGTATCATGGGAATTGTCAAAGCCAATGCATACGGTCACGGCGTCCACCGGGTCGCCGAAACCCTCGAATCGGCCGGTGTCAGTGATTTCGGCGTTGCGAATATTCAGGAAGCCATCGCCTTGAAAACCGGAGGCGCACTGAAAAAACCTG
>FUWD013231188.1_pt1 | contig 15548 bp, 17 predicted proteins | sample 1063281 | NCBI WGS metagenome assembly FUWD01 (sample SAMEA79048168, study PRJEB19326) | metagenome | biome: marine | reverse complement strand
AGGCCCAGCACTCGATCTCCAGTCCGCCTCGGCGTCGTACAGCACCGCCAGATCAGGATGATCCGCAGGATCAACGCTCTCCAGAACTGTATCGTTTCTGTTTCATGACCGTACTCTTCGCCCCATTGCGCGGCCATCGCGTCTGCAATGCCCTGATATGTTGTGCTGCGCAGCTTCCAGCGGTCCGCGCTGGGCGGCAGGTAATGCAGACGCTGACGCTGGTTGTCTGGCAAAGCCATCATCTCGGCCTTGACGTTGTTGGTCGGCTGCAACAGCGGCAACCCCTTCAGCCAAAGGCACGTCGCCTTCTGCTCCATGTGCCCAAACATCCACGGCTGCACGACTTGGCTCTGCTTGACGCCGCCAATGCGTTCCTTGGCGTACTTGTGCATGATCGGGTTCTCGACGCAGATGCGCGGGATCGGCGCTTCCAGCAGGCGCTTGAAAAAGGCTGCGCCATCGTCCAGCTTGGCCCAGCGATCAGGGTCGCGGTGCAGCCACGTCACACCCGCGTTGGTCAGGTAGGTGCAAGGCGGATGCGCAACCATCAGATCAAACTCAGACAGGTCTAGGTCGAACACGTCGCCTTGGTGATGCGGACCAGCCACGTCTGTCGGCAGCAGGTCACAGGACATAGCGTCATGGCCCCGCGCAATGAAGGCGTCACGGACGCGGCCGGAGTATTCGCAGGCTACTAGTACTCTCATCCTCCGACCAACCCCGCCTGCTTAGTGCCCTTGTACAGGGCCAGCATGTGCCGCATCTCCGCGCGCGTGGCGCCGTGATCGACCAGGCTGTCGATCTCTGCCGCAATCTCCCGCAGCGCGTCCACCGGTGCGCCGTCCTCGTTCCCAGCAGCGCGCAACGCCGCATAGGCCGCCTCGTTCAGACCTTGCATCGCTTCTTTGTATGTCTTGGTCATTGGTTCTCCCCCTTTTTGATGTAAACGGTTTCGGCGCGCAGGCCCAAGTAATCGAGGATCTTGCCGGTGGGCGGGCGGGTGCCTTTGATCACCTCGTTCAGGAAGCTGCGCGAGATGCCGATATCTTCTGCGAGGCTTGCCTGCGTGCGGGTTTTGATGATGGCGTGCAGGCGGGCCAGCACTTGGCTTTGGGTGATGTGGTCACTCAGGGTTTGCATTCTAGGTCCCCTTCGCCGCCGACGAAATCAGAGCTGTTCGCGGCCCACAGGATGAAAGACGGGCGGGACTGGCCGACGCGGTGATGCACCTCGGCGCGTGAGATGCGGCCGGCGTTGAACAGGCGTTGCAGCGCGTTCCCGACTTGCTTTTTGGGCATGTTGAGCTCTGTCGCCACTTCGTTGGTAGTTCGGTATTCGCTCAAGGCGAGGTCCAGGCAGTTAAAGGCTTGCATGTCGAGGGACGCGCCGGACAGGACGTTGTGGCCGGTCAGAACGTCGGGCAGCGGGGCGAGTTCGACCCCTTCGCGTGGCACGCGGACCGCGCGCCACGGTGTTTTGTCCCGCATTTCTGCCATGTTTGGCACGAGGACGGCTCCGACGAGCTCGCCTTCTTGCAGGCGCGCGCCGTTGACGACGGATGCGGGGATGAAGACGTTTTCGCCTGTTTCGCTATGCACACCGAAGCCGGTGCCTGTTTCGATGATGGTGACGATGTGAATGTCTTGAAGGTCGGGCATTTGCTCTCTTTCTGGCATAAATAGGGGTTTACTGGTATAAATAGGGGTTGACTGGTATATGACTATATGGGACAACGGCCCCCGTCAAGTAGAAAAACAGGAGTTGTTGGATGGCCCAGATCACATTTACGCTGATTGAAGAGTATCACGACACATTGCCCGAGCCGGTGAAGGCTTTGGCGGACGCCGAGGGGTTTTTGTGGGTGGAAGTGACGGCATATGCTGATATGATCCTTAATGACTACGGCGTGGAGCGGTCTCCGGTGTGGTACGAGCCGCAGGTCACGGGGATTGACTTCGAGATCAACGGCGAAACGGTGAAGTCTGTCCCTGACGAATTGTGGGAAATGGCCGCGGACCGCGCTTCGCGGTTTGACTCGGATGAATGGGAGTAGGGTTTGGAAAACTTTGTCTTTGCCGACCATGTTGAGTTTTTACGGCTGATGGCGTTGGCGGATCCGCAAACGGACCGCGCTGCGGCGTTGACGGCGGCGGCGGAGTATCTGGATTTTCTTGAAACCACGGTTTTGGAAGAGCTGGAAGAGCTAGACGCGCTTTTTACTCAGCTTCGCGTTGACGGATGAGCGCGTCGAGTTCGGCGTGTTTGAACGCCGCTTCGACTTCCTCGCGCATCTGGCGCTCTCTCATTGCTTTGAGGGCCTCTTCGCTTGCTTCGCGGTCCGCGACAACCTGTGCGCGGATCACGGTCATGTCTTCTTTGGTCAGCGATCGCCGGCGCCAGTCGTCATAGAAAAAGCGCAGCTGTCCGCTGATCGTGCGCCCTTCGATATGGGCCACGGCCACCACTTCCTCGTACATGGCACGGGGAATTAAAACGCTTTTCCATTTCGATGTGTCCACAACGCTCTCCGATTTGTCTGCGACAATATGGGATAACGCGCCATGTTGCAAGAAAAAAGGCCCCGCCGAAGCGAGGCCAGTCAGGCGGGAGGATAGCGCTAAGCTACTTCGACAGCTTCGCCCCAAGACGGCCCAATGTCAATATCGCATTTGTTCGGAACGCACAAAGGTACGGCGCTGGACATGATTCCGGACAGCTTGTGGGCTTCGTCGACCGTTTCGACGCTGAAAGCCAGTTCGTCGTGTATCTGCACCATTGGCAGGTGGCCAGATTCAGCGCAATCCAGCATGGCTTTCTTGGTCATATCTGCGGCCGACGCTTGGATCAGGCGGTTCAGGGCCTTGTAGGTCATCGCCCGCTGCAGCCTTGTGGTTGGTCCGTAGGCCGCGACCGCCTCTTCGTAAGGCAACGACTTGTTCATCCCGAACGTCGCCGGTTCCCACTTGTCGAAACGGCACTTGCGGCCCAGGATGGACCGTATGCTGCCCGAGGATCGCGGGTCTTCTAGGCGTCGCTGCACGCCGCTGTTGAGCTGCTTGAGAAACGGCAGGGTCGTGTTGAACTGCTTGAGGATGCTTTTCGCCTGATCGGGGGAGACGTCCATCTGGTCGGCCAGCTTGGTGGCGCCCATGCCGTACAGGATGCCAAGCCCCACCGTCTTCGCTTGTTTGCGCGGCAGGCCGGTCATCTCCGCAACCATCGTGTGGAAGTCGGTGGCAGGGTCCACGTTGAACGCTTCCACCAGCTCCGAAACCCCTGTCAGCGCTTGGTTTACACTGCGGCCGTAGGCGTCGGCATAGTGGACCGCGAGCCGAGGCTCTTGCTGCGAAAAGTCGATAGACGCCCACTGCTTGCCTTCGTCTGGCAAAAACAGGCTCCGGATCATCGGCCCGAGGATCGGGTCGCGCGAAGGGATTTGCTGCAGGTTTGGTGAATTGTAGCTGTTATGGTGGATCAAGCCACCTGCAACGTAAGAGTGGTCCCCCTCTACTTCAATATCCCATACACGTGCTTTTCCCACGGGCTCAATTTTCTCCACGGTGACGCGCTGTGCAAACGACGATGCCCCGCAAACGTAACCAGCGCCAAGTTCTCGATGCGGTTGTTCATAGGGTCCTCGTCTATGTGATGTATCGCAAAGCCCTTCGGAAGTTCTGTCAAACCCACCGCTTTGCAAAACACCGCTTGGTGCTCGAAGACGTATTTCGAACCCTTCCGGCCCGTAAACCAGTCCGGTTTCAAGACAAGCCTGTATCCTTTTCCATCCGTCACCCCGCCGCAGAACAAGTGGTGCTGGTCCCCCCGCTTCCCAGTCATCGGGTTCTTGCCCCCTTGCTTGGAGCGGGACAGCCGCAGTATCCGCTCGCGCTCGCGCTCCTCCGCGGACAATACCGCTCTCACCATTGCCTGCACTGTATGTAGGGACAGCTGAAAGCGTTTCGACACTTCCGCTATAATCGGCTTGTCCTCCGACAGATAATATCGCGTCACTTCCCTGCAGAGCTCTTCGTCTTTCAGCTGAGACTTGTTCACTGACACCGTATACCTCCTCCCCCATGGTTAGGTCCCCAACCGGGACCCATCCACGTGATGTTAGCACACGATGCCCGCGGGTACACGTTACCGAAGCACCGTTGGAGGTCGTCAACCGCACCATGTCTTCCACCCCCTTGTCGTACCGGCGCACGACGCGACACCATTCACCCGTGTGTGACCGGATACGGTCTATTCCCGAGGGGTTGTACTCTCCTATCCGTACAGGGCCGCTGTCCAAGACAAGTACCGTGTCCCCGTGAACGCACATTCTACCGGACACTGTTCCGCCGTCATCGGACCGGATTTGGTTGATGTGGCCATGAACGCGCCCATCGCGGCCCACGTATCGCAGGATGCCGTCGATGAAGGTGCCGTTGATCTTGTTGTAGGACCGGGCGCCGGCGATGGCTTGTGCCAAGGGGTGCTTGTGGTCTGTCAGGAACGTCTTCGTGAACGACGGTGCGCCTTTCTCGGTCCGCGGATAGGGGATGTCGAGCTTGTCAAAGGCTTTGCTGATCGACGCTGCCGCCCAGATCTCTATGGACGCTCCTGTCATTTGCTTGATTTCGTGCAGCAGGCCTTTTCGCGCTTCATCACTTCTGTTTGGACCGCTCGGCCCTGTCCAGATCGACCCGTATGCCGCGGCGCGTCATTTCCACAAGGTGCGGCAGCAATGCTGTCTCGAGCGCCCAGATATCTTGCACGTTTTCTTGCTGGATCAGGGTTTTGAAATGCGTCCAAAGCTCTAGGGTCAGGACGGCGTCCATCTCGGCGTATTGGCCGACGTACATGGCGGGCAGCTTCCACATTTCGCTTTTTGGATCGACGCCGAAGTCGCGCGCTGCTTGGATCAGGCCCTTTTCGCTTTTGACTTTGCCCAGATAGTCGTAGCCCAGGGCGTTCAGGCTGTAGCTGAATCGGTTCTCGTCCAGCAGGTTGGCCGTGACCATGGTGTCGATCACCCTGCCGTTGACGTCGAAGCCCTCGGCCCGCAGCCAGCCCAGATCGTACTGCGCATTGTGCATGATTTTATCGGCATTATTTGCTAGTACTTTTTTTAGCCACCTTTTGACGATGTTTTCGTCAAGGTTTCCGCCGCCAAAGTGTTTGACGGGCAGGTATCCTGACCAAAATGACGTGGCCACGGCGTAGCCGATGACTTCGCCGTCCTTTGTGGGCCAGCCTGGGCCTTTGTTTTTGAGGTTCGGGTCGCGCGTTTCGACGTCGATGGCGATTTCTTTTGCGGCAGACAGGTCCGGAAGCTCGTCCGGCGGCACCCATTCAGGATTATTGGTGAACATGGGTATCTGCAACTTCATCTCCATTATGTCTTGTCCTTGGAAAAGCTTCCGCCAAGAGCGGAGTAACCGCATTTGTCGATCCATGAATCGGCGTGGTTCAGTGTCTTTAGCAGGCGCGCGGTCTTCAACCAATCCATCATCAAAGCAACGTGCTGCTCCGTCAGGTAGCCGTGCGTGTCCATCGCTGATGCCATGATGGCGTTCCAGCCTTCTGAGATAAGATAAAAATTGTCTTTGGCATCGCCGTAATCTATCGCTCTCTGCCCTGAGATCAGCTCTTTGGCGGTGTCGAGTATTTCATCGCGGGTCACAGCATGTAGCTCCTTGTGACGTCTTCGGGTTCAACAATAAAGAGGTTTTCCTTGGTCCGTGTCACGCCGACATAGAACACGCGGTGGAGATCATCGCCGTATTCGTTCAAGGCGGCTTGGCTCAGGTCCGTGAACAGCACGACGTTGTCGGCCTCCCCGCCCTTTGTGCCGTGAATCGTGGACAGGCGGATGCGGGGCTTGGCATTGAACTTCTCGCCGCTGCGCAGCATTGCGCTAATGTAAACGCGATCAACATCGGGCAGCTTGTCCAGCGCGTCGAACCACGCCAGCTCGTCGCCCACGCAAAGCCCGTATTGCAGCTGCAGGGTAGGCAGGTCAAACATCTTCCCGTCATCCATGTCAGAAAAGCGCTTGAAGCCGCGGGAGATGCGTTTGCCGTTCCCTGACATGTAGTCGTAGATGCTTTGTGCGGCGGCCATTGTGATCTGGCGGCCTTTGCGCAGCTGCTCCCACCCGTTCACTGCCGTGCTGGTCTTCTCTGAAATGGACCGATGGCCGTTGCGCTCGAACAGCAGGCCGGCGTTTTTGAGGTCTTCGATCACGGGGGACAGCATGTAGTTGGCTTGCGCCATGATCAGCCACGTGCCTTGCGTCATATCCGCTTCCGCTAGGCCGTATATGCGCCGCACAGAGCCCTTCTCCGGCCGTGGGCGGTAGACCTTAGGGAAACGGTTCGAGATACGCCCAGCGATCTGTTCTGCCACGGCGTGGACGCTTTCTGGCACGCGGTAGGACTGCTCCAGAACTTCTGATCCGCCATTGAGGTTGATGAAGTGGTCGACGTCGGCCCCCGCCCACCTGTAGATGGCTTGGTCGTCGTCGCCTGCGGCGTACATCCGCGTGCTGCGCGCGTCGAGGCTGTGGGCGATGTCCCACTGCAGGGGCGACAAATCCTGCGCTTCGTCCATAAAGCAAAGCGCGAACGACGGGCAGGTGTGGATGCCTTTTGTGGCAAACTCTTCCAAAATGTCGGTGTAGTCATAGAGCATGTTGGACTGCTTGTACGCGTTGTAGGCCCGCTGGACGTAGGACACCTCTTCCCATGTGTGCATGATGCTGGACAGGTCGTATTGCTTGCGCAGCGATACCTTCCGGAGCCGCGCAAGGTTGATCAGGGACAGGATCGGGTGGTCCGACGTCACCACTTGCTCCAGATCGTCTTCAAACGCTTTGGTCACGGTCAGGGACATCCCGACGCGATCCGACAGATCGTCGAAGTTTTCCTTCTGCATGAGCTGCGACGACTTGATCGTGCTCAAGCGGAATGCAAGAGAGTGCAGGGTCCGGAAATACGGCAGGTCAGTCTCCGGATTCAGGTTGAACTTCGTCGTCGCTCGTTCCTTCGCTTCCATCGCGGCCTTCCGGGTAAAGGCTAAAAAGGCAATATTTTTTGAACTGACACCCTCGGCCATGGCTGACTCGCAGATGTTCAGGAGTGTTGTAGTTTTTCCAGTTCCTGGCGGTCCGAATATGCGTAACATCGTATCCAACCTCTTCAAGCGCTTGTAGGATGAGTTTCATCGTGGCCATGCCGGTGTTCGGCTGCTTCAGGACTTCGGCCGGCTGCACGTGCTCCAGAAAGTGCGGGATCGGCATCGAGTCCATGCGGTTGAACGACACGAACCGTGAGAGGCGGGCAATGTTCAGCTCTTTCAGGGCCTCCATGGTCTTGGGCTTCCTTTTGCGCTTGAACCATCTTTCGCGCGACAGGTACGTCATCTTGTACTTCTTCACCAACTGGCGCGCGCGTTCTCTGGAGACCCCCAGCTCGGCGCCCACGGCGCGCAGGGTCCGCTTCTCTAGGCACTGCATCTCATACGCCTTGCGCGCGCGCCGGTAGGTGTTGTCGTTGCGGTTCAAAAGTTTGTCCCGAAGTTTCATCAGAAAGGTGACTCCTTGTTTTGTCCAAAGTCGGGCGTGTCTATTTCCACGACTGCACTGTTGAATGACGGGATCGTCCACACGCGCACGGACTTGCCCTTGATTTTTATCACGACGCTTTCGCCGTTGATGTCGCGCAGGCGCTGCGCGATCTTGTGGCTCTTATATTCAAAGAACTTGTTCTTGCGCAGGTGCGCCTCAAAGTCCTTGAGCCTGAAGTATGTCCTGCCGTCCTCTTCGCTGTTGAACGGGCGCCGCAGGAGTATCTCGTCGCGCACAACAGCTTGCTGCATTGTGGTACAGAACTCTTCCAAGAAATCGTAGAACTGCCCGTCGATTGACGCGTCCTCCGACACCTCGACAATCGCGCCCTCGGTCTCCACCATGTCCTTGAGGAGCTGGTTGATGCGGGCCTCCCATTGATTGCGGGCCGCGGTCTTCGGCATGTGGTTCAGCTGGTCCACACAGGAGCGTTGGAACGCCGCTTGGCTCATAAGCCCGTCTGTATCCAGCTCCAGTGGCTCGCCGTTGACGTCAAGAAACCAGATCGGCGGCGTTGAATTGTACTTGCGCAGGTTAGCCACGACCGACGACGACACCGCCGCCCCGATCCCGAATTTGCGCGTGCGGCATTCCTCCGCGTTGCAGTAAGGCGCAATCGGCGCGTCCTTGCACTTGAAGGCGTAATCCTTTTTCATTACCTGCTTGGCGACGATGTTGACCTCGCTCAGCGGCAGAGGCGGGTCAAGATACAACATGTTGTGCGTCATCAGCTCTGTTTCCCAAGAGTCGGGATACGCCTTGCGCAAATAGACGCCCAGATTAAACAGGCCGTTGTTCCGGCCGCCTTCGCTGATCTTTATCTTGGCCAGGTGCTGCAAGCACGGCGGACCGTCAGGGATCGGCATGTCCGGCCGCTCTTCAACCGTCAGCGCTGTCAACTGTTCGGATGTGATCCGATGCGCGTCGTACAGCGTAAAAAACTCGTCCAAGGTGGCGGCAGAGCCGTCATCGTTGAACGCGTACCGCAGGCCGCTGTCCGCGTTGTAATAGGGCAGGTTCAGGAAATTCCCGACATCCCCGCGATCCAGAAACAGGCGTATCTGTTTTGGGAAAACTTCGGTGCCGCCATGGCCCAAGGCGGAGGCAATCTGGTTCAGGGTCTTCTGCATGTTTTTGGCGGAAACCCATTCCGACGTAAACAGGAACATGTGCGCCCCGCCCGACTTTGAGCGGCACACCACCAGCGGCAGCTTCATTTTGCGGACGCGCTCAACCAAGACTTTGTGGTCCAAGGGATACTGATCAATGTCGATGCAGCCCCAGACACACTGGTTGTCCTCGTTGATCGGGATAATGCCGATGCCCGTGCCTTTTCCGGACAGGTGCCCTTCCCAGAGTTCCGCGGTCCGCGGTTCTTGGACAATGCTGGCTTTGCCTACATTCTTGCCGTTGGCTTGCTTGCGGTCGACACGATAGGTGCCGTAGGCCAGCTGCAGCCCTTGGAAGACTTCAGCGAATTTGGTTGCGTGGGACATAAATACCTCGGAGTGTTCGAAACGGTGGAGGGGCCTCTATGCGAGGCCCCTGCGCAAAGATCAAAACGGGATATCTTTGTCGTCGCCGTTGTCGTCGCGGTTGACGTAACCGCTTTGCACTTCTCCGTCTTGGCTGTGCTTGACCGCGACATCGCCGCGGCTGATGCTTTCGGCGAATACTTTGGCCTGCATGTAGAGGGATGCGTCTTGCACGACGCCTTCGAGGGACACCTCCCAGCCATGCCACGAGCCCTTGCTGTTTTCTTCAGAGCTGGACTTCAGGACATAGATGTTGGAGTAGCGCGGCATTTGGAACGGGCCGTTCTTTCCGATGGCGGTGCGCCCTTGGATCATGGAGTTCCACTTGCGGCCCTTTTTGAGCTGTGTGGACTTCATTGCGATCAGCGCGGGCTGGGCAGAACCGTCTTCGTTGACCACCAGGACGAAATGCTGCTGGGTGTCTTCGATGTAGGTGCCGTTGCCGCCGACCACATACTCGCGGTTGTCTTCCTTTGAGCGCTCGGTCCGTGGACGGTTGTCGTCTGGTGTAAAGATATTTACAGGTGCGCCACTGCCCTGACCGCGCGGGGCCCATTCGATGAAGCGGCGCTGATAGGCGCAAGGGATGACGCGCACGCCTTCCTTGCCCTTGTAGATATTGCCGGTCACGGTGTTGTAGATATCGCCCTTACGCAGCTCTTCGAGGTCGTCCAGCAACGGGTCAAGACCAGAGATGATCTTGAGGAACGGCAGCGCAAGGTCTTCTTGGCAGACATTCTCGTTGCCTGCACCGGCATCGTTTTCGAACATGGTCGCATCGAACACCGCGACATCTGTTTTTGCGTCTTCTTTGGTTGCAACTGATTTGCTAGCCATGATTATTTACCCTTCTTGATGATTGCACGTTGGCCGATGAAGGCCCCGAATAGGTCCATCGGGAACTCGTCTCCCGCTTCAATTCTCTCTCGCACCCACGCCTTCAATGTGGAAGCGTGAACGTCTTCTTTCTGCTGGGGCTCATAGCCCTGCTGGACGGCCATGTCGCGGAAACTGTGCGCCAAGTCGTCCTCGCCGCGACCGAATGTGCAGGTCACGGAGTTTTTGATGATATCGTCAAAGCCTTGGCCGCGCAGCCATTCAAAGGCTTCGGCTTTTCGCGCTATCGGGATAGAGGCGCCATAGAGCTGCCGCACCTCGACTTTGGCACCGTCCTCCAGCGTGAAGGATTTCATGCCCAGTTCTTCCATCGCCGCAGGCAGGAGCTCGTCGGTCAGACCGGTCAGCTCTTCTTTGGCTTTTTTGAGAAAAGCTTCGGCCCGTTCGACAAGGGCCTCGGACTCCCGTATTTTTTGAGCAAGGATAGCAACGGACTTGAGACCGTCCCCGCTTAAAGATTCTGCGGGCGATGCGCCGGCGTCCTCTTCGAAAAGATTTAAGATGTCGCTCATGTGTTCTCCTGTTTCGTGTGTCGCGTGTAAAGGGGTTTTTTGCCCCTTGCTTATCGCATATAATCGTATATAAAAGCGTCGTCAAGAGGGAAAATAGCTATGTATGAATACAAAACCAAGCCTTATGAGCACCAGGTCAGCGCCTTCGAGCGGTCGTGGGACAAACCATACTGGGCGTTGCTCATGGAAATGGGGACAGGGAAGAGCAAGGTAACTGTCGACACCATTGCAGCCCTGTTTGAAAACAAGCGCATCGACACAGCCCTAATCATCGCCCCTAAAGGCGTTTTTGACAACTGGGTTCGGACAGAAATCCCTGTGCACCTGCCGGACCGCATTCCGCACAAAATTCTACGGTGGCAGCCGAACATAACGAAGAAGTATCAAGAGGAGCTGCGCGACTTCGCTCTGCCCGAGCGCCGGAAGCGGGACGTGCTGCACATCTTTGTGATGAATGTCGAAGCGCTGTCCACAAGCAAAGGCGCCAAGACCGCCGAAGCCTTCCTGAAGTACAATCCAGACTGTCTCATGGCCGTGGACGAAAGCACGACGATCAAGAACCGCAAGGCGCAGCGCACCAAGAACGTCGTAAAGTGCGCCCGCCTTGCCAAGTACCGCAGAATCCTGACGGGATCGCCGATCACGAAGTCCCCGATGGACCTCTTCTCGCAATGCGATGTGTTGTCCCCGCAGGCTCTGGGGTCCTCCAGCTATTTTGCCTTCCAAAACCGCTACGCTGTCATCCAAACCCGCAAAATGGGGCACCGCAGCTTCCAAGAAATCACCGGATACCGGCGGCTGGACGAGCTCAACGAGCGGTTGGAAACCTTCAGCACCCGCGTCCTCAAAGAGGACTGCCTCGACCTGCCCGCCAAAATCTACCTGCGCCGCGAGATCGAACTGACCGACGAGCAGCAGAAAGCTTACGCGCAAATGAAGAGCCTCGCTCTGGCCCAGCTGGAAAGCGGCGAGATGTCCACCACCCAGTCGGTCCTGACACAGATCATGCGACTGCAACAGATATGCTGCGGGTTCCTGCGCACCGACGAAGACGAGCTCATCCCCCTGAAGAACAACCGCTTGAACGAGCTCATGGATATCGTTGAGGAGGTCCAGGGCAAGGTCATCGTGTGGGCCACTTGGAAACACGACATCCACGCCATCACCGATGCTTTGCGCAAACGGTTCGGCCCCGACTCCGCCGCCGCGTATTTTGGCGAAACCCCGCAGGAAGACCGCTCCGCCATCCTCTCCGCGTTCCAAGACCCGCGGTCCGCGCTCCGTTTCTTCGTCAGCAACAGGACGGGCGCCTACGGGATCACCCTGACCGAAGCGCGGACCATGATATATTATGCCAACAGCTATGACCTAGAAGTGCGCCTGCAGTCCGAGGACCGCGCCCATCGGATTGGGCAGAAGCACAACGTGACCTACATCGACCTTGTCGCACCGCGCACGATTGACGAAAAAATCCTTCAAGCGTTGCGCGACAAGGTGAACATTGCGGGCCGCGTTTTGGGCGAGGACGCCCGAAACTGGCTCGTTTAGCGTAACCCGAGCGATCCGATCCCCTGCTGCATTTCACGCTGCTGCATCAAGGGGGCGATGGCGTCGTTCGGGAACAGCGCGGCGTAGCTGGCGCGCGGTGAGGCAGCCGCCCCCTGCTGCACGGGAGCAGGGGGCGGCGCTTGCACGGGCGCTGCTGCGGGCGGGAGGTTCCCGGCTGGCGGCGCACTCGGAGCAACTGGTGGCGCGACGGGTTGTGGCCGGACGCTGTCCAGATAAGACTGGATGTCTGCTGTCGCAGCACCAATCTGTTCCGGGGTTTCAAGAGCTTGCGCTGCGAACGGGTCCCCCACTGGGGCACGGACCGCGCCCTCTTCCTGCTCTGGCAAAGCGATGATGCCCGCGTTGTACAAGAAACCGTTCAGCTGGTTGTTGAACCGGCGCTGCGCCAAAACGGTCTGCGGCCGGCCTTTTGTCAACAGAAGCCCCATGAAGTCGGGGTTGACCACCGCCTCGTCCACGATGTTGCGCAGATAGGTAGTCGGCATGCGCTCAAAGACATTTCTGGTAAACCGGACACCTGCGCCAGCTTCCACGATACCGCCAGGGCGGCCCGTGATCTGCTGGCCCGCCGTGCGGCCCACGGCCGAACCGATCAAGCGCGTCACGAGATCAAAGACGGCGCCGGGGGCGTCAACGAGGATGTCGTCCAGCATCGGGCCGCCGGTGTTGATCGCATCTTGTATCTTCTCTGCTTCGCGCAAGAAAGCGTTGAGCCGCGTGGCTTCAGCGTCGCTAAGGATGTTCCCGTCCCGCAGCACGCCTACGACGGACGGCTGCCGACGCGACATCGGCTCTGTCAGAAAAGTGCGGAACCGGTCAAAGCTGAAGTTGCCCTCCGGACTGGTGGAGTAAACAATAGCGCGGTCCAGCGCCGCATCGCGCAGCCCGGCCCGCGCTTGAGGGGCAATGTCGCCGCTGGTGTTCACCAACTTGACCAAGCCTTGCAGATTCTTCACAGCGTCAGGGGATCGCCCGCCGCCGGGCTCGCCAATCGCAATGGCGACTGCTCCTGCGGGCGTTTCGTCGTTGCCCAAAACAGCGCGGAGCGCCCCTTGGTTGGCCAAGAATTTGGCCTCCACCGAATTGACGTCCGTCACATTGCGCAGCAACTGCTCTGCGGTCAGCGCGTTGGTTAGATCGTCCCGAAGCTGCGGAAATTGCTCTAAGGTGGCGGCGTTGTTGCGCGCAAATCGGGCCAAGGCAACAGGGTTGACCCTGCCTGTCTCTGGATTTACCGCGCGGTCCGCGGCGAGCCGCAATATGTCCGACTCTGCTGCGCGCAAGGTGCCAAGACGGGCCGTCGCCGTTTCAGCGAAAGCCCCGCCGGCGTTGCGCTGCATGAACTGCACCGCGTCCGCCAGCTGAGACACGCGCAAAGATGTGGCGTCGCCGCCCGTTCCAAAGATACGTCCAGCCAAAAGCTCGGGCGGAATGCGGTCGGCCCCTGACCGACGCGTGGCAATGGCGTCACCCGCAAAGGACCGCGTGAACACGTCGTTCAACGCCTTGCTGAACGAATAAGCATTGGCCAAGGCCCGCTCGTTTGGAGACCGCATCATGGGGATGTTCGGATCAATGCCGCCCGGCGTCGCATCCGCCCGCAGCCCAATGTCCTCTAGGGCCGCTTCGGCCATGCGGCCAAAGAAGTTGGCGTCACGGAAGATGAGCGCGGACCGCGCATCGCGGGCCATGGACAGCATTTCAGACCGGAATTTGGTCAAATCCCCCAAATTCACTTCAGCGTCGTCGGCCGTGGTCCGCAACACAAAGCGCGAGATTATCGAAGGGAACGGCGACTCTGGCAAGAGATCATCCCTTCGGATCGTTGCAAACTCTGAAGCAATGTTGTCGACCGACGCAGGCTGGCGCAAGTCGACCCGCGCGTAAAGCGCTTTTTCCTGCTTCCGCGCGTCCCGCAGAGACTTCGACACCAAATCCTCAACGGCTTGCCCTGCACGCTGACCCGCCAAAGGGTCGTCCAACAGAAGCCGGCCCGCCGTTTCGGCGGCTTGCGCAGAAGCTTGGTCCAGACGCTGTTGCAGTGCGGCCTGGTAATAGTCGTTGCGCAACTGCCCTGCTGCCGCCAACACGCTAGGGTCGTCCATCACCACCATGAGGTCGATCAGTTTTGCCAAGCCTTCAAGGTTCTGCTCCGCGGCCCGCGCTACGGTAGGCCCGACACGCTCATTGTTTTGCGCAATCGTTCGCTGCAGGGAAGTGAGCGTGGCGCTGCCTGTTTTTACGCCAGGCGTCCGCGTGCCGAGATCAACACCCGCTTCGCGCGCTATGACGTCAAGCTCGTCGTCCGCCATAAGTGCGCGGATCACGGCCTGCGGGTCCTCGCCTGCGTTTTCCAACAAGGTAAAGAGCTTTTGGCCAATGGCGCGCTGACGGCCGCCTTCGGAAAACCGGTCCAGAGTGTCCCCGATTGTCGTCCGCGCCGCGCGCATCGCGCGCGTAGACAAGGCCACGGGGTTGGCCATACCTGCCGTGATCTCTGCTGACATACGCAAGTATACGTTCCCAGGATCAATTTCTTCTGCCAGCCCTCCGGCCACAGCCGCTGACCCCAAAGCACTGGTCTCTGCAACAGCAAATGAGACAGGGTTTTGGGCCGCGGTCCCCAAAATGCGGTCCAACGGTGTCACCCTTGGCTGCAGAATGTTGCCCGCTGCGTCCCGAACTGGCGCGCCCTGCACCGCGTCCCGCGCGCCGCGTCCAAGCCTCTGCATAATGTTCCCGCCTGCTTCTGCGAAGCTTTGCGGCGCCGCCGCTGTCTGCGGGGCCTGTCGGGTCAGGAAGTACACAGCGCCCAGCGGCATGTTGCGGACAGCAAGATACGGCAGGGGCAGCGTCACTACGCCGCTGCCAAACGTGCGACCAGACTCCATGATTGATCGTCGATCCGGCGTCATCCGGCCTGTCGGCAAAACCCCGACGTCTTCCAAACGGCTCTCCACACCCGAGCCCGCAAAAGCGCCGGCCAGAGTGCCAAGAATGCCGCCCCCGATAAACCCTATTGCGGGACCCGCAAGCGCAAAAGGACCCAAGAAAGGCGCCACCGCCGTACCCGCTTGGAGACCAAGCATTGCGCCTGTGCCGCCGCCCGCAACAGTAGGCGCGCCAACAACCACGCCGCGCGTGATGCCTTCGCCGAAAGCCCCCGCCGCTGTGGGCCGCCGTGCGGTAGAGAGCTCCGCGATGATTTGGTCGTCGGTGATGCCCGCGGCGCGCGCACCGGCGTAGTCGTAATTTGTCTCGTCGGACAAATACTGCGCAATTTGTGTCGGCGAAAGGTTCGCAACGGTTGCCGCCTCAATATCATAGTCGATTTTCAACGGCCGCAAAGATTCGGCAGCCGCGCGGGTCGGCCCTACCTCCGTTGAATGGATAGACGCATACGTTCAACAAATCGTCTTCTTC
>FUWD012872494.1_pt1 | contig 15551 bp, 15 predicted proteins | sample 1063281 | NCBI WGS metagenome assembly FUWD01 (sample SAMEA79048168, study PRJEB19326) | metagenome | biome: marine | reverse complement strand
AAAGATATGCCGAAATTGCGCAAATGCTGCTATGAAAATAGACATAGGTGGTGGGCAGATCATTTACACCGATGTGCCATGTGAGCATCTGGACACTAAAACCAGAATGTGCAAGATTTATGACAGGCGCCATGAGATTGAACCAGACTGCATAAAATTGACAGAAAATTTCATTCGTCAAATAAACTGGATGCCCAAGAGTTGCGCTTATGTAGAGTATCTGAAACAGAAAGACACTCTACAGACAGTCAGGGCGATTGAAAGGCCAAAAAAAGGAAACGGAGCGACACAAGGAGAAAATAATGTCCGTAAAGACAATTAACGTTAACAAAGATATTCTGGGAGTCAATGAATCTTTAGCTTTGAATCTACGGAAAGCGTTTGAGACCAATAAAACATTTGTAATAAATCTTATGGCGGCTCCAGGAGCGGGGAAAACATCCACAATTCTAAGGTTGATTGAGGACCTGTCTGAAAAATTCAAAATTGGCGTCATAGAAGGCGACATAGCTTCTGACGTGGATTCCAGGAAAATTCAGGAAAAAATATCGACGTCGTTCAAATAAACACGGATGGAGCATGCCACCTCGACGCGAACATGATTACGGCCGCATGTTCAGGTCTTGGAATAGAAGGCAAGGACCTTATCATAATAGAAAACGTGGGCAATCTGGTTTGTCCTGCGGAATTCAATCTCGGGGAAAACCTGAAAGTCATGATTCTCTCTGTCCCTGAAGGACATGACAAACCGCTGAAGTACCCGTTGATGTTCACTGAATCCCAGGCATTGCTTATCAACAAGGTAGATTTAGCGCCTTACACGGACTTTGACATGGAACTGTTCCAGAAAACCGTCAAGGCAATGAATCCCTCGATAGAGATGTTCCCCGTGTCGGCAAAAACGGGTGAAGGATTTGGACAACTCACAGCGTGGATCGGTAAGCGGATCCAGGCGTTCAAAAACACACAGGATTGATCTCCATGAGGCTGGGCAAGTATTCAACGCTGATTCTTTTGGCAATTCTGGGCGCTTTCATGATTGACCATTGCTTTCCTCGTTCGGCTAGGTGCGCCGAACCAACGAACGCCGTTGTAGCTCGGGAAATAGTTCAGGAAGGCAACAGGGCAATCATTGAGGCTTTTCTCAAATATGAACTGGAAGAGGTCAACCGAAACGTTACCGACAAACTTCTTGACCGCCACCCGTCGCTGGTTTTTTTCATAAAACAGGCTGAACGTGGACCACTAAAAAACTTGCTGTTTCTCGAAGAACAAGTTCACAAGCTACAGGACGCTCAGAAGAATATAGATTCTTTACCTTATTCAATAGCCTTCTCCTCGGCTGAGAAAAAGAAGATCTTGGGGTTACGGCCTGCAGCCGACAAGATAATTTCCTACGGCATACCGTTGATGAAACGTGACTTCCTCCAGGTAATTCAGGCGGCCAAACATGTGGCGGACCAGAGAAGGAAGCACCCGATGGAGTTGATGCGTGATCCATCATTCAGGGACGCAGTTTACAGGCAGTGTGAGCCAACGGCGAAACAACTGGACGAGGCAATGGGAGAGCTTTCAGAGGGCGAGCTAATATGCATGAGGCTTGGGTTTGTCCTCGAGCAGGTAACAGTAACAAATTTGTGGTTGATGTTAAACGACAACAAACTACCGGCCGAGTCCGATTACATGGTATTTCGCAAAAAGAGGAGTGAGAATTTTGAGAAACGCCTGAAAAGGATTTACGGAACGAATGACAACTCGAAGACTCTGAATCAGAAAAAAACTCCAGATAGTCTCCTGGACAAATGCAAATGGATCCTCTGATAAAACTCGTCGACGTAAAAAAATGCTATTCCAGTGGCCCCGCATGTGAAATCTTTCCACTTGCGGGCGTTAGCCTGGAGCTGTTTCAGGGTGATCGGGTTATATTGCTCGGGAAAAGTGGGTCGGGTAAAAGCACGTTTTTAAACATCGTCGGGGGCGTAGACTCTCCAACCGAAGGCAGGGTATTTTTCGACGGGCGAGATATTACCAGGATGACTAGCCAGGATATGGCGTATTTTAGACGAAAGGAAGTTGGTTTCATCTTTCAGTCTTTCAATTTGTTTCCTACTCTTACAGTTGGCGAGAATGTTACCCTTCCTCTGGATCTTCTCGGAATCAGGGATTACTCCCGGGCTCATGAACTTTTAATCGAAACAGGCTTGGACGGTTACTGGAAGAAATTTCCCGAGGCGCTCTCCGGGGGTGAGCAGCAGAGGGTGGCCATTGCAAGGGCTCTGGTCAAGAGGCCGAGAGTGATACTGGCTGATGAACCCACAGGAAACCTGGACCAGGAAACGGGCAACGGAATTTTAAATTTGATAGACAAAATATGTCGTGAATCGGACGCCACCCTGATTATGGTGACTCACAGCCCTGACGCTCTATGGATGGCTCCGAGGCGTTACCGGCTCAAATCTGGAATGTTGATGGAAGAGCATTATAGTAACTGATTGTTGAGCCGGGAGACGCGGGATTCTGTTTCGCTGAATCGATACGATACTGGGGAGCCAGGTTTTTTCTAAACCTAATCCATGACAATTCGAACACTTTTGCAATTTAACTTCAAATATTACAAAAGGCATACACTTCTGGCCCTGTTATGCCTTATGGGCATTTCTCTGGGTGTGGGTATTGTTGTCGCTGTAGAATTGATCAATGATTCCGCACTCTCATCTTTTGAGTCATCAGTGGATTTTCTCTCAGGTCGAGCCACGAATTCAATCATCTCAAGTTTTGGCAGAATTGATGAAAAGCATTTTCAGGAGATCTGGACTAACAGGAAAGTTAAAGCCGCAAGTCCAGTAGTGGACGTTATCGCCAACACGCTGGAAACAGACTCAGATCCGATTCGCTTCCTTGGAGTAGATCCTTTTCTGGATGCCCCTTTCCGCGGATGGACCCCACAATTGTCGGGTAAAGATGATTTCGCTGTTTTTTTTAGAGGCGATCCGCCCGGCGCTTTTTTGTCAAGCGATCTGATTAAACGCTACAACCTCAAGGTAGGTCAATTGCTTACCGTTCTTGACGCTGGGCTGGAGAAAAAGATTCGGATTCTGGGACCATTGACTGAAGATTCAGAAGGAGGGCTTGGTGAAAATCTGGCCGTCATGGACATTTCTGCGGCGCAGGAGTTGTTTGGTCGTATCGGCAGACTTGATCGAATCGACCTGATAGTTGAAGGGCCGGTCGGCGATGCGTTACCAAATTTGCCGCCCGGTTTTAAGGTTACTGACGCAAACTCAAGAAAATCTACACTAACGGCCATGCTCTATTCGTTTCAGCTCAATCTGGCCGCAATGAGTCTGATAGCCTTATTTGTCGGTGTATTTCTTATATACAATTTTTCAATGTTTTCTGTTCTGTCAAGACGACAGGACATGTCGTTATTGCTGACGCTGGGTTGTGACAGTCGCAGCCTTGTCCTTGCCTTCATGATTGAATCAGTTGTCCTTGGCGGAATTGGAAGTCTCGTCGGGGTAATATTCGGATACTCAATTGCGGCTTACAGTGTGGGCAAGGTTTCATCGACAATTAGTCAACTATACTTTCTGGTGAACAATTTAACGGTCGGCCTGTCATTAAGAATTCTTGGGATCGGGGTAGGTGTAGGGTTTTTGGCCACTGCAGTGGGTGTTACTCTCCCGGCTCTCGAGGTTGCTGTCACTCCACCGGTCCTGGGTTTGAAGAGACAGAGCATAGAAGACAGGGCAAGGAGCGTGAGAGGCTACCTTTTTATCGGGGGAGCCGCTTTTTTTATTTTTTCGTGTTTGGCCGCGTGGGCTTCAAGGAATTCCATTTTCTGGGGATTTGCCGCAGCCTTCGGTATGACGACAGCATTTGCTTTTTTCACGCCAGGGCTGTTGAGTCCTTTCACCCACTATCTGGGAATTATTTTCAAAAGATCTCACAGTTTGCTCGACGCATTCCTCGCCTCGCGCAACATAGGGGCGTCACTCAGCCGCACCAGCATAGCTGTCGCCGCCCTTGCAGTGGCTCTTTCGATGACGATAGGCGTGGACACAATGATTTTTAGTTTCAGGACCTCTGTATATTCCTGGCTCGAAGGGGCTCTTAAAGGAGATTTATACATATCTCCGGATACAACCAAATGGGACCATCCTCTCCCGGAAGCCCTCATAAAAAAGGTGGAAAGTGACCCAAGGCTGGATTCCGTAGAGAGATATCTGGCGCTGGATGTGTACCTGCAGGGACGCCCAGTCAAATTGAGGGTTATCGAGCCTGAGATACTCGAAAAAATGGCGAAGTTTAAATTTGTAGATGGAGACGAAAGCCACAAAGCCTGGAGTGGGCTAAAACGCGGTGGCGTGTTTATTTCCGAGCCTCTTGCTTTCAAATTTAATCTTAAGATTGGTGATTCTCTGACCCTGGATTCCCCGGACGGACCCAGAAATTTCCCCGTTATCGCTATAACCAGAGACTATTCATCAGACCAGGGGACGATACAGATGGACCGGAGTTCTTATATAAACATTTGGAAAGATGACAGAGTTCAGTCGCTAGCCTTATTTCTGAAACCTGGAGCTTCTATTGAAGACGTTAGAAAATCTGTGGCGGCCCTTTTCAAAGGTCTGGAAAGAACAATTGTTTCTAACCATGAGATGAGAGAGCGTGTCCTATCGATTTTTGACAAGACGTTCGCTCCGACAGCTACCTTGAAAGGAGTTTCGTTACTCGTAGCCCTGCTAGGGATCGCAACAGCCATGATGGCGATATTGCTCGAACGTTCGAGAGAAATTCGGGTCCTGGGCTACCTCGGGTTGACTCCACGGGAGATCGGCAGGATGAACATCTATCAGGGGCTTATTATGGGTTTTGCCGCTTTCCTGATAGCCTCAGTATGTGGTCTTTTACTCACTTACATTATAGTCTACGCAATAAATTACAGGTCGTTCGGATGGACTATAGATATAAGCGTCAACAGGTGGATTTTCGTTGAAACATTGGGGTTGACTCTCGCAGCCTGTTTCCTTTCGTCACTATATCCTACTTTCAAGCTTGTAAGAGCCTCGTCAGCGGCTTCGATCAAGGAGGAATAGGTCTTTGGGCAAAGAAGGGCGCCTATGATTTTAGTTAGGATAATCTTAAATATATACCAAAAAGGGGTAAAGAAATGAACAAATCAGAAATCCTGAAAGCTCTTGAATGGGTGGATCAAACTGCTCGGGATGGAGACGCTCTAAGGCTGGATAAGGCGAAGAAGGCGCTGGATAGCGCGCTGCTGGAATCTCGAAACGTGGAAGGCGCCGACCAGGCTTACAAGGTGGCCCAGGAAAGCTTTGTTCGTAAACATGGGAGGGAACCGCTCGAAGAACTCGAAATTGATGGTTGACAAGCGCTCCATAAGGGAAAACCTGGTGTAATGGCCGTAGACATTGAATCAGTCTTTGAAAGGGTTGTAATCGGTGTCAAGGTTCGATTCGATGGCTTTTCGCGTCTGTTCCATAAGCATAGGCACGTCATTTTCGGTCAAACCCTCTGTTATTATGGGTTTTGCGATGGTGACAATCATGTGTCCCGGGCGAAATGCGATTTTCTTTTTAGGCAGGATGCGGAATGCTCCATTCGTGGTAACCGGCAAGATGGGAAGCCCGGTTTGAACGGCTACCATGAACGGTCCTTTCTTAAATGGGAGAAGCTTTCCGTCGGGGGTTCTGGTGCCTTCAGGATAGATAAGCATGCACCAGCCGTTTGAAAGTTTATGCCTGGCCTTTTGAAGGCTTTGTATTGAAGCTTCCCTGTTCGATCTATCTAAAGCTATTGCCCCTGTTGCTCCAAGAGCCCACCCAAAGATCGGGATTCGCAGAAGCTCTTTTTTAATGACCCAGCGAAAACGGACAGGAAGATTCAAAACCAGGGCCAGGATGTCGGCATTGCCCTGATGATTTGGAGTGACAATGTATGATTGTCCAGGCTCAACATTCTCCGCCCCCTGGAGCGAATACCTGAAGCCCATTGAGGTCGATACGAGCCATGCCCACCACCGCATCATGACATAAGTTGGTCCACCGGAAGAAGTCAGCAGGCTCGCTAGAATGATCGGAACCGCAAGAATGCCGGTAGCGATTGTGAGGGTTGCCACTGCGAACAAGAAGCGAAATATATACAGAATTTTTGACCACATGGCCATAACAGGTTCCTTTTAAGGAATAATTGGTTAAAGTGTGTATCACGAGTAAGAATCATTGAGAATCAATATATTGTTATACAATGAGGGTCTCCAGTCTATATCTTTTGAACTGTAGGATGGAAATATACCTGTGAATCTCCGCAACGTTTTTCATCCAACATACATGGACATTCAATAATATGTCTTCTGATTTGCTTACAAAACTGAAAATAGGGTCTGGGTTAAAGAATGAGTCGAGGCGCTCCTTTGCAAGCTTCAGAACAATCCTGTTCCTAGTCCTGTTTCTGACCGTTTCCACAATTGGCGGATACTCACTATGGATTTACTGGTTAAGACCTCCACTGGAAGTACACGTGGTAAAAGCCTCCATGACTTTTCCTGCGCGGGCACTTACAATGCTCAACGCCAGTGGTTATGTGGTTGCGCAACGAAAGGCGGCTGTTTCATCCAAAGCCACAGGTCGCATTGAGCGACTTTACGTTGAAGAGGGCAAATCTGTAAAGAAAGGGGACGTTGTAGCGGAACTTGAAAACGATGATCTTGGAGCCGCCCTGGATGAAGCCAAGGCGGGTCTAAGTGTAGCCAGGGCCGATCTTAACAACGCGGACGCTGAACTGGAAGACGCTACTCTAAATTACAACCGCCAGAAATCTCTAAAAGAATCAGGAGCAGTTTCTGAGCAGGCCCTTGATTCATCAGAAGCCCGTTTTAAAAAAGCCACAGCGGCAGTACGATCCTCAAAATTTCGTGTTGACAGAGCGGAGGCGTCTGTAAAAGTGGCCGAGGTAAATCTGGAACAGTCCTTTATCCGAGCCCCTTTTGACGGTGTGATCCTCACCAAGAGCGCAGAGGAAGGAGAAGTTGTAGCGCCATTGGGAGCTTCACTTAACGCAAAGGCTTCGGTTGTTTCCATGGCTGATATGAATTCTCTGATGGTTGAGGTAGATGTCTCGGAATCCAGTCTGGAAAAGGTCAAAGTCGGCGCTCCTGGGGAAATTCGTTTGGACGCTCTGCCAAAAGACAGATTCAGCGGCCTGGTTCACATGATCGTTCCGACTGCCGACCGATCCAAGGCGACAGTCCTCACTAAAGTAAGGTTTAACAACATCAATGAGAAAGTGCTCCCGGAAATGAGCGCCAAGGTAGCTTTTCTCTCGAGGCCTTTGAATGAAAATGAAACCCAGCCTTTCCTTGGAATTCCAACGGGGTCGATAGTCAATACGGCCAATGAGCCTTTTGTATTTAAAGTTCAGGAAAACAGGGCGGTTACAACGCCAGTGAAGACCGGTGGCGTATGGGGGGAAACAACAGAAGTGATTGAAGGTTTGAAAGAAGGAGACCTCGTAATAATTAAACCCAGTCCTCAACTTAACAACGGACGACGAATCAAGATCAAGGAGTAGCTACACTTCCTGTGACAAAACCTGTTCTGGTAACAATTGAAAACCTGACAAAATCCTATAGACGAGGAGCCCAGGAAATAAGGGTGTTAAACGATGTGAGTCTTACTGTCAGGCGGAGTGAGTTTCTAGCTCTAATGGGCCCTTCAGGATCAGGAAAAACTACCCTGTTAAATCTTATAGCGGGAATTGACCGTCCGGATAGTGGCAGACTTGTGGTTGGCGACACGGACATTGTGAAATTAAGTGAGTCGGAACTTAGTAAATGGAGGGCCTCCAATGTTGGATTCATATTTCAGTTTTACAATTTAATTCCAGTCCTCAACGCACTGGAAAATGTTGAGCTTCCGTTGCTGTTGACCTCTCTTTCAAGATCTGAGCGCCGTGATCACGCGACGGCGGCGCTGGAGGCCGTTGGCCTGGCCGACCGACTGGATCACCGCCCTGGAGAGCTTTCCGGGGGTCAACAGCAGCGGGTAGCCATAGCTCGGGCAATTGTAACTGATCCGCTTCTGATCGTAGCAGACGAACCAACCGGGGATCTCGACAGGAAATCAGCCTCGGATGTCATGGATTTATTGGGTCAACTCAACAGTGAATTTGAAAAGACAATAATAATGGTAACTCACGACCCAAGAGCGGCTAAGAAATCAGAAACGGTTCTGTACCTCGACAAAGGAGTCCTCGCCGAATCAATTAAGAACGGTTTCTAGAAGCCGATCCAACGCACGGATTCATTGAGACCAGCCCTTTCAGACTTGAACCGGTTAATAGGGGAATTTGGATCCGCGTACCCCATGGCCACCGAAATAACCAGTTTTTTGGATTCAGGAATATTAAGGGCATCCTTGATTTCATCTTCATAGGATGTAACGAGTCCGACCGGACAGGTTCCTATCCCGTACGCGTGAGCGATCAGCACGAAATATCCTAGAAAAATACCGATATCTGTCATCCTTTCGGAAGGAAAGCTCTTGTCTATGAACACAAGCATCACCGCAGGGGCGCCATAAAACTTGAGACTACCAGTGTTCACAAACGTTTTGAAATCCACACCCGTTTCCTCGACAAGAGGCGTCATCCCTTCGGCGGCGATTCTGGCCCGGTCTATAAAAAGTTCGGGGATTTTCCCCGTTGCGCCTGGACCACAGGTAATCTGCCGCTCCTTGAAGCTTTTTAACAACTTGCGGGAAAGTCTTTCTCTCTCATCATTAGATAACAGGTGTATCTCCCATGGCTGCATGTTGATAGCTGATGGAGCGTTGGCCGCGTCCTTAAGGATTTTTTCCAGGGTTGATTTTTCAATTGGTCTTCCATCAAAACTTCTCACGCTTCTGCGTTGTCTTACACTTTCAAGTAGATCCATGTTAAATCGCTCCGATGTAAATTAATCCGATAGCCTAAAGGGCCAACGAATCAGTCTGCTTGCCCAATCCAGGCAAAATGGGTATAAATCGTTAAACTTTTTGAAGCGCATGCGCGAGTTTAAAGTCCAGCATTAACAATGATAACACTAAAGGCGTATCCAGGAGCAACAATTCCGGTGAAAAGAAATTTATTGTGGATTCTCGGATGGATAGTGATAATTGTCGCATCAGTGACAACATCGACATGGGCGGATGATTTCATAGATATTTTCAGAGCGGGCCAGCAGGCCGAAGAGTCAGGTTCATTGGATCAAGCCCTAACTTATTATTCGGACGCCGTCAAGATAGCTCCGCAATCTTCCAGGGCGTGGGCCAAAAGAGGTGAGGCTTACCTCAAAAAGGGAGAACCAAGATTGGCGATCAAGGATCTGACTCGTGCCGCCAAACTTGACCCTGCTTACGCGCCTGCTTTCGTACGTCTTGGATTCGCATACAATGCGGTAAATGAATACGCAAGAGCGATCGAAGCGCTCGACGCGGCTATAAGGCTGGAGCCCTCATCTTCGGAAGCGTTAAACACAAGAGGCTTCGCCTTTAATGGGCTTAACGATTACGATAGAGCGATAAAAGATTTCGATAGCGCTATAGCGCTGAATTCGAATGACGCCAGATACTACAACAACAGGGGATTTGCGCTGAAACGGCAAAAACCGTTTTGAATTGGCGATAAAAGATTTCGATAAAGCTATAGAACTCGATAGTTCTAACTCCATGGTCTACAACAACCGGGGAGTGGCGTTTATGCGACTTAAGAAATTCGACAGGGCTCTGGAGGATTTCAACAAAACTATAGAAATGAACTCCCGGTTTGCTTCAGCTTACCACAATCGTGGTATGGCCTACAGCGGAAAAGGTCGACATGAAAAAGCGGTTGAAGAATTCAGCAAAGTCATTGAGATGAATCCTGACTCCCCTGTCCTTTATAAGGACAGGGGAACGGCGTACTCCAAGCTTGGGGAATACGAACTTGCAAAAAAGGATCTTGAGAAATCTGTCGAACTCGACAAAAGGTTTGCTCCAGGTTATTCCGGTTTAGGATTGTTGATGGCCACGGCCAAGGACGATAGACTTCGAAACCCTGCTATGGCGAAGAGATTAGCCGAAAAGGCGGTATCTTTAGGGGATCCTCCTTCCCCAGAATTGACCAGGAATCTTGCGGAAGTTCTTAAAGCAATCAACGAACAGGGGGCTGCCATCCTGACTTTACGCAAAGCGATCGCCATGGATCCTTCGAACACGGAATTCAGGGAATTGCTTCAGGAATGGGAAAAGACTCCAGCGAGTACCGTGACTGTCAGGACACATCACACGGGTACAAAAGGGTTTACTAACCTTTGGTGAAGCGATGGTCTTACGAGCAAGAGAGGAAACTTTGGCGGAAAGCAGCGACCGTATTTCAGAATACTTGAACTTGAGAATGGACTTCGGAGAAGTAAAATCCAGCAACCCAAGGAAGGAAACTACAAAGTCAAGGGTCAACAAGGCTTTTGAAAGTCTCCCGCGAGATGTTCTGGATCTGTTCCTTAAGGGGGCAAGGAATTTGCAAATTAAGATTATTCCGGACCCAATTCTTCCTTTCGGAATGAAAACAAGATCTGAGTCTTATTTGGGCGAGCTAATTTATACCCTAACCGTTTGTGATGAAACTCAAGACTGGCAGGAAGATCACTTTTTAGGATCTTTTCTACGTGAATTGGGTCATGTGGTGGCAATGCTTCCACCCGAATGTGAATGGCCTACTGACAGGGGAGCAAGGGCGAGATTCCGGGAACTAGCTGAATGTAAGGCTGATGCTATGGTCTGGAAATGGGGTCTCCGTCACTATGATATAATCTATTTGAGCGCTACCTATCCATCCCACTGGGTAGACAAGATTGTCAATGATATTAGTCTGATGCTTGTTTGTGACTTGAAACCTGAATGACATCAGGCTTCAAGTGTCAGAGACGCAACCATTGGTTTTCAAGTTTTTTGTTGAATCTTAAACTTCTATATACCTAGCATATCAAGCGCGATCCGGGTCACGTTTGCCTCATTAAATCCATAAAGAGACAAAACCTGTGAACCGGGCGCGGACGCTCCGAATGTTTCTATTGAGACAATCTTTCCCCTGGTTCCGACCCATCTTTCCCAGCCTAGTGAAGACCCAGCCTCTATAGCGAGGCGTTTTTCAACAGACGGCGGTAATACCTTATCCTTGTAAGCCTGTGACTGTTTCTGGAATAAGTCCCAACTTGGTATCGAAACGACTCTGGAAGAAATTTTATTTTTGCTGTAAAGAGCTTCCTGCGTTTTCAGAGCAAGGTGCACTTCTGATCCGGAAGCGATTATAATTATTTCAGGTTCATTCTGGCCAACGTCTGAAAGCACGTAAGCCCCCAGTTCCAGCAGTTCAGCCGGCGCCAGTTTACTTCTGTCCAGAACAGGAAGATTCTGCCTTGTAAGAACTAACGCCACCGGTCCTCTGGATTTGAGCGCGACGCGCCAAGCCTCCGCAGTTTCATTTGCATCAGCCGGTCTGATAGTCGTCAAAACGGGAATAGACCTGAGTGCGGCCAACTGTTCTACAGGTTGATGGGTCGGACCATCTTCACCGACAGCGACACTGTCATGGGTGAAAACAAATATCGAATGAATATTCATCAATGAAGCCAACCTAATGGCGGGTTTGAGATAGTCGCTGAAAATGAAGAAGGTGGCTGCGTACGGTATGACTCCGCCATGTAGGGCCATGCCGTTAACAATTGCGCCCATGGCAAATTCCCTGACCCCGAAGTGAATATTTCGACCAACTGAGTTATCTGGGCCTTGGGCCGATTCACCAGAGATCATTGTCTTGGTAGATGGCGCCAGATCCGCGGAACCACCCAAAATATTGGGAACTCTCCTGGCTATTGCGTTAAGAACCTTGCCTGAAGAAACCCTGGTAGCTTCTGGTTTGTCGTCCGCTTTGAATACAGGGATTTCGGAATCCCAGTTCTGGGGAAGCTCTTCCCGTATTTGGCGGAAGAATCTTTGGGCGTTTTCAGGAAACCTGGATTCATAGTCTCTTGCCAGGTTTTTCCAGTTCTCTTCCGCTGCTTGTCCTTTAATCATCCACGACTTGAAATGGTTTCTGACTTCCGGTGGAACATAAAATGGTTCTTCAGACGGCCAGCCCAAAGTTTCTTTGGTAGATCTAAGCGCTTCTTCTCCAAGTGGCTCGCCGTGAGCCGAAGCGCTGTCCTGTTTTGGACTTCCATAGCCAATGTGTGTCTTGACCATGATGAGAGAAGGGTGATCAGTTTCCTCACGGGCTTCCTGAACGGCGGCGTGAATAGCGTCGAGATTGTTCCCGTCGGAGATCCGTATAACCTGCCACCCATAGGACTGGAAGCGTGCTCCCACGTTCTCTGAAAACGCCAGCGCCGTGCTTCCTTCAATTGAAATTGCATTGTCATCATATAGATAGATGATTTTACCCAGATTCAGATGGCCCGCCAGTGACGCCGCTTCAGACGCGACTCCTTCCATGAGGTCACCATCGGAGACAATCGCGTAGACATGATGGTCAACGAGAGGCAGTTCAGGTTTGTTGAAATCAGACGCGAGAAAGCGTTCGGCAATCGCCATCCCGATTCCCATGGCAAAACCCTGGCCAAGAGGTCCGGTGGTCGCTTCGACCCCCGGTGTCAATCCATATTCAGGATGTCCTGGGGTTTTACTCTTCCACTGGCGGAAATTCTTGATTTCATCGAGTGACAGGTCGTAGCCTGACAAATGAAGCAAAGCGTATTGCAAAGCTGAGCCGTGGCCGGCTGAGAGTATAAAACGGTCTCTGTTGGGCCAATCCGGATTGGATGGACTAAATTTCAAGAAACGGGTCCAGATCACATACGCCATAGCAGCAGCGCCTAGAGGCAGTCCCGGATGCCCCGAATTGGCCTGCTGAACCATGTCTATAGATAACGTTCTAATTGTGTTTATACATAACTGGTCTATAGAATCCCCTGAAAAGCTCATAGCAATATTCCTCAAGATTGAAAGTATTACTCTGAGATGATAACCGATTAGAACGTCATTTCTCAATCAATTTGTGGCCAGGAGAGACAGCATTCTTTTGGGATCATTTGTCGGGGTCTCACATGCGTAATTACGGCAAACATATATGGTAGCCTTATCATTGATCATTTCGAAATTAACAAGATATGGGGCAATCTCCAATATCTCAGGGGATTCGGAATCGCAGGTTCTGAATATCAATACCTTGTTGGGCGCATAGATCTTGTTGAGACTTGTCATAATATTTTTCATGTCATCGGATTCAAGATGCCCGACAAGAGCTATTTCAAAAGACGGCCCAAGCGTAAAATCGACAAAAAGCAGAAATTGGGTATAGGCTGACGGGAATTTCTTAACTGTCGATGAGAATGCTCCAGCCATAATGGAAGCCATTGATTCGAGTTCCGAAGAGCCTGTGAATCTGGAAATTTTGAGGATGTTCATCGCTGCGACTGAATTTCCTGATGGTGTCGCTCCATCATAAATTTCCTTCTGGCGCACCAGTAGTTCTTCTCCATCATTTGCGGTAAAAAAGAACCCACCGGTTTTGTCATCCCAGAATCTTCTCAAGCAGTCAGCATTCAGTTCCACCGCTATTTTCAGATACTTTGGGTCGAAAGAAGCTTCATAAAGCTCCAGGAGTCCCCAGATAAAGAAAGAGTAATCGTCGATGTGCGCGGACAAGCCTGATTCTCCCTGACGATATCGGTGAAAGAGTTTTCCATTCGAATCGCGCATGTTTGAAAGTATGAAATCAGCCGCTCTTGCCGCCGAATGATAATATTTGGGATTGTCAAAAACCAGAGAAGCCCGGGCCAACGCTGCTATCATCAGCCCATTCCAGTCAGTGAGGATTTTGTCATCCATGTAAGGTCGTATACGGCCTTCTCTGGTCTTCAAAAGCTTTCTTCTGGCCACATCCCATAGGGTTTCAATATCTTCGGAAGAGGACACGCCATGCTGATCGGAGAAACTCAACAGAGGCCTTTTCAAGTGCAATATATTCGTCCCTGTGATCTCCTGAGTAGCTTCTTCCTTAAAATTTCCCATGGGATATACATTAAATGCTTTTTCGACGAGCGCCGCCTCATCGCTTTCTAATGACATCCGAATTTCGTCCAGAGTCCACAAATAGAATTTCCCTTCAACGCCTTCACTGTCTGCGTCTTCCGCTGAATAAAAAGCTCCCTCTTTTGATGTGAGGTCTCTGAGGACATATTCAAATATCTCGTCGGTTGTTTTCATGTAACTCGGGTTTCCCGTAGCCTGATAAGCTTCAGTATAAGCGATGGCAAGCATGGCCTGGTCATAAAGCATCTTTTCAAAGTGGGGAACCAGCCATTTAGCGTCTGTTGAATATCGGTGAAACCCGAACCCAACATGGTCATAAATTCCTCCAAGCCTCATCTCGTCAAGGGTTTTTGTGACCATTTGAAGGGCCGTATCGTCCCCGGAGCGTTTCCAGTGTCTCAGCAAGAACAGAAGATTGTGAGGTGTTGGAAATTTTGGCGCGTCACTGAACCCCCCGTGTTTAGGGTCAAATCTCTGCGAAAGATTCTCATAGCAAGTTTTTAAGGTAACCAAGTCCAGAAGTTCCCCATCCGAATCTTCTCTGGACTGTGACAGAGCCGACAGAATGGAGCCGGTAGTTTCTTCTATTTTGGAACGTTCATTGCGCCAGATGAATTCTATCCTTTCAGAAAGATCAATCAAGCCTATTCTGCCGTGTTGCGTGTGCTTTGGAAAATAAGAGCCGGCAAAAAATGGCTTCCTGTCGTGAGTCATGATTATCGTTAAAGGCCAACCCCCACTTCCCGTCATCATCTGGCACGCAGTCATGTATATATGATCTATGTCGGGCCGCTCTTCCCTATCAACCTTGATGGGCACAAATATCCTGTTGATGATTTCAGCTACCTGGTCATCTTCAAAAGATTCCTTTTCCATTACGTGACACCAGTGACAGGTAGAATAACCCACCGAAAGGAAGATAGGCTTGTCTTCCCGTTTGGCTTTTTCGAAGGCTTCCTGGCCCCAAGGGCGCCATTGAACCGGATTATAGGCATGCTGAAGAAGATAGGGACTTTTCTCTTTGATCAAAAGGTTGGCGTTATGTCCAGTTTCTTTATATGCTGAAGGCATCGCATGATTTTCATGCGAGATAGATTTGTCTGACATTTATTTTTTCTCCTTAAATCACAGCCTTTAGAGAAAATAGCCTCTATTACTCCAAATGCAAATCATACCCGAGGCTTAATACAACGTCGCCGCGATACTCAAAATCGCACGGACAATTTTTCTACACGGAGTTTGAGTATAACGACCCTATGCCCTTGATTGTTACTCAATACTCGACTAGAATTCAGACGCCACATGGTTCAGGTCTGTCTTCTGTAATCCTTCTTCATTTTTTGCCTCTTTCGGAGGTGTTCTTTTGCAGAATCACGAAAAAACTAGGGAACAACTCATTGCCGAACTGAACGACCTTCGGCT
>FUWD013231480.1_pt1 | contig 15555 bp, 19 predicted proteins | sample 1063281 | NCBI WGS metagenome assembly FUWD01 (sample SAMEA79048168, study PRJEB19326) | metagenome | biome: marine | reverse complement strand
TCACGAGCATGATACTGATGACTTTGTACAGACTATGGAAACCGGCATGGGTGCAAGAGAACAACCCTTGTTATTAGTAATCACGACAGCAGGCGACAACATTAGCGGGCCTTGCTACGACATGGAAAGCGAATGTAAGAAATTGCTTGATGGAGTGTTTGAAGATGAAAGAATTTTTACTTTAATCTTTGGTATTGATGAAGGCGACGAATGGACAGACCCTATCGTATTGCAAAAAGCAAACCCAAATTTTGACGTATCGGTATCAGGTGAATTTTTACTAGCTCAACAAAAAGAAGCAATCAGATCAGCAGCAAAGCAAAACGCGTTTAAACGAAAGCATTTAAATGTATGGGTGGGCGCTCACACTGCATTTTTAAACATGGAGGACGTAAGAAAATGCTCTGAAGATTTAAATATTGAAAGCTTTGTTGGGTTTAATTGTGTTATTCCAATTGATTTGGCATCCAAGGTTGACATCGTGGCAACGCCAAAAGTGTTTAGTAACGAAATTAATGGTAAGATACACTATTATTTTTTTAGCAAGTTCTATATTCCTGAAGAAACGGCGCTTGATCCTAAGAATGATCGATATCAAAAGTGGGTTATTGACGGACATTTAATAGCTACTGACGGAAACGAGGTAGACTTTAACGAAATACAGGCAGATATAAAAGACGATATGGATAAGTACGGAGCGAACGAGATTACTTATGACCCGTGGAGAGCAACGCAATTAGCCCAAGGTCTACAAACTGACGGCGCTAATATTGTTGAGTTTAGAAACACGGTTCAAAATATGTCGCCCGCTATGTATGAATTAGAAGCGGCAATAAGATCAGGTCGTTTTCATTATGATGGTAACCCTGTTATGACTTGGATGTTATCTAACTTAGTTGCAAAGATTGACGCAAAAGAAAATGTATATCCAAGAAAACAAAAGCCCGAGAACAAAATAGATGGAGTTGTTGCTTTAATTATGGCAGTAGGTCGCATCATGGTAGCCGAAGAAAAACGTCCGAGCGCATACGATAACAGAGGTATAACATATTTTGGATAAATACATAAACGATTTTATTGGTATAGCAGGGCTTTCAGCTTTTGGCTATGGCGTATGGACTATTGACCCCGCTTACTCTATGATATCAGTGGGAATAATTTTAATGTTGCTAGCTTATAAGATGTCTAATTAATTATGTTTCTTGATAAAATTAACAGGCCGGTTGCAGTTAAATCAGGCGATATTGCAAACATGTTACGCTCTCCCTCTGCTGGTTCAGGTAGCGTAGTTACTGTTGATACAGCAATGAGGCTTACAGCCGTTTATGCATGCGTTCGTGTGTTGTCTGAATCAATTGCCCAATTGCCTTTAGTTTATTATCAACGTAATGGCGACAGGAAAGAACGAGCCACTACGCAAAAACTTTATACTTTATTACATGATGCCCCCAACAATTTCCAAACTTCTTTTGAATGGCGCGAAACAAACATGGCTCATTTGTGTTTAAGAGGTAGGGCATTTTCTTTTATTAACAGATCATCAGGTGGGCAAATATTAGAATTGTTACCTTTGCATCCTGACAGAATAAAGATGACACAGAATAAAGACTATTCAATTAGTTATGTTTTTAAAGATGCTGACAATATAGATATTGACCTAAGACAAGATCAAGTATTAAGGCTTACCGGCATGTCATTTGACGGGATTAACGGCATTAGTCCTATTGAATATCAGAAACAAGTTTTAGGGATATCACTTGCAACTGATGAGCATACAGCAAAATCATTTAAAAACGGCGCAAAGATGACTGGTATTTTAAAGCACCCTACTACTTTTAAAGATGACAAGGTAGCCAAAAGGGTGCAAGAAAGTTGGGACGACGCATCTAATGGTGCTAACGCATACTCAACACCAGTTTTAGAAGATGGCATGGAGTGGATGCCGGTATCGATGACAAACAAAGACGCTCAATATATTGAATCAAGAAAGTTTAATATTGAAGACGTCGCAAGAATATACAGAGTCCCGCCTCACAAGATTGGTCATTTAGAGAAGTCAACCAATAACAACATTGAACATCAAGGCTTAGAATTTGTGACTGATTCTATGATGCCTTGGGTTGTTCGATGGGAGCAATCAATATTGCGCGACCTTTTAACTGAAAGCGAAAGGTTAAGATACTTTGCAGAGTTTAACGTGGATGGATTGCTTCGCGGTGACACTACAGCTAGAGCAGCTTATTACACTTCACTTAGAAATCTAGGCGTATTAACTCCAAATGACATATTGAAAAAAGAAAATATGAACCCGCGTACAGATTCAGGCGGTGATGAATACATAACCCCATTAAATATGGAGACTAGCGGCAATGAATAAGTATAGGAATGAAAGATCAGGTAAGGCAATAGCAAAACTTTTGGGGCAAGTCTCTAAAAGATAAAGATTGGTACGCGGTCGATACTAGCGAAGGTCAAAGCGAAGTTTTAATCTATGATGTTATCGGCTGGCCTTTTGTTGATGCTAATGTATTTGCCCGTGACTTTAATAATATTCAATCAAAAGAAATAACCATAGGGATAAACAGTCCAGGTGGTGACGTGTTTGACGGTACAGCAATTTTTAACACTATACAGAATCATCCCGCTAAGATAGTAACTAGAATTGACGGTATAGCGGCTTCAATGGCTTCCATAATTGCTTTGGCCGGTGATGAAGTACAAATTGCTAGTAACGCTTATTACATGATGCACAACCCTTGGTCGTTTGCAATGGGCGATTACAACGACTTTGAGCATGAAGCTGGGCTATTAAAGCGAATAGCTGTTACACTAGCACAAACTTATAGTGATAAAACTTCTGTACCGCTAGAAGAGATACAAACTATGATGGATGATGAGACTTGGCTAATAGGTAGCGAGTTAGTAGAACAAGGTTTTGCTGATAAAGTTATAGGCGGTAAGAAAACAAATGCGCGGTTTGATTTATCAATGTATGAAAATACACCGGATAAGATCAGCGGCAAATCAGAAAAGAAACCGATTGAAACGGAAAGAGAATTAGAGCAGATACTTACGCGAGACGCTGGGCTATCACGTTCACAAGCTAGAGCCATTATTAACAATGGTTTTAAAGACGCTACGCAAGACGCTGGCAAAAACGAAAGTATAAATGCACTTAACAAACTAATATTAAAACTGGAGCACTAAAATGTCTAAAGAATTAACTGATGTAATTGAAAAGCTAGGATCATCATTTGATCTGTTTAAAGCTGAAAACGATACGCGCTTGAAAGCAATTGAAAGCCATGGTACAGCTGACGTTGTGTTGACTGAAAAAGTCGATAAAATTAATGCTGACATTACCGAGTTGTCAAAAATGAAAGCGCAACTTGACGCGATTGAAGCAAGCGGTGGACGTCCTAACGGCGGCGGCAATCAGGAAGAAGATAAAGCAAAGGCCGAGCATAAAAAAGCCTTTGGTCAATTTTTCCGCAAAGGTACAGAAGGCGGTCTTCGTGAACTTGAGGTGCAAGCATCCGCTACAACTCAATCCGATCCTGACGGCGGTTATCTTGTGCCTGAAGAAATGGACACTGAAATTACCCGCGTATTGGGTACAGTTTCATCTATGCGTAGTTTAGCGCGAGTTATTCCGGTTGGTTCTGCTACTTATAAAAAGTTGCATAATATCGGCGGCGCTTCTTCTGGCTGGGTTGGTGAAGAACAATCAAGATCGGAAACAGATACGCCAACATTAAAGCAATTAGATTTTCCAACAATGGAGCTTTATGCTAACCCTGCAGCAACACAAGGGATTCTAGATGATTCTAGCTTTAATATTGAAGCTTGGTTAGGTGCAGAAGTTGGTATCGAGTTTTCTGAACAGGAAGGCACAGCATTTATTACCGGTAACGGTATTAATAAGCCTCGCGGTATTTTAGGTTATAGCACTATTGCTAATGCTAATTACGCATGGGGTTCTGTTGGCTTTGTTGTTTCAGGTGCTTCAGGTGCATTTGTAGCTGCGCCTAACGGTGGCGATTGCTTAATGGACTTGCACGGCGCGCTTAAACCAGCTTATCGCGCTAACGGTACTTTTATGATGAATGACTTAACCGAAACAGCAATTAGAAAGCTCAAAGATTCTGATGGTGCTTATATCTGGCGCGCAGGGCTTGAAGCTGGCGCACCTAGCACGTTGTTAGGTAAACCAATTGCAGCAGATGATAACATGCCTGATTTGGCTTCAAATAGTTTATCGATTGCGTTTGGTGATTTCAATCGTGCTTATGTAATCACGGATAGAATGGGCGCTCGCATTTTACGCGACCCATACACCAATAAGCCTTTCGTGCATTTCTACACAACTAAGCGTGTTGGCGGTGGTATTCAAGATTTCGCAGCAATCAAGCTTTTGAAATTCGCAGCATAAACTAATTAACCCCGCTACGGCGGGGCTTTACTGGAGATTTAAACATGCAAGACCTACATAATAATATTTACTCACCTAGCGCGGCGGTTATTACTGTCGGAGACAACACAGCAGTTGTCTCAGGCATCACGGACAGACAAGGCTTTAACAGTCTTGAATATTTAATTGGCGCTGGAACTATCGCAGATGCTGACGCAACTTTTGCAGTATTGGTGGAAGAAGGCGACGAGGCAGACTTATCTGATGCTGCATCCGTGGCTGATGGTGATTTGTTAGGTACTGAAGTATTGGCCGCGTTTACATTTGCTGCTGATTTAGGCTCGCGCCGTATTGGTTACGTTGGAAATAAGCGCTATACTCGCTTAACTGTAACTCCTTCGGGCAATTCTGGATCAGCTCCAATAGCAATTATACCCTTGCTAGGCAATCCAGCAAACGCGCCGACTGATAACCCTTAATATATAAAGGTTTAGCGGGGCTAATAACCCCGCTTTTTATAAATATGAATAACTATTTAATATTAAAATCCTTTAAAGGTTCACAAACTGGCGCGACTACTGAACAATTTCAAGAAGGTACGGAGCGAATGCTAAGTGATGATCTAGCCGATGCGTCAAAAGGATTTATACTTCCTGTTGTTGTGGATATGCAATCAATAGTAGAAGTTAAAGAAGAAAAGCCTGATACTAAGAAAGGCACGATCACATTAAACAAAAAGAAACCTAAAAAGGCTTAATTGTAATGAATTTGACGCGCACTATTGATTCAGCATCAGAACCGGTCTCATTAAGTGAGGCTAGAAGTCAGTTAAGAATATTAAACACTGATAATGATGAATCATTGCGCTTGTTTATTGCAAGTATAAGACAACAAACAGAGACATTTTTAGCTAAAACTTTAATAACTTCAACATGGGAACTAAAGCTAGACAAATTTGAAGAAGAAATCTTGCTTCCAATGAGCCCGATTCAAAGTATTTCTTCTATTATTTATGATGATGATGACGGAATCAGCCAAACATTAAGCGCTACATTGTACCAATTTGATAAAAAAGGCAGGTTAAAGCCTGCTTATGATGAAGACTGGCCTGATACTAGGGATCAATATGACGCGGTAACCATCACTTACGTTACCGGTGAATCTGATGCAGGACAGGTAAAAGATGATATTAAGCTTGCTATGCTGATATGGATTGCTACGTGTGATGGTAATAGAGAAGATGTAGTGACAGGAACAATAGTTTCAAGTATGCCTATAACTGCAAAAAATTTATTATCACCTTATAAAAACTGGCAAATGTCGTGAAAGCCGGAGAACTCGACACGATTATAATAATTGAGCAGAAGACCGCGACACTTGATGCGGTCGGTGATGAAGTTATAGTCTGGTCAGAATACAAAAAAGCATGGGCCAAAATACTAACGCAGTCAGGTAAAGAATTTATAAACGCTAAAGAAGTTAATTCTAGCGTAGAAATGGTTGTTAAGATTAGATTTATGACAGGAATAATACCAGGAATGCGAGTCAATAACGGCGGTAGTTACTATAATATTTTATCGGCATTTGATCCAAACAATATGCGCGTAGATACAATGGTTTATTGTAATGTCCAACTTTAAAATAGAAGGCGCTAAGGAATTGAATAAGGCTTTGGGAAGTTTTACCAAAGATATAGAGCAGAAGATAGCCAAGCAAGCTGTAAGGGCAGGCGCTAATGTAATAGCTAAAGAAGCTCGGTTACTTGCACCTATGGGCTTAACTGGCACCTTAAAGAGGTCTATTAAGGTCGTAGCAAGGTCTAAGCGAACAGGTGATGCAGTTGCTTCAGTAGTCACTAGAAGCGGTAAAAAGTACACCCTTCGTAATATGAATGCATGGTATGCTGGAATGGTTGAATTTGGCACAAGTAAGAACCCTGCTAGGCCGTTTTTAAGGCCGGCGTTAGACAGTAAAGGGCCGGAAGCTATCAAAGCTATTAGCAATAAGATAGTTGCAAGAATTAAAAAAATGGCTGTATTAAAAAAATGAGTTTAGAAGCTGGCATTGTTGAAAGACTAAAGGCAGTATCGGCTGTTACTTCGTTAGTGTCTACGCGAATATATGCAAACATATTACCCGATAACACAACTCATCCAGCTATAGTTTATCAGTTAATATCGACACTACCTTTTTCATCTTTGAATGATGACACTGGAAAGCTAAGGTCAAGAATACAATTTACTATAATTAGCAGCACAACAGCGCAGCGTATACAATTATCAGACGCAATAAAGACAGCGCTACAAAGATATAAGGGTTCTGTGTCAGATATTACTATATTAGATTCACGATTAGAGAATATATCAGATCAAGCGTATAATCTAGAAGCAAACCAAACCGCTAGAATTGCGGATTTTTTAATCATATACGAGTAAAAATACTATGTTAATGTATCACCCTAAATCCAAACAGCCTGTTGATGTTCACCCATCACAAGTTGAGACGATGATAAACCGAGGCTGGTCAGAGATACAGCCACCTAAAACACAACCTAAAACACAGGAAAAAGTATAATGGCTAATCATACAGGCGTAGACGGACTGGTTACAGTCGGCGGGTCTACTGTAGCAGAATTAATGGGCTTTTCAATTGATGAGAGTGCAACAGCTATTCCCGATAATACAATTGGATCAGCGGCAGCAACTAACAAGATTGGGCGGACTTCATGGGGCGGATCAATTGAATGTAACTGGGACGAGACCGATTCATCAGGTCAAGGCGCTATGAGTATAGGCTCATCAGTAACAATAATCTTTCTGCCTGAAGGAAACACCACCGGCGATACCAGCCTGTCAGGTACGGCGCTTATTACCGGTCTTTCTGTTGCTGTTGCTGATGAGTCAATTATCAGTCAATCGTTTACTATTACAGGTACGGGCGCATTGACTTATGGGGCTGTTTCATAATGTCGGATATATCTGACAAGTTGAAAGCAAAGTTTCAGGATCGATTGAACGGTGAACTTGAAAGCTGTGAAATACCGGCGCTTGATGGTTTAAAAATATACTGGAAACCTTTAACCGGTGCACAGCAAAAAAACATTCAAAAGCAGGCTGAAAAGTCAACGGCTGAAGGTATTTGTATGCACGTTAAAACCCGCGCACTCGATGATAAAGGTGAGGCAGTTTTTAAAGACAGCGCCGTACTTTCAATAATGAATGACTTTGATTTTGCAATGATAACCGATATTTTCTTTAAGATGACCGGTACTGACTTGTCAGCGGAAGAAATAGAAAAAAACTAAAACAGGACGCTAACTTAAAAGCCATTTTTGATGTAGGAAGGTGGTTATCAATGTCAGTGTCCGAGGTTTTAGAATTATCAGTTGATGAAATAAAAGGTTGGGTTGCACATATGAGAATTGAAAATGGCAAATAATGTGATCGGTTCGATGATTGTTAACTTAGGCTTGGAAACAGGCCGGTTAAAATCTGACACTGACAGAGCATCACGGCATTTTAATTCTTTTGAAAAGAAAGCTGGGCGCGCTCTTAAAAAAGTTGGTAGTCGTGTTGCTAACTTAACAAAGACCATGGGTATTATGTCCGGTGTGGCCGCTACTATGGCTATAGTGGGGCTAGGTAAAGTAACAACATCTGCAATAGATGCTTCTGACGAAATAGGCAAAATGGCCGATCAAATCGGTGCTAGTACGGAAGCTTTAAGCGAATACCAACATGTAGCGGCGTTGTCTGGAGTAGAGTTTAATACGCTGACCAAAAGCTTTAGATTCATGCAGAATCAAGTCTCTGATGCTACGAAAGGTATCGGTGATGGTCAGAAAGCACTTGAAGAACTGGGTTTATCAGCGGAAAGATTAAATCAATTAAAGCCCGAAGACCAATTTGAAGCAATCGCGAAGGCTTTTGATGGTGTTACAGTTGCATCAGATAGAACTCGGCTTGCTATGGATTTGTTTGGCGGTCGCGGTGTGTCCCTGTTACAGACCTTGAAAGGCGGTTCCAAGGGCTTGCAAGAAATGCGAGCAGAGGCAAGGCTTTTGGGTTTGAGCCTCTCAAGGGCTGATGTAGACGGTGCAGCAAGGGCTAACGATTCCATGCTGAAGCTAACCACTACGGTTAGCGCTTTAGGAATAATAGTAGGTAAGGAATTACAAGGGCCAATAGGCGACATAGCCGACACTTTAACAGCGGCGGCTTTAGCTTCAGGCGGTTTTAAAACTGAAATTCGAGCAGGCGTCAAGGCTGGCTTAGGTGCACTAGCAAAATTAGTTGAATCAACAGAGTCAGTTGTAAACTATTTTAATGACAGGGAGTACTTAGCAACAGCAGGCATATTTGGGTACATGCTATTTGGTAAAAAAGGCGTGGCTGCAGTGGCGGCAATATCTTTAGCGGCTGACCAAGTAAGAAATATTGTAGATGATATGCAAGGCAGAAATCCAGATAATAGCAATTTAGAAGACGCAAAAAACAAATTAATAGAGTTAGAGTTAAAATATAGCAACGCAGTTAAAATGGGTGTTGAAGGTAGAATGACTTTATTGTCAGATGAAATTGATCAGCAGAAATTGATTGTTGATCAGCTATCTCTAATGACCGGCGCATCTGGTGGCACGGTCGGCAATATAGAAAGAATCGGCTGGCTGGGCGGGCGCATTAGGTGACGCATTAAGAAAAGCGCAACAATCAATGGACGTGATAAGTGAAGTCAGTGAATCGAGTACAATAACAACGCCAACGCTGACTATTTTAGAAGGTGGCATGAACGCTGCAGGAAACACAGTACCTTTTGGTGAAATGCCAAGTGATTTAGCAAAGCTAACAATTGAAACAGACAAAACTACAAAAAGTTTAAAAGGCTTAGGAACACAGCAAGAAAGAAACATTCGTTTATTTGCTGACATGAAAAGCCAGTCACAGCAATGGGCGGCAAGCTTTTCAGATTCATTAGTTGAAGGTGGGTTTAATTTTCAAAATTTTGCTATCGGAATATCAAAACAGTTACAGAAAATAGCATTAGAAAAAGCATTTGCTCCGGTGTTTGGATCGTTTGCTAGTGGGCTAACAAATTTATTTAGTGGTAGTGGTAATCTAAGCGCTGCAGGAAATACTGTTCCTTTTGCAACAGTACCAGCCTTTGCAGGTGGAACTAATTTTGCTCCAGGTGGCACAGCTTTAGTCGGTGAACGTGGGCCGGAGTTAGTTAATCTTCCTCGCGGCTCAAAAGTTACCCCAAATAATAAGCTTACAAGCGGTGTTAATGTTACTGTAAATGTTGACGCGTCAGGCTCAAGCGCGAGAGGTGATCAAGACGGGCAAAGATTAGGAAATATGATTGGTATAGCGGTTCGATCTGTATTGATAGACGAAAGCAGGCCAGGAGGCATGTTAGCATGACCACATTTTCAGTAGAACCTACTTACGGCGCGCAAGTTAAGAAAGCGCCAAAGGTTAGGCTGTCGGTTTTTGGCGATGGCTACCAACAAAGAGTCGGTGATGGGATCAACAGAACGGCGCGGGTATGGACGCTCAATTTTGTAGGTGATAAGTCTGCTATTGATGCTATTGATTTATTTCTAGCTACTGAAGACGGAATAACTTCTTTTACTTGGACGCCACCAACCGGCGCAGTAGGTAAATGGTTATGTAGTGAATGGAATAATGCTATAATTGAATATAACCACTGGACTTTAAACGCTACTTTTTACGAGGTGTTTGGCGAATGATATCAACAGACGTGCAGAAACTATCAGCCGGCAGCGTTATAGATTTATATGAAATTGACGCCACAGCAATTGACGGTGATGTTTTACGGTGGGTTAATGAAACTAATTCTCTCGGTGCTGATGTTGTCTGGCAAGGTAACACATATACAAGATTCCCAATTGAAGCTAATGGCTTTACTAAAAGCGGGCGGGGTACACAGCCTAGACCTACAATAAGGGGTTCTAACGCGGCAGGCGTATTGGGCGCTTTAGTCCGTGACAATGAAGATCTAGTTGGTGCTAAATTTACTCGCCGTAGAACTTTTGTTAAATATCTGGATGCGGTTAATTTTAGTGGTGGCAATGCCTCAGCAGACCCTAATGTTTATTTTGCTGATGAAATTTGGTATGTTGACAGAAAGTCCTCAGAAAACGGAATATTTATTGAGTTTGAATTAGCCTCGGCAATGGATTTAACTAACGTCAAACTACCTAAGCGACAAGTAACACAGAATGTTTGCGCTTGGCAATATAGAAGCACAGAATGCGGGTACGCAGGTGGCCCAGTAGCCACTATTGTAGACTTACCAACTAGTGATTTAGCGCAAGACGTTTGTGGGCATCGGGTTTCTTCATGCAAGCTAAGATTTGGAAATAATGCAACGCTGCCCTATGGCGGTTTTGAAGGCTCGTCTAATTAATGACAATTAAAAGCGATATTTTAAACCACGCTAAGGAATGCTACCCGCTGGAATCATGCGGGCTGATTGTTATTGTTAAAGGCCGTAAACGATACAAGCCGTGTCGAAACATAGCGACAGGATTACAGTTTGCCATTCATCCAGAGGACTATGCTGAAGCCGAAGATTCAGGCGTAATCGATACAATCGTACACAGTCACCCTAACTTATCGCCAAAGCCTAGCCCATCTGATTTAATTGGGTGCGAGCAATCAGGTTTAAAATGGTTAATAGTTTCATATCCTACCGGTAATATTTACGAGTTTGAACCTAGTGGTTATATAATGCCTCTGTACGGGAGGTCATTTCAACATGGAACGGTTGATTGCTTTACTTTTATCCGTGATTACTATAAGCAAGAGCTTAATATAGACATGCCAAACTATGATAGAGCTGATGAATGGTGGCTAAAGGGCGAAAACCATTACATTGATCGAGCTAAAGACGCGGGTTTTTATCATGTTGACGACTTGCAAATAAACGATGTATTATTATGCAAGTAGGCAGCCAAGTACCTAATCATGGCGCGGTTTATGTTGGCAACAATAAAATTGCACATCATCAAGTCGGTAGATTATCGTCACTTGATATCTATGGCGGCTGGTACTCTAAAATTACAGCGGGAATATTGAGGCATACATCATTAAAACAATAATGCTCTACGGCAAGCTAGGCAGGGACTACGGCAGAGTTCATCGCTATGATGTAGTTTCACCTGCTCAAGCTATTAAAGCTCTCAGCGTAACGATAAAGGGCTTTAAGCAGTCTTTTATTGATGGTGGTTATTATCGAGTATTAATCGGCGGTAAAACTGAGCTTGATATAAACGAAACTATTAATCCTATCTCGAATAAAGAAACCATCCGAATCGTGCCAGTAGTTGCCGGTGCAAGTGGGTTAGGGAAAATAATAGTGGGTGCTGGATTAATCTATTTTTCAGGTGGTTTAGCGGCTGGATTTGGTGCTACCGCAGCAACAGCCGGTTTTGCAGGAATTACAGCCTCGACCTTTTCATCGGTTGGTGTATCGTTAATTATTGGCGGAGTTTCACAACTACTGTTTTCTCCTCAACTACAAACAGGATCTGGCGAACGCGCAGAAAACAGGCCTTCGTTTATTTTTAATGGCGCAGTTAACACAACTAGGCAGGGAAATCCTGTACCTATCTGCTATGGGCGGATGATCGTAGGGTCTCAAGTTATATCGGCAGGGTTAACGGTAACACAGCTATGATAATAAGAGGCTCAGGCGGTGGCGGTAAAGGCGGCAGTGGTACTACGAGAGTAGCAACCGAAGCTCCGGATAATTTACAGTCTAAGCAATTTGCAAAATTTGTTGATTTGGTTTCTGAGGGTGAAATAAACGGTTTAGTTGATGGTTTAAAATCTGTATATTTTGACAATACCCCCCTTCAAAATGCTGATGGGTCATTTAATGTTAATGGTGTTACATTTGACACTAGAGAAGGAATACAAGGTCAAACATATATTACTGGATTTGCTGGTGTAGAATCAGAAATTGCGGTATCGGTTGAAGTCACCAATGCAACTAGTATTGTGCGATCAATAACTGACACTGATATTGATTCAGTTAGAGTTACTTTGTCAGTGCCTAGATTAACAAGTCAAAACACAACAAACGGTGATGTTAGCGGAACAACCGTCCAGATTGAAATAGAATTGCAGATTGACGGCGGCGGTTATGTTCTATCGGTTGCTGATGACATTACCGGTAAAACTTCAAGCCGATATCAAAGATCATACGTTGTACCCTTAACATCAACAGGCCCGTGGGATATTCGCGTAAAACGAATTACGGCTGATAGTGATAGTCAAGCGCTGCAAAACCAAACTTTTTGGGATAGCTACACAGAAGTTATTGACGAAAAATTCGGCTATCCGAATAGCGCTTTAATGGCATTGTCATTAGATAGTGAGTTATATAATAACGTCCCAACGCGAGGTTATGAAATTGAAGGAATGATTTTACAAATACCTTCAAATTATAACGCCGCAACAAGAGTATATTCTGGCGTTTGGGATGGCACGTTTGCAACAGCTTATTCAAATAATCCAGCGTGGGTATTTTATGATTTAGTTGTAAACTCGCGCTATGGTTTGGGTGATTATGTTTCAGCAGACCAAATAGATAAATTTACATTATATGAAATAGCGCAATACTGTGACGAGCTAGTAAATGACGGGCAGGGAGGAACGGAGCCTAGATATACGGTTAATGTTTATCTACAGACTAGAGAAGAAGCGATTAAAATGCTTCAAGCACTGGCTTCGGCTTTTGGCGCAATGTCTTTTTGGGCCGCTGGCTCTGTTACATTAACGCAAGACGCACCCAAAGACCCATCAGCTCTATTCACACCCAGTAATGTTATTGACGGTGCGTTTAGTTACGCTGGCTCAAGCTCAAGAACGCGATCAACTGTTATAGCGGTTACTTGGAATGACCCTGATGACCTATACCGCCAATCAGTTGAATACATCGAAGACGCTGTCGGAATAGATCGGTTCGGGTTCATTAAAAAGGAAGTTGTAGCATTTGGCTGTACATCCAGAGGTCAGGCCCACAGATTCGGTAAAGCAATATTATTTACTGAAAGGATGGAAACTGATACGGTAACTTTTAGCACTGGTTTAGATGGGCTATCGATTGCTCCAGGTGAGATAATCCAAACATCAGACCCCGTTAGGTCAGGTGATAGACTTGGCGGTAGGCTTCAAGCCGCGACAACAACAGACTTTACTATTGATAATTCCGTAACTATTGACGGCGCTTTAGTTTATACACTGTGGGCAATAATGCCAAATGGCTCAGTTGAAAGCTCAACTATAACCACAGGAGCAGGAGCAACAACAACACTAACGGTGTCTCCGGCATTCAGCGATACCCCTGAAGATCAATCTATATTTGTATTAGCTTCAACTAGTGTTAACCCTGAAAAATGGCGCGTGATTTCAATTAGCGAAGATGGTGTAAACGCCACGATTACAGCATTAGAGTATCGACCAGATAAATACGCAGCAATAGAAAGCAATATTAAGCTAGACCCTATACCAGTTTCTAATCTTCGGTTAATACCAAACAAACCATCTGGAATTGAAATAAATGAAGAACTTTATTTAATTACAGGTAGTGTGGTTGGCGTTAGAATGACAGTAAGCTGGGTAGGCGATACCGGCGCGAGGTATGAATTAGAAACAAGACAAGAAAACGGGAACTGGATAAAGTTAAATTCTTTAACGCCATCGATTGATGTTGAACCCGTTGTCGCTGGTAATCAGCAAATTAGAATAACAGCCATTAGCACTATTGGTTTAAGGTCAGAGACTGCGACAGCTAGCAAGATTATATATGGCCTTACAATACCACCTGACGATGTTTCTGGTTTTGGTCTTCAAGCTGTTACAGATAGCGCGATATTTACTTGGGATAAATCTACCGATCTTGATGTGTTGGTTGGTGGTTTTATTAAAATAAAGCACACGACTAATATATTAACCCCAACATGGTCAAATTCGACATTAATAAGCCAAGCAATATCTGGAAATAGTACATCAGCATCATTACCATTAATTGAAGGAACTTATTTATCTAAATGGGTAGATAGCACTGGCAATCAAAGCGTCAATGCGGCTTTAATAATTACCAATGCGCCAAATATTATCGGCATGAATTTTATTGAAAGCCTAGCAGAAACTGGATTTACAGGCGACAAGACTGATGTAGCGGTTTTGGATGGTGGTCTTATTCTTGACTCAGCTAATACTATAACCGAACAATCTGGATTAATAAGTACATGGCCTTTATTATCGTTTTTGGGCGGAATTACACCTATAGGCACTTATTTATTTTCAAATGCGATTGATCTTGGTACAGTTCAAACATCAAGAATAACAACAGCAATGTCTGTTTTTGGTTTTAATGCTTCTGATTTAATCAGCGCAAGGCTGTTGGTCAGCACATGGGATAGCATAATTGGAGATTTAATAGATAATGTTAATGCTATTATTTATGTTAAAACATCAACAGACAATATTGCTTTTGGAGATTGGGAACGATTAATCGTAGGTGACTATACAGCAAGGGCTTTTCAGTTTAAACTTGTTCTCACCAGTGGTTATAATCAGCACAATATAAAAGTTACTTCTTTACTTGTTACTGTTGACATGCCAGACAGAACTGCTGGGGCTGGAGATATAATTTCTGGCGCTGCTTTGAAGTCAATTACATTTCCTTTTGACTTTCATGTTGTTCCAGCTTTGGGAATTACAGCGCAAGATATGGCGCACGGTGATTTTTATGAAATATCAAACAAGGCCGTTAGTGGTTTTGATATAACTTTTAAACAAGAAAGCGGTGCTGTGATTAGCAGGACTTTTGACTACATAACGCGAGGCTATTAAATGCCACAAAACGATTATATTATTGCAGATCAAACGGGACTTGCGGTTCTTGCTGATTTGAATTCCCTAGCTTCCGCCATTGTTAGCAATAACAGTGGCGCAACAGAGCCAGATACAATGTACGCTTATCAGTGGTGGGCTGACACAACAAATGGATTTTTAAAATTAAGAAACGCAGCCAATAATGCTTGGATAACAATTGGTACTTTAGCAGATGCAGAGTTAGGTTTGCTATCTAAGTCTGGCGGTGCGATGACA
>FUWD013189375.1_pt1 | contig 15556 bp, 26 predicted proteins | sample 1063281 | NCBI WGS metagenome assembly FUWD01 (sample SAMEA79048168, study PRJEB19326) | metagenome | biome: marine | reverse complement strand
CCAAAAAAGTCTCATTAACATCATCACCAAGTTGTGCAAATAAAAAGGAGAGGTCGCCTAGCGAATCCTGAAGTCCATCTACTAGTGATGGAAACTCGCCAGCGAACTTATCTACAGCAATGGTCGCGTCATCGTAAAGAGGACCTAATTTATTGAGCGCATCCTCAATAAGGACTGTAGCCCTTTGGTTTGATGCAGCAATAGAATCATTTAAGTCCTGCTCTATTTTAGCTCGTTCTTGTGATGTCTTGGCGGCTTCTCCAAATAACTTAGCCCTATCTTCTGCGGACTTAACCTCCTCATTTCTGAGTTCCTTGATTCTTGCTAACTCATCCTTAAGCTGTGCTTTCCTGCGCTTTATTTCGTCAACTTCTGCTCGAGCTGCATCCTCTCGAATCTTCTTTGCTGCAGTTGCCGATTTTTCATTCTCTTCAACAAACTCAGATAACTGATCAATTACCTTCTTGAATCCACCAACCCTACCCGTAAGAGTATCTATAAGCTCCTTATTTGCGAGTATCCCTTTCGACTCCTCCTTGTTTAGGGCCTCTGTAGTGAGAAGCAGCTCCTCCCTAACATCAAGTTCTGTCTCTTGGGCTTTAATTGCAGCAGCATCCGTGGTTGGCCCGAGGGCCTTTATATCATTAATTGTTTTGGCATAACTCTCCACTATTTTGTTTCGCTCCTTCTCTATGCTAACGGCTTTAAGTGTTTGTTCTGCCTGCTCACTAATGATACCCTGAAATCCTCTAAAGGCAATAAAGTTATCACTCAACTGACCTATGCTTATACCCGTAGCATTAAATGCGGTAGTTACTGCCTTAGACTGCTCTGCGGTCGCCTCAAGACCCCTGAGGTATCTATTTAAGGCAGGCTGACCCTGCTGAGTGCGCTTAAATATAATTGTTTGCGCTTGGCCTAAATTAAATCCAGCCTTCGTTAGTTCTTCAAATAGCTTAACCAATTCCTCAGATTGCCCAGTACTCTTAAATATATTCAAACTAGACCTTAGTGAGCTAAAGGATTTAGCGCCGACCTCCGATAACTGATCAAACTCTTTTTGCGCGGCGGTGACGCCAGTTGTATTTGATAGAGTTTCGTTTAACAACTGATAACCCCTGATTAATCTCTCCGCCTGTGGGAATACAAGTCCGATTGCCGAGGTAAACAACTCAGTGTTTACTAACGCCTCCCCTATAGATATTTTAAGGTCTTCGTATGAACTCCTTAGGATGTCTGCAATGCCCGAAGTGGTGGACATCTGTGCTGCTGATGCTGCGAGGGATGAGGTTAACCTTGATGAGGCTGAAGCGTTCTCCCTAAAAGCGTCGATGTTCCTAAGTAGGGTTATTAATTGAGCGGCCGCTGTTTTACCAACTAGGGCGTTTGCCTCAGCGAGACTAATGTTTTGCTCCGCTAACTTTTCAAGAGTAACAGTGATGTCTTCTCCTGGCTTCTTTAGGTCAATAAATACCTTACGCAGTCCCGTTCCAATCCTACTAGCAGTAAACCCGTTGTCAGAAAGCACTTGAAGAAATGATGCAGTCTCGTTAAAGGTAAGACCTATCTGATTGGCGATTGGTCCAACATATTGAATCGCAGTAGCAAAGCTTTCCAATGAAAGGGCAGACTCATTAATAGCAGCAACCAACACTTGTGATGTTGCGGCGGATTCCCTAGAGGAAAGTCCAAACTGATTGTTTACCTTAAAGATTACTTCTCCAACGGTACTTAGGTCCGCGCCTATAGCCTGTGCCGCTAGTGATATTGGCAAAAGAAGATCTGGTATTTCTCCTGATGTTGCTCCCAACTTAGCAAGACTTAATGCTAGATCAGAAACCTCAGTAGCGGTAAACCTAGTCTGAACAGCAGCCTTTCTTATTGACTCCGACATCTCATCGGTTTGTTCTGCTGTTGCTCCAGTCACCGCATTGAGCTTACCAACAGAGTCTTCAAAGGCAACAAAAGAACTAATTGAGCCGAAGACCGCTTCCTTTACAACATTTGCTGCGGTTGAAATCGCAGTGTATATTGATAGGAATTTTGCTACACTGCCTACCGCCCTACCGATAGAGGAAGAAGAGAATACCGATGATAGTCCATCACCAAAGGTTTTATTGGCTGAGTTTGCCTTCTCTTGAGCGACGCGGCCCTTGTTTACCGCGCCCGTTAGGTTGGTGTGTGCCTTTACGGCTTTCTCTAGGTTTGCGTTTGTCTCCTTCCTCTGGGCGTTACTGATTCCAACTTGCTTGTTGTACTGACGAGTTACGTTGGAAAGAGTGGATAACTTGCTGCTGACCGAATCAATCTTCTTGCCGAGCCTTTCGTTTATTTCGGCTGCTGTTTTTCCCTCAGACTCTAGTTTCTTGTATTCGGAAAGTAGTTTCTGAAGTTGAATGGTGAGGTCTGCGATGCGCTTGTTTACCTCCGTGAATGTTCTTTTCTGTGCCATTAAAACAATAATGTTAGTTTGTTCTCTAGGTTTGTTAGGTAGTCAAAAGGCCACCGTTCAGCAAACTCTTGCTCAGACTGAGCGATTGCTAAGTCAATACGAATTTTAGATTCTGTGATAAATGGTGACCTGTTCTTTAATGACCCTCTCTCTCCTATGCTTCTCGCAATAGCAAAAGCCAAAGCCTTTCTATATACTAATTTACTAAGTGGATAGGTGTATGTTTTTTTCTTTCCACCTCGACGAGCCCTTGTCATAGTGTACGAAGTAGCGCCCTTCCAAGTTCCGTTACGAAGCTTCTGTCCGATCCACCTGTATATCTTTTGATAACTTGGTGCCATCCCCGATCGCTCCCTACCGAGTACGGTATCTACCTGTTTGTAGTAGTCGCTCTCTATTCTGCCTAGGTCGTAGGTGATGTATACATTATATATGACATCAAACTCGCTATCAATCTTAAAGGATATGGAGAACATCTGTTCCTCCTTCTTCTTTAGTATCTGACTGATTAGGTTGCCTGATGCTACCTGACCTCTTTGCTTTAATATGTTTGCGGCGGACTCGCGAACTCTACTCTTTTTGAAGTTGCGGACCAGTATTGATCTTAGTTGTCCTGCTTGTTGGCGGGCACTCACTTTAGATGGGCCGTACTAATCCGCTAGAGCAGCGCTGACAGCGCCTTACAAGGTTAACTTGACCACACTCCATACACCTATACATATAGGCGGGGTTTTCAGTCACCTCTTGTTTTGGCGTCTGTGTAGCCTCTGGCTGTTGCTCAACCACTTCATTTACAATAGGTTGCCCTACCCGTACTTTGGGTTTACGAACCCCAGTTGTTTTCTTTTCCATTACTGTGCAATCGTTTTAATATATGGGCTTCTTGGAAGTACAACAGTAAACTCACATATTGCTGATGTTACATTGTAATCCGACCCTGTGGCGTTTATAATATCAATGTCGTTAAACTCTACGTCTGCCTCGTCTATCAGTTGAAGTAGATGGTCTTGAAGTTGACCAATCACAAATATATTTTCTTCCGAAGACAAGATAGCGCCTAGGTCGTTTGTTGGATCTACCCTATCAAACAAGATAAGCATAAAGGTTAACTCATATGTTGGGCGGTTTAACTCCCTAGATATGTTGCTGCGTGAGGGCATAAGAGCCAGTGAGCGAAACTCAAACTCCCTGCCCTCTAGTTCTGATTCGTCTCCAACGAGAACAAACTCGTTTATTAGAGGATGATTATCGGCAAAAGCCTTAACCTCTTCGTATAGGTCACTAAGGGTCTTCATCTCACTTTAGATAATTTACAAGCCTCGGGTCACGCGGTTCCTAAACTCTTGAGCCTTATCTAGTTTCGCTTTCTGAATTAAGAAGCTAAGTTCGGGAAGGACGGACTCCATCTTAATCATATACACCTTGTCATAGTTCAGTATGTTTTCACCGCCTAGCCTTCTAACTATATTGTACCAGTACCACTGCTCCCTAAACTTATACTCAAAGGTTTCCTCTCCTGTGGGCTCTTCATCACTTTCCTCTTTCTTTTGATCCGGATCGTAGAAAACCCCAGCGAAGTCACTAAACAAAACCTTATTCCTGTCTTCTATAAAGTCAGCAAGTATGGATGTAGCGACCACCACATCTAAATCCAGTATCTTATTGTCGTTCTCTCGTTCCCTTGTGACGTTAGTGTTGTCAAACTCAGGGTCTTCTGGTGGCCTAAGTATTATTCTAAGTACACTAAAGTCAAATAGGTGTTTGGGGACTTCATCCTTTCCTGTGAAGATTTGCTCAATCATAATGAACTGACCTAACACTAAATCAAACACCCTTCGATGAACCTTAAAATTTAACTGATCGTAGTCTACCTCTATTTTTTTTAATGGATAGATTTCCTGCATCTTTCTCCTTAGGCTTAATCCCTCAAGCGCCCCTAGTCCATTAAGATAGGCATCCAACGAAGACTCACTGCGAAGGGATTGAGTAAGGTCTATATGTTGCCTAAGCGTTATCATTTGATAAAGGTAGTGATTCCTCCCTCTTGTTCCTCCTTAGCGCACCAACAGGCTATCGCCAAAGACATTACCATATCGTCGTGTTTGCCATCAGTGTTGGAAAACTGAAGGTTTCCTGTAATTGGATTCCTTTTGCTCTTGAAATCATACAACTCCCTAATCAGATTATTGTCCGGTGGGATTGTAATAATGTTTTCCTCAAACAATTTTATAAGGTTTCTCACTATCTCTGGCTTGCTTTGCCCCGATGTGGTAAAGGGTATTAGCTTATACATCCTCTCGTCATCCGATATGTCGTCAAACAAAAGATTGTTGTTGTTAACCTCAAAGTATGCTGCTGATAGGTGGCTATCGAAGTGAAGGTAAAAGTCCTTTATTCGCTGCTTAAACTGCGTTGAGTCTAACGTAGCCTCCTTCATATTAAACCTGTCAATACCAATAACCTCGTAGTCTTGGGTAACAGCCGTCAATACAGTATAGTCTTGCGCTATACCAATATCCATACCTATGTATACCCTCTCGTATTTGGTTGGTGTGTGCGGCCTTACGGCCTCCTCAATGTTCGAGAACAAGGCGTCAGAACTCACAGGCTTACAAAGATACTCCTGATCGAACTGGGCCTTTGTCAAGCTCTTCTTAATACTAAGCACCGTCTTCTCCACTAGCGGGTCCTCCAAATCTAGGTATGTCTTTTTTACAGCAACTATATCGTCTTGATTGTCAGTGGCTAAGCCCCCTTGGTACCAATCCCAAAACCAGTTCTTGCCATTAAAGGTGCTCGCCATACACACCCTGCCTCCTGTTCTAGTCACCATAGGCAGCAGAACCTCGTTGATAAAAGCCTCTGCCATAAAGGCAGCCTCGTCAATATAGATAAAGTCTAGGGTAGCGCCTCGAAGGTTATCACCGGAGTCAGCAGAACGGAACTTAATAAAGCTGCCGTTGTAGAAGTACATCTCGTTGTTCTTCCTATCAAACCTCTTTACTATCTCGGCAAAAAGGTCTTGGTGGTTTATAAAGGCAGCCTCTACGTCCTTCATAACCTTATTGGCTTGGTCCTGAATAGGGCTAACCCAGAAGATCCTTTGCCTCCCCTTGTTTAGACAACGCATAATAGCGTCGTTCATCATAAAGAAACTCTTTCCTGTCTGCCTTCCAGCAACCAACAAACTAATAAATGGCTTATGCTCGTTTACTAAGTTGTGAAAATCTACCTGCGGCTTACTTGGCTTATAGAGTTTAATCTCCATCTACTTCATCTTCGGTGTAACCAATATCAATATATCTAGGCGACTCCTCTTCATCAACGGGTCTTGTCAAATCTATAGATGCCTTAATATCAATCTTCGTCTTCTGGACCTTAATAGGGGCCTTATGACCCGCCATATCATTTATAATCTTTATAGCCTCCATAGCGGTCTTAAAGTCATCACTCTCCAAAGACCTATCCCTAATCTCCACCAACCTCTCTAGGTTCATCCCCTTCGATATTGCAATATCCGCCTCGACCTCACTCGCTAGGTTGTGAAGCTTGTGGTAGAACGCAGTACCGATGGTATTTTTATCCCTGTAGTAGTTCGAGTATCCAATCTCCTTAGCAACCCTACTAGCCCTAGACAACCCTTGCTTTCTGACCTCCTGAATAAACTTCTCCTGAAGTGGGGTCAACTGAGCACCAGTACCCCTTATCACATCTCCGTACTGATTCCTGACAATCGCCATTACTTCTTAAGATAGATTGGTTGTTTGGACACCCCAGTGCGCCCAGTGAACTCCAGGTCATCCAACTTCTCGGTAGACTCAAAGTGATACCACTTCCAAAGATTAACCTTTACCTTCTGCACACAAGCACCACACACTGTCTTAGGATTCTCAGCCTGTCGTATCCAACTAGACCTCCCAACCAAACTGTTATGCATTGCAAACATACTATCCTTAACATCACCCCTTGGAAGCTCCGGAGTAATTAGATCATAAAATATATCTAGATTCATAAACTAATCTACAAGATGAATGTCGCCTGATAATCAACGACTTACAATAATAATAATAACTTGTATTATAATATATTATAATATACTATAAAGTAACTAATAGGATAAAGGTAATAGAAGTTATAGTAAATGTAATAACCACTATAATAAATAATAACCTATGTAATAATAACTTTACAGGTTTAGTTGTAGTATAATATTAAAAAGAAACTCCTTAAGAGTTTCTTTATAATAAAGTATTATAATAACTATTATACACAAAGATTGGATTTAAGACACTTTCTCCTACCAATGTGGGTAAGGACACACCAAAGAGTAGAAAGTCTCTTAGAATCAAAATAAGAGGGGTCCTTATTAATGTCAACGACCTTCCCCCCCGAAGTAATTCCCCGCGCTCAGAGAGGGTAGCTAAAACCCCTTGTGCATTCTTTCCGTTCACACAAAAAAAGTTATCAACAAATAACAGTCTTAAGGCTCCAGAAAAAAGACAAAAAATATTTTTCATATCTCTTGCATTTTTTTCGTTTCTTATTTGGTGGATTCAAATAAATGTCGTACATTTATAGTGTTAAAAGGGAGAGGGGTTAAACCACAACCAATTAACACTAAATTAAAAACTAAAAAAGAAAAGAAATGATTACGATATATCAAATAAACACAAAAGGGGTTAAGGTTCCTAAGTTAGTATCCTCAGACCTTAACAGGGGACTAGGTATGTTATACGTGGGACTGAATAGGCAAGGTAAAATAGGTAAGCGGTTTTTAACCCTTGCCAAAGGTAGGCCTATCTTTGTGGAAGGTATGAATAAGAGCGGTTATATAACTACTCAAAATATAGTACCTGCAAATTGGACACAAGGCCAAGCCCTCGAGGCAATATCTTACCTTTTGAGCAAGTGAGCCCTAAAGATTATTACATTAAACCCGAGGCAACAAGGGGAAAGAATACGCGCGAAGCATTAACGAGCGCAAAGGTCCGCAAAGGTCAAGCGCGTAAAAATGCTGCAGTAATTAGGGCTACAATTGTAGACCTTAAGCACTCCAATAAATTAGACCGAAGCGAAGCGCAAAGAAAAGAGCGACGAGCGAAGCGGAACAATTAAGATACCTTAAAATGCGCATAGCGCGGAACTGCCTGCAAAGGTAGAATAGAGGCGACCACTCTTAAACGGACTTCATCAAGGGATACCTATACCCAAACGGTACTCTTTGCTTGAGGTCCGTTTATTTTTTTTAATAACAAACAATTCAAATTTATGATTTCACTGGAAAACAATATACGGAACTTTGCAGCTTTAAGCGCGAGGATTCCAAAATACCTGCAAGAAAAAGAATTTGCCTTTGGGGAAATTTCCTGCAAAATTGAGGACCCTTACTACATTTACGATGTAGCCAAGGATCTAAAATATATAGAGAACAGAGCGAACGAACTAAACTACTAAAATATAGAAATTATGCATATATTACAATTATTAATGCTAATCGCCGCAGTTATACTGGTGCCCTTAGTAATATCCCAAGGAATACAAACCTTTAAAGAACTTTTCAAAGATGCGAAGTAAAAGAACCCTAGAACTTTATAGTTTCTCAATCAAAAGAACCGGAGCGGACTATCAGCTAGTTAGTCGGCGTTGGTGCAAATATCCTGAGCGAACCAAAGAATACAAACACATACTAGACATACTAAACAATGTCGAACAAGTAGAGGCCATCCGTTGGTCCCTGGCAACCCCTAGATTTTAACCTTTAACAAAAACCAAATTATGAATAAATTAACAGAACAATCAGTACGCGCCTTCTTAATGAATAAGAAATTCAAGAAGGGCAATATGCAGGTAGAGGTACTATCGGACCGATCAATACTGAAGCTGCACAATAACCCAATCGCATACAAACACAACGATCCTAGAGGAACTATCGAGGTGCAAAATTGTGGATGGTTCACCCGAACTACAAAGGAGCGGCTCAATGCAATCCCAGGGGTTTACGTAAACCAAAAGAATTTCTATTGGTACCTAAACGGTGAGCAGTGGAACGGAAACCTAGTAGAAATAAAATAACAAAAACCAAAATTATGACTATTTACGAAATCAAACGCCTGAGTGCGGAAACTTCACCCTACTACTTTGCTAGGGATACTATGCGATTCTTTGGGCAAACTATGAAGTCCTTTAGGGTTCATAAGTGCCAAGATGGCAGGTACCAAATAAGTGCACCTGTGTACTTTGGGGAGTCAATTGTGAATACCTCGGTGCGATTCTTTAACCCTGAAAATAACAAACTAGAAAATGAATAATCCAATCTTTGAATCAAAGCACTGCAAACTTATAGAGTCCGAGACACCATCGGGCTCTTTGTATTATGCAATACACTACGACTATTCCGACCTCGAGCAAGAGGCTTTTATTAACCTAATAGAACTGACATTACCCGATGGTTCGGTAATCCAATTACCTGCCAACAAATACAAAGATTTATACCAAGCAGAAGAAGAAAACCTAACAAAAAACCTAATATAATGGAAACTAGAAAATATATCTTATCAAACCTCATCGATCAAATTGTGAAGAAGGGGGTATTCTTTGGTGCTGTCTATCAAAAGAAAGACGGAGAAATTACCAAAATAAACGCTAGGTTCGGGGTAACCCGACACCTTAAGGGCGGCAAGCGAACGGTGCCAGGCTCAATGTACGTTGTGTGGGATTCAAACCGCAAACGCTACACAGCATTGGACCCCGATCGTATTCATTCTATAACTTATCAAGGGCTTACCTATGGAATTATTGACTCAGAATAGCAAGCTAAAAAAGACCTCCAAAGAACTGGGGGTTCGGGTATTCAACTTCGGGATACCTGCGTACAAATCCAAGACCGGTAAACTTACTTGCCCCTTTGCGAAGGACTGCATTAAGTACTGCTATGCACAGAAGGGTGCATATATTTGGGGTAACGTATCACCTGCCTTCGAGCAACGATACGAAGCCACAAAGAAAGACGACTTCATAGAAGTTATGGGAGCCGACATCCGTAAAAAGAAAGTTGACTTCTTACGCATCCACGATAGTGGAGACTACTACTCACCCACCTATCTCGAGAAGTGGCTGCAAATCGCACGAAACAACCCTCAAACGAAGTTCTACTCATACACCAAGAGTATGCCTTTATTCGAGGGTGTAGAATTACCTGAAAACTTTGACGTAATCTTTTCACAAGGTAGCAAGGTAGACGGAATGATTAACCCAGATAAGATGCGCCATAGTAAAATCTTCAAGACCGAACAGGAGCTGATTATTGCTGGGTATGTAGACGCAAGTAAGATAGACCTTTATGCGACTAAGTGGTTCAACAAAAACCACAAGGTCGGACTAATTTTCCACTAACAAAAACCACATTATGAAAATTTATATTATCCACCACACATACGACTTGTGCGACTATAATAAGCACTATGTCTACAGCTCAGAAGACGAGTGCCTTAAAAAATATAAATCTATGCGAGAAGAAATGCGTTCGGACATTTCGGGAGTTTATAGGATGCACCCGAGAGACCTATACTTCAGCGATGTGTTTGACCAGAGCGTACGACTTTACATAACCGAACACACAATTTAATTATGAAATACTTCAGAATCAAGCAGTTGCAGTATGCCTATGGATACGACCAATTGCAAAACCTCATAGACACTGGGGCTGTGTGGACTTTAGATGGGTCCTTTGGTCGCGCTGCTATGGATGCACTCGAGTCGGGAGCTTGTATGCTACCTACCTCAAGCCGTAGGAATTACTACGGAAGTTCCGTACCTTCACGTTATCAGGTGAAACAGGGTACAACAGGGAGTTACCAGAACTCTGTACGTTTCTATTCTAAACTAATCTTTTAACTTAAAACCAAATTGTTATGCCTAATTATTGCGACAACACACTACGAGTACACGCCAAAGGTGATGTGCTAAAACTTGCAAAGACTCTACTATTCAAAGACTCCGAGCCAAAGGAAAGTAACTTCAGCTTTGCCTGTGCTAAACCTATGCCGGAGGAGATTCGCCACACTAACTCCCCCAATCGGGTAATATCTGACGAGGAGTATGCACAACGGGTCAAAGACGGAACAACCACAGAAGACCAAGGTGGTTTATTTACTGCATACTACAATACAGAGTCCCAGCTCTACAACTTCCGGACAAAGTACGGAGTAACCAATTGGTACGACTGGGCTGTACTTCATTGGGGTACGAAGTGGGATGCTGATGCCTATGCTATCTCCGAAGATGACAATAGCATTGTCGTGCACTTTAGCACGGCTTGGAGTCCACCTGCTGAATGGTTTGAGACCTTCTGTGGTAAGTTCCACAACGAAGCTATTACGATTGAGCTAGAGTATTCTGAAGAGGGTATGGGATTCGCTGGTCGATACACCTTCTGTGATGGTGAGATTGACCACTGTGATGGCGAGATTATGATGGTCTGTGAACTCGATGATCAACAGGTAACCTATAATGCTGAGCTCGAGCGTTGGACAAACGACGACGGAGATATTGTGGATGATGACTATGTGGTTAGCCGAGTGATTTTCTGATGACGCTGATTGGTATTATCTTTATTATTTATTTTAATCTTATCCATAATGGTAATAAAAATACGTAAATGAAAAGCTCTTTGAAAGTCTCGGTTGTGAGATTAGTTTCCCAACTGAAGACTCTATCCAGATTATTTATTCAGATGGTGACAGGTCAGAAAGATTGATTGCTATAGGTAACCACAGGGAAGACGACTTCCTTGAAACCTTTGGATTCAAAGTTCTATCCTGATGGATTTATCTGTAAGCAGAATTGTTTATACCGAAGACGAGAGTGTGCTCCTGTATCTATTGCAGGAGTTCACCTCTCTCGGTATGGACTTCGTTGGAGATGACCAGAAGTACAAGAGGTTTATAAAGTTGGTGGTTGAGTTAGACAAGTTCGTAGCTCTACATCGCACCAGAACAAACGACCTTATGATTTATATGGAGAAGATTGAGACGGCAAGATTGGAGTATGCTAAACTTCGTAACCGGAACAAAGACCTTGAAGCCCGAGTTGCAGAACTAGAGTCCGCGAATAAGAAACTAGTAGAGGAGTATTTGGGGACCAGCGTAGCTGCCAAACACCTAATCTAATGGTATCCTGTATAACTTATATTATAGAACTAAGCTTAGTTCTATTATATTTGTTATTATTTATAAACTATTAGTATAAAAGTTATAATATACTTCAACGATGTTCGAATTAAAACAAGAGATGATCAATAAGTTTCTTCCAAGAGATAATAGGTATATCCTGTTTGTCCTAAAGAAGAATCGACGTAACGTCTACAACGAATCCCAGATAGAAGACATCCGCTTCTACACCATCGAGTCACTATTCAAGGCCCTTAGAAGGGGTAAGACCTTTGACTGCGAAGCGCACTTCGTCAACTACCTCAGTGTGGTTATCGACTCATCGTACAAGCGTATGCTGCAACACAACAACGCAAAGAAGAATAAGCTACCAGTAAGGAACTTCACTAGCATACTTCCCGAGACCCTCGACGGGGGCATCGATATTGACGACTACCTAGAGTTTGTTTATGGAGGCACTAGTGCTGACGTAGTAGAGTATGACAACACAAACGAACTGATTGTTGAACTAGCCTACAAGCTGTGCGTGGACAAGAGGTCCGGTCAACCTAGCGAACTTAAGAGGGCATACTTCGAGGAGATCTACATCAAGGGTAGGGGAGTCAACGAAGTGGCTGATGAGTATGGCGTAAGCCACCAATCTGTGCAGCAGAAGATGAAGATTCTGATAGAAGATATTAGAAAAGCTCTAAAGGTTGTTGCATAATTGGGAATTAATTTATATCTTTGTATCACTAAAACCAAACAAAATGAAACTATCATTCTCTCAAGAGACATATACACAGGCACTGCAAGTTCAGATTGCCCAGATCCAAGCACTCCAATGCAAGGTAGCAGAGTTAGAAGCAAAGCTAGAAGTTGCGGAGCAAGCAAACCAAATCTATATTTAATCTAAAAAACCTATGAGTAATTACAAGTTCAAAACACAATCCATCAAGGGTAAGGACTACGTTCCGGTACAGGAGCGAGTCAAGTTCTTCCGCCAAGAGGAGCGGTACAAAGGTTGGTCTATTGTCAACGACATTATACAACTAGAGGAAAACTCCTGCGTAATAAAGTGCAGCATCATTAACGAGAGTGGGATGGTGATCGCATCTGCTCACGCTCAGGAGGACCGCACATCTTCAATGATTAACAAGACCTCTTATGTAGAGAACGGTGAATCATCCGCAGTTGGTAGAGCACTGGCTTTCCTAGGCATTGGCATAGACACATCTATCGCTTCGTCTAACGAGGTTTCTATCGCTATTGCGAAGCAGGACACACCCGAATCTAAAAAGCCCCTTACAGGCGATATTATCGCATCAATGAAGAAGGCAATATCTGAGGGTAAGAGAGCGCAGGTAGAGACTGCCTTGACTAAGTACACATACAGCGATTCTCAAGTAGCGGAGATCTTTGAATGAGTGCTGAACGAGGTAAGTATGTAACGCTTACAAACGGAAAGTTCTTTACGATTCGATTCGACAAAGAACCCGAGGATCAAGAGGTACACATCTACCAAGTTTACGATGAGGATCAAGATGTTTACTGTATGAGTATCAAACCCGAGACATTGGTGGAGCTTATCTATCAGTTGGAGGAACTAGTATCTGGCCCAGGTGAATGATAATTACAGAGAGCAAATGCTCTTAAGTGATGATAGTTACTATGCAGATAGGTACTATATGTCCAACAGTGCCCTTAAGCTTATGCGGGAATCCCCAACTAAGTTTCACCTATGGCGTAAAGGTTTGTGGCCCCAACCGGATACATCAGCCTTTAGCCTAGGTAAGGCAGTACACTCTATGTACTTAGAGGGTAAGGACACTGCTGTGTTGTGCGATGTTCGCAGAGACAAGAGGACGCAGGCTTATAGGGATCTACTCGACGAGTCCTACGGTATGAATCTTCTTTCCGGATCAGAGTACAAGGACTACGAGGGGATGGTGGCAAAGCTTAATTCTATAGAAGAGCTAAAGTCTTTGATGTCTTTTGATGAGCCCGAGCTTGGAACTTCTGAGATCGCTGGCTTTAAGGAGGTACAGGGCGTTAACTTTAAGGGCAAGGCAGATAGGGTTATTAAGTACAACGAGGACTCTAGGTATATCGTTGACCTTAAGACCACCGCTAAAAGCCTAGAGGAGTTTCGCTCTTCTGCGAAGTGGCTTCTGTACAACCAACAAGCAGCACTGTATAGTGAGATCTTTGATGCTGACTTCTTTGTGTTCCTAGTAATTGAAAAGACCTACCCTATGAGGTTGGAGTATTCGAGTGCTCGCAGGAATTCCTAGAGAGGGGAAAGCAGGAACTATCCAAGTCAATAGAAATGTATAAAGAATTATTTATCAATGAAGAATATAACCCATACTCCCCAAGAACATTTGTCCTATAATTCTGTGGTAGACAACATCATAACTAGTGTTTCGAACATCACTGGTGTAGATAAGGCTAAGTTATTTGAAGATACGAGGACTAGGGATTTTGTTATGGCTCGCCAGATAATTTCCAATGTAATGATCTCCGAAGGCTTCAATGCATCAACTGCCGCAAGAGCATTAAACCTAAGCCCTAAGTCGGTTTTTGTTTATGTCGCAAAGCATCAGGATAATATGAAGGGGAGTGCCTATGCACAATCTTTCAACAAATCACTTGAGTTAGTACGCTCCAATACATATCTTAGTATTGCTAATGAAGGTGTTATTAATTCTATTAATGCGAGAGTGGCGCGGCTTGAAGGTGTTATCGAACATCTGAAGGCTTTAATTTTAACGTAACAAAATGTCAGATCAAAAAACAATAGAGTTTGTAGGTCAAACTAAGACCATCAAAACACAATATGGAGAGATCATCAAGGTCGCCTTAGGCCCTAATGATTTCGAGAAACTCGAAGGTAACAAGAACGATAAGGGCTGGGTAAACCTAGAGATTAAAACTAAGCGCGACGGAAGCCACTATATGGCTTTCCAAGCACCTTACGCAGGAGCCAACCAAGTGCCCGTTAATGCATCTGAGGATATCCCGTTCTAGGTTTTCAATTTGGTTTTTGAAAGAGCGGATTGGAGGGGGTGGCAAATGCTACCCTTTCTTTTTCCTACCAATATAACTATGACTGACATCACTAAATGCTGGGGACACGGATGCCCACTAAAAGAAACCTGCTACCGCTTCACCGCCAAGACAGGAATGTACCAATCGTTCTTTTTTGAAGTACCAATCAAGAACGGGCAATGTGAATACTATTGGGATATTAACCTTTAAGACCATATCGTTGAACCCAACAAAATGGTCTGAAACCTTTAACACCAAAGAGAAATGAAGAGAACTACCGTCACATTTAAAGATGTCGTTGAACTCAACGGCAATTGGTACACCTTGCATTTAACAATCAATGAAGATAATGGCGAGGTGATTGATTCTGAAACTTGGGTAGAATAACCTTTAACAACAAGAGAAACCGAGAAGCCGTCTGCGGTCAAGTGACGGCAACATATATAAATACATACAAAATGTTCACATTAAGAATCATTAACAAAGATTACACTCAGCGTAATTATTGGATTGGAGACAACTATGCTGTCTACACCAAAAGCGAACTTCATCTGAAGGAATACCTCAGCACCTGCGAGACGTTAGGTCTAAACCCCGATGTGCAGGATGGTATCTTGCTCAATGAAGATGGTAAGTGGTTTGCTCTTTTTAAAGATGACCACTACTACGTTATGACCGATAGCGGCAAGACGTTTGAGCGTATTAACCTTTAATTTAGAATGGAGATGAATACGCCAATGCAAATCTTGATTGACCAACTCAAGGACTTATATGATTATGACCTTAGTGAAGGTAAAAGAAATTGGACAATACTTGCGGGTATTGAGTTAGCGCAAGCACTTCTTGAGAAAGAGAAAGAGGTGATTATGGATGCTTATGACATCGGGTGGTCTGATGGAAACAAGGT
>FUWD013429438.1_pt1 | contig 15560 bp, 21 predicted proteins | sample 1063281 | NCBI WGS metagenome assembly FUWD01 (sample SAMEA79048168, study PRJEB19326) | metagenome | biome: marine | reverse complement strand
TAGTTTCATACTCGCCTTGCAATCTAGTTGATTCTTCTTTGACTTTTGCTTTAATCGCAGCTTCAAAGATTGTCGCAGCTTTCTGTTTAAATTCCTCAGATAAGTCAGAGTCACCAACAAGTGCATCTACATCTGCTTTGATATCAAGTTCTGATTCTTCTTTTTTGTAAGAAGCTTTCATATCTTTTTTATCTTTAGCATCTGTGTCAGCCATTTCTGATTTCTCTTTATCTTCTAAGGATTTTTCGTCTGTTTCGTTTGATTCACCTTTTAACTTAGGCATTGCGTCAGCAGCGCCAGCGTTTTTTTGAGGTGCATCACCAGAAACGGTTTTTGTAGATTTTGAAGCATCCGGATTACTGTCTGTTGGTTTTACAACAGCTGCACCTAAATCCTCAGCATCATTTTTCAGATGAGTAGGTTCAGACGCTACAGCGTTTTTCTTTGGAAGATCGGCTTGCGGGTTTGCACTCGCTTCACTAACTTCCTGTTCCAGTGCCTTCAAACTTTTTTCTGTTTCGGCCATTGAAATCTCCCTTATAAAAATAAACGTTTATTTTTGTTTTCGTTATAGGATATTTATAAGATTAAAGTTTTGTAAGGAAGTTTTTAAAGATATTAACCTTTTTCTCTTCCAAAGCTCGTCTTTTTGTCTTAAAAATCTCCATTTTCCAAGCGGCTACATCTTGTTCTTTAAGTACGCCGTTGTTCCATACCCACTCTTTACCTTCCATAATACCTTCTACGAAAGCGTCCGGAGCGGACGGGTCTGCTACAATATCAGCAGCGGTTGCAATATAAAAGTCATCTTTTACATAGTTTGCGCCACCTCTTTGTACTAACGAACCCATACCACGAGAAGATACACCTAATTGTGCGCCTTCATCAATAAGACCTTTTACGATCTTACCGTAGGGTGTGTTCATTATTTTTGCTTCACCAATAAAATTGTTATCCTCTGGATAGAGTTTCGTAATCATATGTGATACTCTTTCTAGGTTAACTGTTGGTCCGTCAGGGTGTCCTAACTCGCCAAACGCTCTTTTTTTATTGACAAATTCCATGTTATATCTTCTTACTTCTTTTTCAAGTATGTCTTTTGGATAGACTCTTCCATTTCTATTTTTTATCTCAGATTGTAAAAAGATACCTTTGATTTTGTAGTTTTTCTTACCGTCAGTTTCTTCTACAAGATACTCGGCGTTGTTTATTTCTTCGGAAATTAGTTTCATAAATTTTTCTCTCTCTTTATAGATATATTTATACTATTCTTTACCTAAACTCTACAATTAATGTGTAGTTGTCTCCATTTGCGAAATTCTTTGTTGACAATAAAACATCTCCAGTAGGAGTTCCAGCGTTATTTGGAATACCATTACCATCTGTTCTAAAGTCCATAAAGCCATTTCCAGACAAGAATAGCGCAGTAGCATTTGTTGATCCATCCCAAATCAACTCTACTCCTGACTTATTATCTGATGTATTAATTGAATAATACACTCTAGCAATTGATCTTGCACCATCTTCTGTCATAAAAGTAAGGGTAGATGCATCTACTTTGTTAATTAAAGTTTCACCTGTACCATCAGAAAAGTTTGTAAGTTTAGTTACAAATTTTACACCTGAAGTATCTGAAATTGTTTGTGTTGTTACTGTGTCAGCCATTAGTTTGTATATCCTGATTCTTTTTGTGCTTCTATTACTACGTTATAACTTGTAACGTTAGAATCACTTGTTAGTAAAATATCACCTATTGCATCTTTAATTCTATCTTCACTTGGTTTCAATCCGTAGTTTCCTCTACCCGTAATCTCTACCTTTTTTTCTATATCGTTTTTAAAAAATATTGTACACTTACCCGTACCCAATATTTCATAATGTATATCTGCGATTGAAACTTTTGGTTCCGAACTCGCATTATCTGAATTAACTACGTCTACCAAAGTTTGTTCTTCTTCACTACCCACTCCATTCGCTTTAACTATTATATTAAAACTATTATCTGTAAGCTTGGTAGCCGTAATCATAATTAACTTCTTGGTGAACCTACAGCAGCAGCATGACCATTAGCAAATGTAATCTGATCAGTTGGTGCTTTTTCAATAATTGCTGTATCTCCCGCTGCGTGTAAATAGACTTCGCCCAAAGTTGTACTGTCTTCACTAGTCACAAGAACTGTTTGTGTGGCTCCAGTTGCAACGAGTCTAACAAAATGAGCTTTGCCAATATTGTTTTGACTTGGGTTGTTTATAACACTACCCTTTACTATAAACGTTGACATTTATTTCTCTCCTAATTTTTCGATTACTTCTTTATCAAAGTAATCTTCTATTTGTTTAACTTCTAAATTATGTATAGCAGCAACTTCTTTAATTGCGCTTTCAAATCTTTCTACAATGTTACCTTTAGCTTCTTCGTAGAAACTAAAGACATCTTTTATAGCATCTTTCATTAATGGCGAAAGATTAACATAAGTAACAGAATCTATTAATATATTCTGCTTAATTATTCTGCTCACCTGCATTGACATCTACTCCTACCATTGTATCTGCTGTACCATCTTGTGATAAATCTACTTCAGCTTGTCCATCACCTTGTACTTGTCCATCATGTGAAAATGTTCCTATATCCTGTACTTCAGGTTTAGGGTCACTATGTGGCTCTGCTTCAGGTATTGGCATAGCATTATTAAACATATTACTTGCAGTATTTTTTCTATGTGCGTCTAATGTTGTCCCAACCTTAACTCTTAAAGCATCTTTAAATGCTTCACCAGCACCAGCGTTATCGCCTGCCGCAAGTTGGTCAACAAAATTTTTAACTTCTTCACTCATTATTTTTTCTCCTCATTTTGTATTTGAGCCATGGGATTTTGAATAATACCATCATCAATTTCTTTTTTGATTTGTTTATCCATTTCTTCCATTTCTCTATCGTTTTGTTTTAGAACATTTTTTCTTATGAATTGTACAGAATAAAACTTACCAACGTAGTCTCTCATCTCATTTGCTAATGCTAATCTTTCTCTTTGTAGTTCAGCATTTTTAAGTTCAGCAAAGTGTCCATCTTGTATAAAGTCATACATTATACAGTCTCTAACTACGTGCCAGTCTTGTTCAGCTATGATACCTTTTAGAACTAATTGTGTTCTTAAAATATCATTAAACAGTTCTGTAAACTTCTTTCTTAACCTTTGTACGAATTTTGTAAACTTTAATTCGTCTCTTGTAATCTCAGAAGCTCTACCCATATTAAATCCTTGAGAGCTTTCCAATCTACTTACAGGAACATTTAGAGAACGATATAGTTTCGCTCTAAAATATTCAACATCAGTCATCTCACCTAAGTTTTGTCCACCCGGTAATGTTGTTATGTCAGTACCTCTGCCACCTTCTCTACTTGGTAACCAGAAGTCCTCTAGCATTGACATATAGTTTCTATCATCTCTTATTTCACCTGTACCAGCGTCATATACTAATTTATTTCTGTATCTCGCCATTACATCTCTCAAATATTGTTCAGCTTTCGCTTTAGGTAAATTACCCACATCTATTTTAAAGATTCTTCTTTCAGGTGCTCTAGCTATTCTGTAAATAACTACTGCGTCCTCAACCATACGTAGTTGATTAGTGGGTTTAATAGCTTTGTGTAAGTATGATAAAACCATGTTTTTATTTTGGTCTATAATACCTGATGGAACAAAAGCAATCGTATCTGGTGCTATCTTAATACCTGCGGTACCAGTAGTTCCTGACACGCCTCTTTCATTATACAAAAAGTATTCAACGTATTCATCTACAACATTTAAACTATTTAAAGATGATGGACTAGGAACATCAGGTCTTTTCTTTCTGACTTCTCTAATCTTTTTAATCTTTCTAGGATCAATGTACTTTAGTTCTGTAATACCTGATTTAGGATTTTCTCTATCAATAATCTTTTGATAATATACACGACCATCAACGTACCATCTTCTAAAGATGTCGTGGCCTTTCGTATTGAAGTTCATTAATCTTAAAACTTCCTGAAACTCGTCTTCTATTTTTCTTCTTATTTCTTTTCCATAAGGTAAGTCACTAAACTGTACTCTTACAGCATCTTTCAACTCATTAGCAACAATTGCCTCATTGACAATATCTTCAATCGCCATGTCGCATTCTGGGTGTAGTGCTATTTCTCTATATCTACGAATAAGGTCTTGCTCTGTCTTCGCAGTACCTTCCATGTCCAAATAAGAACCAAAGTGTCCTCCTGCCGATACGGTTTGTGTTCCGTCATCAGCCTGTGAAGTTGTAAAACTTTGTTTTGGATCCGCTTTTTGTTTTAGCTTTGTAATACTAAAACCAAATAATTCAGCCATTATATTGTCGCTCCTTTCATACTATTTATATGTGTTCTTATCCCACCCAAATTACCGTTATTAATTCTTCCTTTAATAAAGTTTAATCCTGGAGAGGTTTTACTTCTTTTGTGGGACACGCCATCATTCCACCAATAAGTTTTACTAACTGATATCGCAGCCAGGTGTTGAAATCTGGGTTTGATATAAGAATAACCCTCAGGTTGTTCTTTCGAAAACTTGAAATCTTTACCATTTGTCCAATGGTTATAATCTTTATTTGAGGATTGTTTTCCCCCTTTACTTCGTATCATATACAATTCTTCTTTAGAAACTTTGTATTTTTTCTTAATACCTTTACACGCCTTTCCTCCATTAGGAGACGTAGAATTTTTACCACCTAAAGAACATTTTAAACTTATTAGTTCTTCTTTACCAACGTGTCCAGATAGTCCTTTCCAAGCAATATAGTCTTCTAATTTACCATGTTCCTCATATAACTTTTTATGAGCCAAGGAATGTTGATAAGGAGTTAGTTTAATTATGTTTTCAGGATCATTGGATCCACCCATATGTTTGGGTATCTTGTGATGGTTATGATATAATGTCATTATAATAATATTTATAAGGGCGCTTAGAGCGCCCCTATATTTCAATTTGTATTAGGTTGTCGTGTTGCTTTCAAAATACTGATATGAAAAAGTCACATCAAATGTTTCAATCGCATCAGTAGTTTCGTAGTCTAATGGAATCCCACCAACTGAAGTAGGGAAAGCCCCTCTCAGTGTATAAGATTTTATAGTATTACCGTTTCTGTCTAAATGATCTACAAAAGCATCAACTTGATAGTCAACTGGATTAGTTAAACCCTCGTTGTCAGTCATATTGTTAATACCGTTCTGCCATCTTTCAAACGCATTCTTCAGTCTGAAATTTGTATCATTGTAAACAGTTACGTTCCACGCTTCTATTGTTCTATCTCCAGCAATCTTAATATCTCTACCTCTGAACTTCACATCTATATTTCCTATCGTCATAGATGGAAGAGAAGTAGCTTTACATAAGAAAGCCATATCTTCTATTTCGCCACCAACACTTGCATAACCAGGAAAAGGTAAAGTTACCTTAAACTGATTGGCTCTTGCGCCACCGCCTGCAAGTTTAGCTTTGAAGTCATTAATGTTTGCCATTTTTTATTTCTCCTCTACTAACCTGCTACTTCGTCAAACGAAACGCCGGTTCTTGTTGCGACAAATGATAATGTGATAAAGTTGATACTTCTAGCTGGTTTAATAAATATCTCAGCTATAAATTCATTTCTATCAATTACTTCGCCTGTGTTATTAGTTTCATCACATACTACTAAAAAGTCTGTGATACCTCGTCTACCTTGTACTTCTCTTAAAAAAGGCTCTACAATGTTTCTAAAGTTCGCTCTTGTGAATTCATCATTGAACTCAAACAATTGGAATTTAGAAGCAGTTGCTATTGCCTTTTCTAATACAATAAACAATCTTCTTACGTTTATTCTATCAAAAGCACTTGGTGTTGTTAGACCAGTCTTATCGCCAAAAAGGATTGTACCTTGTCCTGGGAAAGTAGCCACTGGGTTAACTCTCGCTGGATAAAGTTGATCTCTTTGAGCTTTAGTTGGGTTGAATGCCAACTTAACTGCACCTCTAATGATACCTCTGTTGAAACCAGCTGGTGAATACCAACTATCAGCAACTGTATCAGTTCTAGCAGAAAGACCTGCAATATCACCGTTTAATGGTACGTGTCTGTATACGTCATTGTATCTGTCGTATCCATACTTGTAACCACTATCAAATACAACATATGAAGATGATCTAATGGTATCAAAGAAACCAATGACATTTGACATTTGTGTATTTGCGTTAGTAACATTAACTACGTCTGATCTTTGTGGTGAACAAAATACAACTGCATCTTTTCTTTCTTCAGCAATTGTAATTAAGTTATCAATATGAACTGCGCTTCCCGAAGGACCCGCCATAATCAAACCAACATCAACTGTTTCAGCATCAGCAAATTTAGTATATGCTGTTTGTAGTTGTCCTGTAGTTACAGCAGAACCTGCTGCGCCACCTGCAAAAGACTCAAGGGTAGGAGTATCTACTGCAGTGAAAGTTGTTCCAGTTGCATTGTTACCCCAATTACTACCTGCAGAGTTGTGGTCCATCCAATAAATGTATTGTGATTTATTGAATATTACTTCTGCGTAATAATTGTTATCGCCTTGTGGAGTTTTAGCATCGCCAGCTTTAGATAAACTAGAAAAATTTTCTAATACTCTACCTGGTTCGCCTGTGATAACACCATCTTCGTCAACTACAACTACATGGATCTCGTCACCTGAACCGCTTCTTAAAGAAGTCCAAGCTGAAGTTCCAGGAGCTCTTTCAACTGAATCGTAATATCTCCATCTTCTTTTGATTTTACTATCGTCTTCGATTACTCTTTTTAATCCGCCCGAACCTCTAGGGTGTTGAACGAATGTTAAAGTTTCGTTTGATGCAGCAATAGCTGTTATTTTATATAAATCTCCATCGTCAAAATCATCTGTACTTGCTGTTGTAGAAAACTGAATAATATCTCCAACATTAAATACGCTACTTTCATCAACTGCCATAGTAGTTTGACCTACTGCGTTAGTTGTTGAAGTTGAAGCGACTAGTGATGTTGATATTGATTCATATGCAGTTGCACTTGGACAAGTTGATACTAATAAACTATTTCCATGTGCTCCAGCAGTTCTCGCAGCGAAAGTACCTACTGAGCCTTGACCGGTTGAGTAATTGTTAGTGTAATCGTCATCATTTTTAATCAATATGCTAGAGCCTGAAGCTGTAGCATTTGTTACTGATGTATTTTGGGCTCGTACTACTCTTAAAGCATTACTATATTGTAAGAAAGTTAGAAGCGCTGAAAAAATACTCAAACGTTGCTGAGTCAGGTTTTCCAAACGTATCTACTAATTCTTGCTCACTAGAGATTGAAATAATCTCATCAATTGGACCCTTTTGAAATTGTCCTGCAACTGCACCAATCGAAGTTGATACTGCTGGGATAATATTCGTTAAGTCTCTTTCTTGTACGAGAACACCTGGTGATACTTGAAATGCCATGTTATTCTCCTGTTTAATTAGTTAAATTTTCAAAATTCGTAAGTTTTCTTACGTCCATAGTCAAACTTTTTATCATTGTAGATATTTATAATAACGAAAAACTAAAGATTATTGACCTTTTCTTACAACAGGATACCAACGAGTACCATACTCATCTACTATATCCTCTTCAGGATCGTCAACTCCATTATCTATAAATCCAAAAGGGGCCATATCTTGTTCTATCAAATTTTGTTGTTCTTCATACATCTGATTTCTGATGTTTGAATCTGATAATTCTTTAAAGTAAGGTTGATTAGATAACCACCCAAATATAACTAAACACATAATTAGGTCATCATTACAACCCTCTTCTGCTTGCCATGAGTTACCTCTACGTGAAAAAGTGGACATTTCTTCAATGATATTAAAGTCATTGATTAATAGTTTATCACCCTCCATAAGCGTCTTAAAATTCGCACAACCAACCTTCTTTATTTGTTTTGTCATACGAACTCCTAATGAAGTTCCTCTACCTGAGAACATCGCTCCAAGTATTTGACCCGCCCTACCCTTTTGAGTAGTCATCAATATATTTGGATATTCTAACTCGTAATGCATTGCTTCTGATATAGATTGACCTAAGTCATTGACCTCAATAAGTACGTGAGCATCATTGTATGCCTTACAAGTTTGGGATACTATATTTGGAAATACAAATGGTTTAACTTCATTATTTTTATAAGTCGCAACAACTTCATATAATATTTTACCACTATCAGCTTTAGTTACGTCCATTATAATAAAGGCAGAATAATCTCGACCTGTTCCTCTAGCTACATCAACACAGGCAACATACAATCTATCTTTGTCAGGTTTCTTAAACATTCTTAAGCCACCTTTAGATTGTAATGCATCTATGTAAACTATGTTCTTAATTTTTGCTGGTGAGATAAGAGTATCGACTGAACCTAAGAAAGCACATTCAAATTCTTGTTGAAATTGTTCCTCACTTGTGTTACGTATTGTCTTTTCTTTCCACGCCTGATCTCTTCCTGGTACTTCTGACCAATGTACTTCAATAGGAATATAGTCATTGTTCTTATTAACAGCATCTGTCCATATCTTATAAAACTGATTCATACCATGAGGTGTAGATACTATAATTAATTTTGTTTTTGTACCTGAAGATATAGTAGGATAAACTGAACTAAAGAATTGCTCTGATATATTCGCTGGTACGAAAGCAAACTCATCAAGGAAGATTATATTATAAGAACCCCCCCGAATAGCACTTGAAGATGTGGCAGCGGCAACTATGGTTGATTTGTTTTCTAATTCAATATTACCTTTGTTCCAATTGATTACACCTTGTTGTAACCACTTAGGTAAGTTTTCATAAGCAAGTTGTAATCTTCCTAATATATCTCTTGCTGTAGATGATTTGTTAGCTAGTATCGCAATGTTTGAATTTGGATTAAACAAAGCATAATGTAGAAGATAAGAAATCGTTGTTGTTGATTTACCAGACTGTCTAGGTAGTTTACAAATTGTAAATCTATTATTGTGAATTGTTTCTACGATCTCTTTTTGAAAGCCATACATCTTAAAAGGTACAAGACCTTCATCAAGTGATACAATACGAACATAGTTTTCCATAAAGTATAATGGATCACCAGCACACTTTTGATATTCCACAATTTGTTCTTGTGTAAACTCAACAGGTGTGTTTATTTTTTTAAGCTGTGGATTTCCTAAATAATTTTCAGACATTTAACATTCCTTGCAACAGTCATCTGTTTCACAGTTAGGGTGTTCTTCATCAATTATAACACTCTCTATATGTGTATAACCTAATCGAACAGCTTGTGTTATTCTTTGATTGCCTTTTATTACACTATATAATTTTTCTTTATATATTTTACCACCAGCTCCATATCTAGGAGTTTCTGATATTACGTGTTTGGTAATTTCTATTGGATTATTCATAATGTCTTTTATATCTCCCACACCATCTGTAAGTTTAGGATCATACTTTTCGTAATGATGATTATAAGTTAAATCACTAATCTTTAGTATTATCTTTTTCGGGTGTGATAGTTTTGCTTTAAGCAGTTTCATTTTCTTTTCTTTTGTCTGCCCAATATTTCTTAGCGGCTTCACTCATACGTTTTCTATTTTCTTCATTATGAGTTTTACCATACATACCATTGTTATTTCCCCTTAACTTATAACCAAATCTTTTCATTCCGTTTTTATCGCCAGAATTTGCTTTTGATATCTTTTCTTTTATCTCCTCAGGAAGTTTTTTACCATACCAATAAGCTTTAGAACCTTTTTGTCTTTCACCAATTTCTTTCTTGTCTTCAGCAGACCATCTTGGTTTTCCTTTTTGAACTATTGACATTTTCTTTCTTGTTTCTTTAGATTTAGGTATTCCATATAATGAGTGATTTATCCCAGATTGAAATCCGCAACCACCAGCAACCATATTCATATTCTTTTTATCTTTATAATACTTTTCAACTATAAGGTTTTCATACTCATAGGCTTCTTTTTCTGTGTTTAGAAATTTTATTATATCAGTCTTTAATTTGATTTTAGATTTATTACAATCTTCTACCCATTTACCCGAACCTTGATAACCATCAGATAAGTCTTTTGTGGAGTGTTTTCCATAACAATATTTTCCACTAATTGTATTTGTGGTTTTATATACGTAATGATATATTTTCATATATCTATTTATACAAGTGTGGGTGTTGACCTTTAGTCTTTTTTGGGTGTGATGTCTTTGACTTTAGTATCTTCATCTTTTTTTAACATCTTTTGTAATTCAGCTGTTGATCCTATAAACAAAGCATTTTTGATTTGAGGATTTGCTGTCTTTGGTAAATCTTTTAAGTCTTTAAGTTTCTTTTGCAAGTCTTGTAATTTATCTACGGTGTCTGCAACGTTTTTAATTAAAGCGCCAGCAACTTCGTACGCTCTGGGAGCTTGACCTTCTCTCGCAATGTCTAGTATTCCTTCTATTGCTTCTTGTCCTCTTTCAATTAGATTGTAATAGTTTTCTCTACTATATTTGTAATCATTATCCACATCTGGCTTTTTAGCGTCTTCCATACGAGGAACTGGTGGTTTAATTTCTTTTGCTTTGACTATTTCTTTTGTAGGCTCAGGAGTGTCAATTCCTAATATCTCATTTACCTTATCTTCTAATTTACTCATAATACTATTTATGAGTTTATTTTTCTACCTTTGAACCAACTTGGTAAACCAACATGAGGTCTTTGGTCAAAGATATTATCATCTGCTCCTGGAGAAAATTGATTATTATAATGTAAAAATACTTGAGCACAATCTTTTCCTATAAAAGGTTCTCTCCAATGTTCTAACATCATACCTTTGTAAACTAACATATCACCTGGTTGTAATATAACTTTCTGTCCTTTGTTATCTGATGTTGCTGGAAAACCATCTTCAGGTAACCCAACATTCTTTTTTGCTTCTAAATAGATTGGCCATTCATCTCCACCTAGATTCATAGTAGTTGATATTTCACAACTAAATCTATCTTTGTGTCTTTTTAGTTCATCACCCATTTTGTATATACGAGCATATGAATAGGTAGGATTTAATTTTATTCCTGTAAGTTTTTCCATCTTTGGTTGACAAGCCAATAATAAAGTTTCCATGGCTATGTCACTATAATGTGAATATGTGTTTGGTATCTGTTCATCTTTCCATGTTCCATATTCTTCACTATACGGTGAAATATATTTAAAATCAAAAAATGTTTGAGTAACTTGTCTTTTCATCAAAAAGTAATTGTAAACAAACTCAGCAACCTTAGGATCAATTGCATTCTTTATGACTAGATAGTGTTTCTTTTTAAATAAAGCTTTGCTCATTATCTCATTCCTTTAGCTGCATCCACAATAATATTTCTCACTGCTTGTAAGTTAAAGTGAATAAATCTGAAATCATCTACTCCATCATCAACAGAAAATTGATGTGGTACATAAGCAGGAAAAAACATTAACATACCTGGTTTAGGTTTATAGTGTATTTGATCTGACATCATTGATACTTTACTTCCATCTTTTTGTGGAAGTTTAGTCATCATTGCTCCAGCTCTTGGATCGCCCATTACAGGCATTGATGTTTTGTCAGAAGCTTTTAAAAAGTAAAAACCTGATATATGATTATCCCAATGAACATGAGTATCGTGGTGTCCACCCCCAGCTTTAGCAAACTCTTGTACCCAAAACTCTGTAAAGAACATTGTATATTGGTCCATGTTATAACCCCATTCATCTAATAGATTATGAGAAGTCGCTCCAATATATGATTCTAATTCTTTTAATCCAGGATCCCCATTTAAAGGTGTTGAGTGATAACTCATTCCGTGGTCTTTTACTTTTAGATAATCTTTATTACCTAAAAACTTTTTTCGTGCTTTTAGTTTAGGCTTTTCTCTTTTATAAGATTCATCTATAAATTTGTCTGTTGCTTTGATCGCACTTGGTAACCATTCTGGTTTCATTATAGTGTACACCGGTGTACTAAAATAATGATGTGTTTCCATTACATCTTTGTTTGTTGATACTGTCATACTATATTCTCCTGTTCAATTATATATACGTTACCTAAAAGGGCGTCCTAGGTTCCACATTACTAACGAATAACGAGTTCCTTTTGTTACTGGCGCTACTCTGTGCCAACAAAAACTTGGAAATACAATGATAGAACCTCTTGGTCTTATTTCTGTACAAGCTTTTATAGGTCTTTTTTTATTTCTTTCAAAATCATGGTCGTTTCTAAAATCAAATTCTAAATTACCACCTTCATATTCACTAGGGTCGTTTAAAGATATAGTTACAGATAATTTTCTTATCTTGCCATGATCCATTGGCCAACTACCATCTTCATTTTGTTTTCTTTGATATGGTTGTATCCAACTATCACAATGCCAACCATAATATTGGCCAACACCGTATTTTGTAAATTGAGCACTTTCTGACCAGTCCCAATCAAAGTTCCAACCTGCCTTTTTATTTGCTTCGTGTATGTAAGGGTGTACTTCTTTATAAATCCATCTATCGTTTAACCAAACAATATCAGATTTTCTTTTCTTTTGAACGTTATTAATAACTGATTTTTTTAGAGAACCATCAATTTTACGACCTGATCCGTCTTCTCTTTCAACGCCACCAGTAATGGCCATCTCTGGTTTATGAGATGTTCCGTATTTGATTATTTCGTCACACAATTTAGGTGACAATGCCGATTGAAAATAATAATAATAATTTTTCAGATTCATACTTTAATTCCTTATTCAATAATAATATAATATAATATATATAACAGTTTTTAATTACTGGAATTTGTATCTTATGATAACTTGTTCAGTCATAATTTATTCACCTTTGTTTTTGTTTAATTCTATTTAGTTTTGAAACCTGTACCTTATTACTACTATACCACTACCACTAGCACCTAAAGCTATTGTTGTTCCAGCTATTGTTACAGATGAGTTACTTAATTTTGCGTTGGCAACAGTAGTGTTAGCTAACATATCACTTGTAACACTTGTGTTTGGAAGTGTAACAGTTTTACCTGATATGTCTAACGTAGCGTTTAATTTTGTACTCGTCAACTGTACCAGGCGCAAAGTCTACCGTAGCGACTGAACCGTCTTCTATACCTTTTGATCCTACTTTGTTTATTGCCATAATACTATTTATTCATCTGAATCGGTTGATGGATTATAATCTTTTCCGTCATTAAAATCTGTGATAGTTGTTGTAAATCCAAAATCATCATCAGCGTCTGAGGTTGTTGGGTTGGGTGTTATTTCAATTCTGACCTCTCTACTCTCATCACCAGTTGTGTTTGTATGTAGATCAGTTTGTACTGTTTTAACAACTTTTTGAGTTTGTGCTGGGCCAAATAGATAAGTTTTTGCTGTAAATCCAAGTGTGTAAGTAACGGCTCTACGAGTTGTAAAATCACCACTATAACTGTCATCATAGTTTACATTATTTAACACAATAGGCACATCTCTTTTAATATTCAAACTTGGTATAGCATTGACTGTCACCGTATAATCTGGTTGAAAGAAAGGTAATATTTGTTCTACAATCTGTAGACCACTTTCTGCTGTTGCTGTAAAAATATTTAAATCATAAGAGATATTATAAGGAACAGGCATATAGTTGTAATCTAATATCTTACCTTCAGCTCCAGTTTTTACCGCTCTAAACTTTTGAATTTTATTTAATTTTCTACTAGCGTCATATTGAATTGTTGATATTTCAAATGACATACGAGGTAAAGTAATGGCCACCTCTCTACTGTTTAAATCAGGTTGTTGATCTAATCTAGTTAAAAACTTTTCTTTAGGAGCATATGCCAATGGCACTCTAATAGATTGTATAACAGCATTGTTAGAGTCTTTTCTTTTGATTTGAATGTTATTAAACAGTTGGCCAAAGGCTACTGTCATTTTTCTCATTGACTCATTGTAGTAGTAATTACCAAACATTAAAATACTCCATTGTTAGGATCACCGAAAGGATTAGATTCCGTAAAGTCTAATATATCATCTGCTGTAGAAGCTGTATCGAAACCAGCCGCACTATCCAAATCTAAATTATCAGCATAGGTTGATTGTGTTTGTATAGCGTAATCTTCATTGATAAAGTAATTAGATGTTCCATCAGCACTATCATTCTCTAATAACAGAGCGCCATCTTCATTTTCTAAACTAACTTGATGTGCTAATTGATCTAAAGAATACTTATCTTCAGCAGCGTCAATACCAGCAACGCCAGTATCTATTTGTTCTGAACTGTATTCCCAACGTGTAGCTCTTAATTTGTAAACAGGTAAATTGCCAAGTTGAAAGAATGGTTCTTGATCTTCAATAAATTGTATTTCAAAAAAACTATTCATTAAAGGCATATAAATTATATCACCTTCATTTGGTCGGCCATCTACAATCATTGTAGCAGGATCATCTACTGAATTTTGCCATCTTCTTTTAGAAATCATAAATGTTGTGTCATCTCTGATCTCTAAACCAAACTTACTAACTATCTCTTGTGAACCAGCAAAACCTTCGGTGGTTTCCATGTACATCTCTAAAAGATAAGCAGCATTGAATTTACTGGCAACATCTTCGCCAAGTATAAGGTCTCTGTTTATTAATGTTCTAGGTAAATAGTAGCAGTCTTGGCCATAAATTTTTAGGCCTTCTATGATTAAATCTTCGTAAAGTTTCTTTTCATTGTTACTGCCAATTCCGTTTCCACCTTGAAAATAATGATTTGTTGACATGACATTATCCTATCATAAGTGGTTGTGACATCTCAAATGAGTTTCTAATTTCTGTTTCTATCTTTTCTATGTCTTGTAGTGCTTCTGAAAATATTTGTTGACCATTTAATGATACTCCACCAATCATGGTTACACCATTAAATTTAGATAAGTTTGCTCCCCATTGTTTTTTAAACAAAGCAGTCACATATCTTTTTAGTATCATATCATTATAGACATCTGTATAAACATCTGGATCTAATTTACGATATGCTTCAATAACAAGAAACTCACCAACCACCAAATCATTCTTCCAATCTTGGTCAATGTATAGTCTGTTATCGTGTTGATTAAATCTTAAAGGTTTTTCTCCTACTAGAATATGATCTAAAAAATCTAAATGCCTCATTACCGTATCATAGTGAACAACTGATGTTGAAGAAAAATCATATAGATCATTTAATCTTAATTGGTATCTTACGTCAAATAGATTTTGACTACCTTTACTAGAATATGGAAAAATGTTAATTACTGAAATAATACTTTCAGGAACTACTATAAAACCATTGCCTTCTTGCCAAGCAGTAGTAACTGAGTTTTTAGTAATTGATTCTGAGGTGTTGGCGTTTATTCTATCGTAGTCAGCTTGTGTGTATTGATACTTTAAGTATGTTCTACGAATACCATCATAGTGATATTGAGAAAAATATTGAAGCGCTTCATCAATTCTATCTTCCAACTGGTCATCATCAGCATTGATTTCTATAACCGGC
>FUWD012815656.1_pt1 | contig 15565 bp, 10 predicted proteins | sample 1063281 | NCBI WGS metagenome assembly FUWD01 (sample SAMEA79048168, study PRJEB19326) | metagenome | biome: marine | reverse complement strand
GGCAACCTCAACAGGATGTAGAAATACGGCTCGCCCGATGCCGTTTTTCTCCCTCATGCGCCCGATAGCACATAAAAAAGGCCCGCTGAATCAGCGACTCGTCAACATTCTTGAGATTCTTGCGGGCAAGCCCGAGAATATCATGAAGTTTCCTGTAATGTTCTTTGTCTATTTGGGCCAGCATGGCTTACTCGTGCTTTCTTCTCAAGAGATTGACGGGCAAAACGGGATACATCATGTACTCTATAACTTAATTTTTCGATAACAAAACAAACCGCAAAGAAAAACTCACCCCTTCTTTTCAGGAAGTGCGCCGAGCCCCTCCTCCAGCTTCGTAATTTCATCGCGCAGATAGGCAGCCTTTTCATACTCCATCTTCACTGCGGCATCCTGCATTTCCTCACGAAGCTCCGCCACCATCACCAATCCCTCATCCGGCGTGAGCGACTCCAGAGCACCCGCCAACAGACGCTCAGGCTTGGGCACCAAGCCAAACCGCCGCCTCCGGTATCGCTCTTCAGCATCAGCCACTCCAGTGGTGTCAAGAATCTGGTCGACCGATTTCACAATGGAGCGGGGCACAATGCCATGCTCTTCATTATAGGCCTGCTGAATGGTGCGTCGCCGGGCAGTTTCATCGAGCACCTCGCGGATGGAACGGGTAATCGTGTCGGCATAGAGCACCACAAAGCCGTCCACATTTCTCGCCGCCCGACCCGCTATCTGCATAAGTGAACGAGTGTTGCGAAGGAATCCCTCCTTGTCGGCGTCAAGAATCGCCACCAGAGAGACCTCAGGAAGATCAAGCCCCTCACGGAGCAGGTTGACGCCTACCAGCACATCAATCTCCCCTGTCCGAAGCTCCCGGAGAATCTGCATCCGCTCCAGACTTTTAATTTCAGAATGGAGATAGCGCGACCGGATACCTGATTTCCTGAAAAAATCATGAAGATCCTCGCTCATCCGTTTTGTCAGCGTCATCACCAGAGCCTTGTGCCCCATGTCGATATGCCTGCGGATTTCAGCAAGCAGATTGTCGATCTGCCCCTTCACAGGACGGACCTCAACAGGAGGATCAAGCAACCCCGTCGGGCGAACCACCTGCTCCACCACTACCCCGCCGGAACGCAGAAGCTCATGGTCTCCGGGCGTAGCGCTGATGCACACCACCTGAGGCGCCATCTCCTCGAACTCATCAAACCGCAGCGGCCGGTTGTCGAGAGCCGAAGGAAGCCGGAACCCGTGCTCCACAAGAATGTTTTTTCGCGACCGATCACCACCGTACATCCCCCGTATCTGCGGCAAAGTCACATGCGACTCATCCACAACAACCAGATAATCCTCCGGAAAATAATCAAGCAGACAGTAAGGGCGCTCACCCGGCCCCCTTTGGGAAATATGGCGCGAATAGTTCTCAATGCCGGAGCAGTAGCCAAGCTCTTTCATCATTTCAAGATCATACCGCGTCCTCTCTTCAAGCCGCCCCGCCTCAACAAACCGGTTGTCGGCACGCAGCTCATTGAGCCTTCCGGCAAGTTCATTCTCAATGGCAAGCATCGCCGTTTTCAGCTTCTCCTCCTCGGCAACGAACTGGCGCGCAGGATAAATGAAGGCATAGGAATCGCTCCCCAGAATCTCTCCGCTCTCCATGTCGAACGACTGCAGGCTCTCAATTTCAGAACCGAAAAACTCAACCCTCAAAGCAATCTGGTCATACGCCGGCACAAGATCAATGCAGTCACCCCGCACCCGAAACTTTCCAGGCCCCGGATTGACATCGTCCCGAACAAAATGAAGAGCTATCAGCTCCTGAAGAAACTCATCGCGTTCCTTCTCCATACCCTGACGGAGCTCGATTATCTGGCTTTTCCAGTCTTCCGGCGAACCCAGACCATAAATGCAACTGACCGAACTCACCACAATCACATCCTTTCGGCCGCTGAGCAGAGCGCTCGTCGCCTTCAGCCTTAGCCGCTCAATCTCATCATTGATGCGCAAGTCCTTGGCTATGTACTTGTCAATAGTAGGCAGATAGGCTTCCGGCTGGTAAAAATCATAGTAGCTGATGAAATACTCAACCGCATTGTCGGGAAAAAACTGGCGAAGCTCCCCATAAAGCTGCGCCGCAAGAGTCTTGTTATGGCTCATCACCAGAACAGGCCTCCCCGCATTGGCAATAACATTGCTCATTGTATATGTTTTACCCGAACCAGTCACCCCAAGGAGCGTCTGGTAATCGGTGCCCGACTTCAGCCCTTCAGTCAACGCAGCAATAGCTGCCGGCTGGTCCCCCGCAGGAGCATACGGGCTTACCAGCCGGAAAACATCATGTCGATCTCCACCCTCTTCTCCTGCCACCTGATTGCTCCTTCTCTCTATTATTGTACGCCACTTCGCAACATATTCACCGCTACAGGCAATATTCAATAAAAGAACTAATACGGACAATAGTTAGTTCTTCTTAAAAATATGCAATATCATGAATAACGCTCCCTGCACTTATGGAACCCGGTTGCAATTATGGCCAATAAATCCGATTATTACCTTTTCCGTCTACTTATCCCGTTTTTCACGGTAGGGATATTTTTACTGCATTTAACCGCCTGCAAACCTATGATCAAAGAAGTAACCGCCTACCCCTACACCACCATCCTTGGCGACTCTCTCCACACAAGGATATACACGCTGAAAAACGGACTGACAGTCTATCTGAGCCCCGATGCGGACGAACCCAGAATATACACCTCCATCGCCGTCAGGGCAGGAAGCAAGAACGACCCCGCTGAAACCACCGGCCTTGCCCACTACCTCGAACACATGCTCTTCAAGGGAACCGACCGAGTCGGCTCGCTCGACTACGCCCGGGAGCACACCGAAATTGAAAAAATCATCACCCTCTACGAAGAGTACCGCTCAACGGAAGACCCTGAAAAGCGGGCAGCCATCTACCGCGACATAGACAGCATTTCCAACGCAGCCGCACAATTCGCCGTCCCCAACGAGTACGACAAAATCCTCAACTCCATCGGAGCCCAGGGCACAAACGCCTACACCTGGGTAGAGCAGACCGTCTACCTCAACGACATCCCCTCCAACAAGCTAGAACAGTGGCTCACCATTGAAGCCGAACGGTTCCGCAACCCAGTCATGCGGCTCTTCCACACCGAACTCGAAACGGTTTATGAAGAGAAAAACATGACCATGGACAGCGATAGCAGAAAAATCTGGGACAACCTGTTCGCAGGGCTCTTCAAAAAGCACACCTACGGCACACAAACCACAATCGGAAGGGCGGAGCACCTCAAAAACCCCTCCATCCGCAATGTGATGAACTACTACCGGTCGTACTATGTACCCAACAACATGGCGCTCTGCATGGCGGGCGACTTCGACCCCGACACCACCATACGGATGATTGACGAAAAGTTTTCCGTGCTGCAACCCAAAGAAATCCCCCCCTTCACCCCTCCGGTTGAAGAGCCCATCAGCAAGCCCACCGTGTTCAGGGCAAAAGGACCGGAATCCGAAGAAATAGTTATAGGCTTCCGCTTCGAGGGCGCCGACTCCCATGACGCCGACTGCCTCACCCTCATCGACAAAGTGCTCTTCAACCACACCGCAGGCCTCATCGATCTCAACCTCAACCAGCAGCAACGCGTGCTCGACGCAGGCTCCATGCTGGTGCTCATGAAAGATTACTCCGCCCATATCCTCAGCGCCAAGCCCCGTGAAGGCCAAAGCCTTGAAGAGGTATCGGCGCTGCTACTGGAACAGCTGGAACTGCTCAAAAAAGGAGAATTCCCTGACTGGCTGCTTGAAGCCGCCATCAACGACCTGAAAATCGAACAGCTGAAACTCTACGAACACAACCGTGGAAGGGTTGAGGCCTATGTCGACTCCTTCATCTGGGGAATGGACTGGGAGCGCTACAACGGCCAGATTGAGCGGCTACATCACATCACCAAAAAGCAGCTCACGGACTTTGCAAAAAAGTACTACGGCTCAAATTTTGTGGCCGTCTACAAAGAACACGGCAAGGAAAAAAGCGAACCGGGCATCGAAAAGCCCCCCATCACTCCGCTCAAAGTCAACCGCGACACCCTCTCCACATTTGCCGGCGAGCTTCTGGCCATGCCATCTAAAGAAATAGCCCCGCACTTTCTCGATTACCAGAAGGATATCGCGTTTCACAACATCAACCCGCACATACCGCTCCACTACCTGCAGAACAGTGAGAACGACCTCTACTCGCTCTACTATGTGTTCGACATCGGGAAAAACCAGTCCAAAAAAATAGAGCTTGCGCTTGACTACCTCTCCTACCTCGGCTCATCAAAGCTGAGCCCCGAAGAGTTCAGCCGTGAACTCTATAAAATAGGGGCCACCTTCTCCGCGTTCACCTCCGAAAACTTCGTCTACCTGAAACTCTCGGGGCTCCACGAACGCTTCCCCGAAGCCCTGCAACTGCTTGAAACCCTGCTCTCGGACGCCAGGCCCGACAGCGAAGCCCTCGCCAAACTCAAGGCAGGCATTCTCAAAGAGAGAACAGACGACAAGCTTTCAAAGCGGAAAATTCTTTTTGAGGCCATGACCAGCTTCGGCAAATACGGCCCATCTTCACCCTTCACCAATGTACTTGAGGACGGCGAACTCAAAGCGATATCGCCCGAAGAGCTGATTGACGAAGTCAAAAACCTCATGCAGTACCGCCACCGCGTGCTTTACTATGGCCCGGCAACAGCCGCAGAACTGACAGAGGAACTGAAGAGAGTTCGCCACTACCCGGAAACCCCCCTAGATCCGCCAGCTACCGACCCGTTTGTTGAGCAGGAACAGGACGGAAACACCATATACCTGGTTGATTACGACATGACGCAGGCAGAGGTAATCATGCTGACCCGCGACGACATATATAACCCCGCAGAGGTACCGCTCATAGCCCTCTTCAATGAATATTACGGGGGAGGTATGTCGTCCGTTGTTTTCCAGGAGCTTCGTGAAGCCAAAGCACTCGCATATTCGGTGCTGTCAATCTACCGCACACCGAAACAGAAAGACAAACACAGTTATATTTTCAGCTACATCGGAACCCAGGCCGACAAACTGCCAGAAGCCCTTGAAGGCATCAGCGAACTGATGAAGCGACTGCCGGAATCGCCCGAACTCTTTCTCTCGGCAAAAAACGGCATCCTGCAGAAAATCTCGACGGAGCGGCTGACCAGAACCGAAGTGCTCTTCAGCTACGAAGAAGCCAAACGCCTCGGCATCAATCACGACATACGAAAAGATGTTTTCAAGGGAGCACAATCCATGACTCTGGATGACATCAAAGCGTTCCACCGCGACCACTTCAAGAACCGGAATTTCGTTATGCTGGTTCTGGGCAACAAAGAACAGCTTGACCTCAAAACCCTCCAGAAATACGGTTCAATCAAAGAGCTCTCACTGGAAACCATTTTCGGATACTGAGGCCAGTCAATGAAAATACTCGACCGTTATATTTTCCAGCAGTTCGTCAAGACATTCATCTTCACGACCATTACCTTCGTTTCCCTGTTCATTCTGATCAACATGGTCGAGAACCTTGGCGACTTCATGGACAGGAAACTGCACTTCACGGACATAGTCCTCTACTACCTGAGGGCCATACCTGAAACCATTCTCATCACCTCTCCCGTCAGCTCCCTTTTGGCGTCAATTCTCGTTGCCGGCAGGCTTGCCGGATCCAGTGAACTTCCGGCCATCCGTTCCGCCGGAGTCAGCATGAGTCAGCTCCTCTACCCATTTCTTCTAGGAGGAACCATCATCTGCGCTGTAAACATCCTAAACTCCTTCTGGGTTGCCCCGATTGCAGCGGTACACAACCACGCATTCGAACGCGACCATCTGGGCAAAAGCCGAAGCAACAGCGCCGCCGAAGGCAGCAACCTTCATATCATTGAACCCGGCAACCGCGTCGTTACCATAGGACGGCTCAACACCAGCCTTACAGCCGCCAAAGAGATCTCCATTGAAGAATTCAGTGCAACAGGCATAGCCAAAAGAATCGACGGCGAAAGCATGCGCTACGACTCCGAGAAAAAAGAATGGGCGGTCGATAAAGCAGCAGAACGAAAGTTCACTGCAACCGGGGAGGAGTACCACACCCAGCCAACCATCAATATTCCGCTCTCCCTCACCCTCAAATCCTTGGCCGAACTCAACCTTCGTCCCGACGAAATGCAGTTCACCCACCACTGGCAATACCTTTCCGAAAAAAAGCATGCTGGGTTCGCTGGACTTGAACGCACCAGGGTCAAACTGCACACAAAAATCGCAGTCCCCTTTGCTTCCCTCATCATCATCCTGATAGGCGTACCCCTTTCAGCCAAGAAAAAACGGGGCGGGCTGGCCACAGAAATCGGCATCAGCCTCTTTGCCGGATTCCTCTTCCTTGGGCTCCAGAAAACCATAGCAACCTTCGGCTACAACGGCGTACTCAACCCCATGCTGGCCGCATGGCTGCCGAACCTGCTTTTCCTCGCCGTCGGTTACGGCATCTACCGATACTCCCCCGACTGACACAATGGCTGAACCGCACCACCCACCCGCCGTCGTACTGATGACCGATTTCGGCCTTGCCGACACCTATGTCGGGCAGATGAAAGGGGTCATCCTCACCATCGCGCCCGAAGCCCGAATCATCGACCTCACACACTCCGTCACCCCACAGAATATCGCCCAAGGCGCATTCCTTCTCGAACGCGCCCTCCCCTTTCTTCCTCCCGCTTCAACCATCGTCGCAGTCGTCGATCCGGGAGTCGGCACCGCACGCCGTGCAATTGCACTTGAAAGCGGAGGACGCACTTTCCTCGCCCCCGACAACGGCCTGCTCACACCGATCCTTGAAAAAGGCTCCCCGATCCGTTGCGTCGAAATAACCAACCGACGCTATATCTCACCGGAACGGAGCACCACCTTCCACGGCAGGGACATCTTCGCTCCCGCAGCGGCCCATATCGCATCTGCTGTCCCAGTCACCGACCTCGGCAGGCCGCTCCCGCCCGATGCCTGTATCCGCATCCCGACGCCAGCGGCAAGGCCCTTGAACGACGGCACATCGTGGGAGGGCACAATCATCTTCTCCGATCGCTACGGCAACCTTGTCACCTCCATCGATAGCGTCTTCGTAGCAGAAAACGGTCTCTGGGTGCTCAATACCGACACCATCAACCTCCCTCTCTCTTCCACCTACAGCGATGTCCCCGACGGAGCCACCCTGGCCTACCCCGGCAGCTTTGGCACCCTCGAGATCGCCATACGCAACGGCAACGCCCTCCTACGCCTCGACCTGAAACCCGGTGACTCGGTCCGGCTTGAAAAACAGCTATAAAAAAGCCGCCCCGAAAGGACGGCTTTAATTTTTCAACTCGTAAAACTCAAGTAGCTCAGCTGCCGATATACTCCTTCAGCACCTTGCTGTAAGCCGACTGGCGGAGACGGCGAATCGCCTTCTCTTTGATCTGGCGAACACGCTCACGGGTAAGCTTGAACTTCTCACCAATCTCCTCAAGAGTCAGCGGGTTGTCCATTCCAATGCCAAAGTAAGACTTGATAACATCCGCCTCACGGGGAGCAAGCACAGAGAGCGACCGCTCCACTTCAAGTGTCAGCGAATCACGGTTGAGTCCGTGGTCGGGCAGGTGACCGTCGTTCTGAAGCACATCAAGCAGGCGGTTGTCGTCCCCCTGCGCAAACGGTGCATCGACCGACACATGGCGTCCAGCGATTTTGAGCGTATCGGCCACATCCTGCGAATCCATATCGAGCAGGTTTGCTAGCTCCTTAGTATTAGGATTGCGCTCATACTCCTGCTCAAGCTGGCTGTAAGCCTTGCTGATTTTATTGAGGGTACCCACACGGTTCAGCGGTAGACGAACAATCCTCGACTGCTCGGCAAGCGCCTGCAGAATCGACTGGCGAATCCACCACACTGCATAGGAAATGAACTTGAACCCTCTCGTTTCATCAAAACGCTTTGCTGCCTTGATGAGGCCGAGGTTGCCCTCGTTGATAAGGTCACCGAGCGTCAGACCCTGATTCTGGTACTGCTTGGCCACCGAAACCACAAACCGCAGGTTTCCCTTGATCAGTTTGTCCAGCGCCCGTTTCGCCCGTTTATACTCCGTTGTGTCAAGGGGCATATCGAACCCCGCCTTGATCGCTTTGGTCAACCGCACTTCATCATCTGCCGTCAGCAGATCATATTTTCCGATTTCCTGCAGATACCTATCAAGAGAGAGGCTCTCTCGATTCGTAATCTGCTTGCTTATTTTAAGCTGCCTCATAATATAATAGTCTCCTTGGGGACTTCAGCTGGTTCTACACTGCACTGCCGGTCTGCAGAACAAACCGGCAAAAATTACAATATAGGCTCATTCATGATAATGCCAAAAAAACCGTTTTTTCAGCTGACTTCAACCCGCCTGCACTCAATTGCTGAGCACGGCAAGGTTCTCCTCAAGCTTCAGCAGGCTGCCGCGGGCATCGGCGAGTTTTTCGCGCTCCTTCGCCACTACCTCAGCAGGGGCGTTATCAGCAAAACCAGAACTAGAAAGTTTTTTCTCAAGCTGGATAACATATCCGGATACATTCTGTATCTCTTTCTGCAGGCGGGCCCGTTCCTTCTCGAATGATATTAAACCCTCAAGCAGCACAAAGAGTTCATGTCCCTCCACCACTGAAGCGGCGGCATGCGGCGGACGAACACCGTCCTGCATGAGCGAGGGCATGCATTGGCCAAGCACAGCAATGAACGGAAGCCCGTTCGCCATAACCTTCCCGGCCTCAGCGTCAGCCGGCTTCAGTAGCACCTCGGCACGAAGGCCCGGCGGCACGCCGAACAGCGCCTTCAGGCTCCTGACTTCAGTCACCAGCTTCTGCACCAGGCCGAACCCATCATCACCAACAGAAGCAAGCGAAGCGGCCACAGGCATCTCGGAAGAAGCGATACTTTCCGATGAAGAGCGCGGCAGCACAAAATGCCAGATCTCGTCGGTAATGAACGGCATCCCGGATGCAGCACCTTCAGGGTTCCCTCAAGCACATGCACCGCAAGCGCAACCGCTTTGCGAGCATCTTCGGGAGAACACCCTTCGGCAAGGGTCACCTTCAGCGACTCAAGGTACCAGTCGCAATAGTCGCCCCAGAAGAAGTCATACACCGTTTTAACAATGTCATTCATCCTGAACTGGCCGAACGCCATGTGGTAGTGCTCCAGCATGCCGTTATAGGCGGAAAGAATCCACCCGCCGGCCAGATCGAACGATTCGGTCGCGGGATTGAACCCTTCGTAGTAAGCCGCAAAATCCTCCGACCCCTCGAAATACTTCTCCCGCTGCATGAAGACCAGCCGTGAGGCGTTCCATATCTTTGTTGCAAAATTCCGTCCCAGTTCGCACTTCTCCTCACCGAACAGCACATCCTGGCCGAGAGGGGCAATGTAGATGATGGTGAAGCGAAGAGCATCGGTGCCGTAGGTATCCATCACCTTCAGAGGATCGGGCGAATTGCCGAGCGACTTTGAGAGTTTCCGCCCCTTCATGTCGCGGATGATGCTTGTAAAATAAACATCGCGGAAGGGCACATCCCCCTTGAAATAAAGCCCTGCCATAATCATCCGGGCAACCCAGAAAAAGATAATGTCGGGGCCCGTCACAAGGGTATTAGTAGGATAGAACGCCTTCAAATCGTCATTATCGCTTCCCGGACCGGTCCAGCCAAGCGTGGTCAGAGGCCAGAGCCACGAAGAGAACCATGTGTCGAGCACATCCTCGTCCTGCACCAGTTTGTCTGTTCCCGCAAGATGGCACGCCTCCTCATACGACGCGGCAACCCACACCTGCCCGTCAGGCCCGTACCATGCAGGAATCCGATGTCCCCACCAAAGCTGGCGGGAAATGCACCAGTCACGAATTCCGCCCATCCAGTGGCGATAGGTGTTGATCCAGTGCGGCGGATGGAACCGGATCTCTCCGTCGTTGACCACATCAAGCGCACGCTCGGCAAGCGGCTTCATTGAAACGAACCACTGCTCCGAGAGGTAGGGCTCAACCACAACATCCGCCCGTTCAGAATATCCCACATTATGCTCATACTCCTCAACCCGCTCCAGATTGCCAAGCTCCTCAAGGTCAGCCACAATCTTCTTCCGTGCGTCAAACCGATCCATACCACCGTAGCCATACTCATCAGTCATCCGCCCATCCTTGCCAACCACAGACATCACCGGCAGATTGTGCCTTCCAGCCACAGCATAGTCATTAGGGTCATGCGCAGGAGTAATTTTCAGCGCACCCGTACCGAATTCTATGTCAACATAATCATCAGCAATAATAGGGATATGGCGTCCCGCAATGGGAACCACCGCCATCTGACCCACAAGATCGCGGAACCTCTCATCGTTCGGGTTCACGGCAATGGCAGCATCAGCAAGAATGGTTTCAGGACGCACCGTCGCAATTGAGATGAAGCGCGTCGGATCTTTCGCAAGCGCGTATCGCACATACACCAGCTGGTCGCGGCGCGGCTTCATAATCACCTCTTCGTCAGAGAGCGCCGTCTGCGACACCGGACACCAGTTGATAATCCGCTTGCCACGGTATATCAGTCCATCGCGGTAGAGAGCAACAAACGAATTGATCACAGCCTCTGAAGCCCGTTCATCCATGGTGAACAGGTTCCGCCGCCAGTCGCAGGAAATGCCGAGCCGTTTCAACTGCTTCACAATAAGATCGCCATACTCCTCCCGCCACTGCCACACATGACCCAGAAAATCCTTCCGACCGAGGTCGTGACGGCTGACGCCCTCTTTGCGAAGCTTTTTCTCAACAACCGTCTGCGTAGCAATGCCCGCATGGTCGGTACCAGGAAGCCAGAGAGCCTCCTTGCCCGTCATACGGCTGTATCGGATAAAAATATCCTGCAGCGTGTGGTTCAGCACATGGCCAAGCGTCAGGCTGCCGGTAACATTCGGTGGCGGCATCAGCACTGTATAGGGGCTCTTCCCCTCCTCCAGCACCCGTGAATGCTCACCGTGGAACGAGCTGAGCGCCTCCCAGTGGGCGCTCCGCCAGCGTTCTTCAACTTCGCTGTGATTATAGGTCTTTTCGAGATTGAAGGGAGTGTGCTGTTCGCTCATTGTCAAGGCGGTAAATCGGTTGTGTCTGTCGTAACTCAGTCTTTCTTTTCAGGCGCCGGGCGTTTCTCAAACACCTGATCAATAATTCCATACTCAAGCGCCTCTCCCGCATCCATCCAGCGGTCACGCTCTGAATCCTCACGCACCTGCTGCACATCCTTCCCGGTATGCTTCGCAAGAATCTCCTCAAGCAACCTGCGGATCTTTTCAATCTCACGCGCCTGAATGATAATGTCGCTCTCCTGGCCCTGCGCACCACCCGAAGGCTGATGGATCATAATGCGCGAATGAGGCAATGAAGCCCGCTTGCCCTTCGCACCGCTCGCAAGCAAGAACGCGCCCATACTCGCCGCCATACCAACGCACACCGTCGACACATCAGGACGGATGTACTGCATGGTATCATAAATGCCCAGACCCGCCGAAACGCTTCCACCCGGAGAGTTCACATAAATAAAGATGTCGCGCTCAGGATCCTCCGACTCAAGGAAAATCAGCTGCGCCATAATCAGCCCCGCAACATGTTCATCAATGCCGCTACCAAGGAAAATGATGCGCTCACGAAGCAGACGCGAAAAAATATCAAACGCCCGCTCACCGCGGCCCGAAGTCTCAATAACCATCGGCACCAGAGAATTCTGGATGCCCTGTTCTATAGCACCCGAATACAGCTTCGAAGCATGATGCTCAAACCCAAAATTAATGTTCGCCATAACTCAGTATCATTTGAAAAGGTTGCCCGAAGCACAAAGCATCGGAATGACAAGTCAACTAAAATACAGACTCATAGCAACAAATCAAGAACCCCCGTTCCAAAAAAACAAATTCCCTTCCAGGGGACGCTGTACACTAAAATATTTGCAGGAAAGAATATCTATTGATCCTAGGGCTTACAGCAAGGCATTGCAAGGTGACCACTCCAGACTCTGGCAACAATCGTATCAGTAATTACCGGGTGAATTATGAAATCTATGATAACAAAGTCTCAGTTCTTGCTGTGAGTATAGGACATCGCAAAAATGTCTGCCGATGAACCCCTTTGCACAGCAGACCATCCGCGGCCATTCCACTCATGGACCATATCCAGAAACCAGCTCACCGACAGGCGTTCGTCACAGAATTTCCTATTGAACAACTTAATATACCGCCTTATCTGTCAACTTACCGGAACAGGCGAAATCCAAGATGGGGCTATTTTTATGCCGTTCCGGCGGTTTCACTATCCGCCCGATTTCCGGTATATTTCATTTTTCCACAACCGCAAACCCTTTCCCATCATGCAGGTACGCCTTATCTCCCTCACCTCGCCCGAAATCGCAATTGATGGGCAGCGCCTCACCCCGGAAGGGCTCATGGCCTATTGCGCGCGCGTGTCGAGCCCTCATCAAGAAACTCCAGATTACGCAAACCTTCTGGCCTACTGCATTCAGCACAAACACTGGAGCGTGTTTGAGATGGTGGATATGACGGTGGAGATTGTGACCTCACGGGCGATTTCGCCGCAGATCCTGCGTCACAGGAGCTTCACATTCCAGGAATTTTCACAAAGATATTCGAAAGCACAGACGATAGAGCGCTACACACCGCGCCGGCAGGATAGCAAGAACCGGCAGAATTCGCTGGACGATTTGGACGCGGAAACCGTTCGGTGGTTCGACGAGGCGCAGGACAAGGTGGCAAGGGTAGCGATGGAGAAATACGAGGGGGCGCTGGAGAAAGGTATTGCGAAGGAGTGTGCGAGAGCACTGCTGCCGCTTGCAACACAGACGAAACTCTACATGAAAGGCTCAATCCGCAGCTGGATACACTACCTTGAAGTGCGCACCAACCCGGCGACACAGAAAGAGCACCGGGAGATTGCGGATGAAATCAGGAAGACATTTGTGGGGGAGTTCCCCGTTACGGCTTCGGCGCTAGGGTGGTAGTGACACATGAAAAATCGGAGTGTCGATCCGATTTTTCATGTGTTTAGCAGAATTCGATCACTCATTGTTGAAGCATTCAGCGAATAGCTGAACCTCCTTAGACAGTGGCTTCCACCTTCATCATGGCCAGCGTCTTTGCGAGGCGCTGCTTGAGCTCCTTGCGGTGGACAATCATGTCCATGAACCCGTGTTCGAGAAGGAACTCGGCGCGCTGGAACCCTTCAGGGAGGTCGCGCTTTATGGTGTCACGGATGACACGGGGGCCAGCAAAGCCGATGAGGGCTTTAGGTTCACTGATGTTGAGATCGCCGAGCATGGCGAAGGATGCGCTGATGCCGCCCATTGTGGGGTCGGTCATAAGGGATATGAAGGGAAGCTTTTTCTCGCCGAGGCGGGTGAGGCGCGCGGCGGTTTTGGCCATCTGCATGAGGCTGAAGGCGCCCTCCATCATTCTGGCCCCGCCTGACTGGGAGATAACGAGGAGAGGGGCGTTAAGCTGTATTGCCTTGTCGGCGGCGCGGGCAATCTTCTCTCCAACAACGGAACCCATTGAACCTCCTATGAACCCGAAATCCATTGCTGAAACCACGAGGTCTGCTCCTTCACTCTTGCCGTAGGCGTTCCGTGCTGCTTCGGTCTTTCCGCTTTTCTCTATGGTGTCGTGAACACGGTCGGGGTAGTGCTTGGTGTCAGTGAAGTTAAGGGGGTCGGCAGCGCGGAGGTTCTGATCGAATTCCGTGCACTGGCCCTCATCAAACAGCAGAGAAAAATACTTGTATGGGGCAATCCTGAAATGGTGCGCGCACTGGGGGCAGGTAAACAGGTTGTCTTCAAGCTGTTTCTTGTGCAGCATAGCGCCGCAGCTGTCACACTTCGCCCACAACCCTTCTGGCGTATCCCGTTTGTCGGTGGTGCGAATAGAGGGGTTTACCCGTTTGAACCAGGCCATCTTTACAATTAGGACTAAAGGTTATACATTAGAGCACAAGATATAAAGTCGGAACCACAATCTCAAAAGAGCCTTCATGACCCCCCTCGACATAGGCCATTCATCTAAGGAGTCCGCTTCTTGCCGAACCTGAGACCACTCCTCGTTTCGGTTTTCCTTTTGGCATCTCTTTCAACTGTAGTGACCACAACGGAAACCGACGCCGCCCCCCGACATGTGAGGGTACTGCCCGATACGCTTTCCATACCCATGCAGCGCTATACCATTCTTCCGGCCATGCGTCCGGCAAGGAAAACGGTTGGACTGGCTCTTTCCGGCGGAGGCGCCAACGGCTTGGCGCAAATAGGAGTGCTCAAGGCTTTTGAAGAAGAGGGAATACCAGTTGATTTCATCGCGGGCACCAGCATGGGCGCCGTTATTGGAGGGCTGTACAGTTGCGGATACACGCCCGACGAACTCAAAGAGATAGCCCATACCCTGCCATGGGGGTCCATTGTCAGCATAGGGAACAACGAGTACTCCCGATCCAATATTTTTCTTGAACAGCAAAGGGTGCGCGACCGCTCCACAATAGCAATCCGCTTTGAGAAACTGAAGCTGATCATACCTCGCTCTCTCAGTTCCGCACAGGCGCTGACCGAAACGCTTGACCTTCTGGCACTCAACTCCCTCTATTCCGTAACAGATGACTTTTCCTCTCTACCGGTGAAGTTCAGAGCCGTCACCACCGATCTGGTCTCAGGCAAGCGGGTTACCCTTTCATCTGGCTCACTCTCTGAAGCAATGCGAGCAAGCAGTACCATTCCGGTTCTGTTTTCACCCATTGCGCGCGGCCATCGCCAGTTGGTTGACGGCGGCCTGGTTGCCAACCTTCCGGTTGATGAACTTGAGTCGTTCAATGCTGGCTACAAGGTTGCAGTGGATACACACGGAAGCATGTACTCCACGGGACGGGAACTTGACCTTCCATGGAAAGCCGCCGATCAGGCACTAACCATACTGACGAAACTCCAATACCCAGCGCAGCTTGAGAAGGCCGACATAGTCATCCGCCCCGAACTGCAGAACCGCATGGCAACCGATTTTTCAAAGATCGACAGCCTTGTGGTCTCGGGATATGCAAAAGGCAAAGCCCTTGCGGGAACCATCAGGCGAAGCATTGAGAAACAGAGGAAATCGTCTCCTGCAAAAAGATCGATTGCAGGGTACACCAAAAAAATCAGTTTTCCCAGAGAGAGCCAAGAATTCATCGAGCACTACCATATCGTCGCCGGCATAGTGCGCAATGCCACCAATACCAGAGTCGCTCTTCGTGAACTGCTTGAAACTGACCTGTTCACCAGGGTCCATGCGGAGGTTGACTCCCGAGGGAAACTGGCCGTTTTCCACCTAACCCCCCTTCCGGAAATTCGGCAGATACAGATCAGCGGCGGCCCTCCCGACGCGCTCTCCCCCAATGAACAGAGGACATGTTTTTCCCCGCTGATAGAGCGCGTTACACCAACAAAGCCG
>FUWD012818175.1_pt1 | contig 15579 bp, 16 predicted proteins | sample 1063281 | NCBI WGS metagenome assembly FUWD01 (sample SAMEA79048168, study PRJEB19326) | metagenome | biome: marine | reverse complement strand
TTTGAGGCATCTAATATGTCGGCACTATCATCAATAATCGATGGCACATTGCCTACCCCTACTCCAATAGTCGGAGTTCCTGTTTGAAGAGCCCTAAGAATATTGTTCTGTGAACCAGTTGCGATAACTAAATCAACTTGCTTTGTTAGCTCTATTGTGCTCTCTTTTGTTATTGGCGAAGGCAAAACTTGCACTAAGTTAGTAGGCGCTCCGACTCTTTGTATAGCCTGTTGCATTAATTCAACCACCTTTTTACAAACTAAAGCCCCTTTAGGAGAGGGCGCTAAAATTATTGAATTCCTACATTTAAGTGCATTAATTACTTTATTAAGTGGAGTAGCAACTGGGTTAGTTGACGGCGTGATAGCACAAATAACTCCAACAGGTTTTGCAATTTCAGTCAAACCTTTTTCAGCATTATGATTTATAATGCCTACCGTTTTTAAATTCTTTAAGTCTCTTAATAAGCCAATAGTTTTACGCTTATTCTTAAGCATCTTGTCTTCAACATTGCCAAGGCCGGTCTGCTTAACAGCAAGATCAGACAAAGTCTTGTTATTTTCAGGCCTTATAACTTCCCAAGCAACGGCAAGTATCATTTCGTCAACCTTTTCTTGACTATAGTTATTGATAACTGACTGTGCCAATCTTGAATCGATAACTAGATTATCGATAATGTTCTTTTTGTTACTCATTTGTTAATTTAGAATAAATCATTCAGAGAAGTTTAACCTCCCTGAATGATATAGGTAATTATTTACTTAAGCCCTGCAAGCAGGCCTGTCAAGTAAGCTTGTCTTTCTTTCCACATAGTTAGGACTTCATCTCTTGTCAAAATCCTTGAAGGTGAGTTTGTAGATTTCATCTTTTTTTGTGTTTTCTTATCATTAAACATTGCAGGAACTTTACTTGCTAAATAGTCAACAATGTTTTGAGGGGTGCCCTTGGGAACCATTAAACCTCTAAAATTAACACTAGAATCATCAACATCAACACCTGCTTCTTTAAGTGTACGAACATCCGGAAGATATGAGTGCCTCTGATTATCTGCTACAGCTAAAATCTTCAAGTCTGCTGCACTTCTTGCTGAGTCAGACAAGTTATTAAATCCTGCACTAACTTCACCAGCTTTAACTAACCTTAAAGCATCTACACCGCCTTTAGCTGGTATATATGTAAGTTTTTTACCTGACGCTTTAGCAAACTGTAAGAAAGCAATATGGTGTCCTACGAACTTTCCTGCGCCACTAATTGTAACCGCACCAGGATTAGCTTCAGCATGAGCAAGAAGTTCCTCAACAGTATTAAATGGGCTATCCTTGCTTACTATAAGTACAGCTGGATCGGCGCCCCAGTTTCCTAGAGGTTCTAAGTTATTGATATTGTATTTAGTATCAAAAACAATAGACTGGGCTATAAAGTGAGGCACATTGTATGCAGCCATCATAAATCCGTCTGCAGGGGCTTCGCTAGCAAACCAGTTCCAACCAGTCCTACCGCCAGCACCTGGCTTATTTATGATATAGATTGGCGCACCAATAAATGCATCTTTTCCGGAAGCCAAAGTTGCAATTCTAGCTTGGAAGTCTGTTGCACCTCCGGGTCCATAAGCTACCATAGCACCTATCGGTTTGCCTCCTGGGTACTCACCACTAGCGTACTTTATTCCTGCAGCTTGCACTTGTAATAGCACCAATGATGCAATTGCAAGGAAAGCTGACTTAGTTATATATTTAATTTTCATTTATTTCTCCTTCATTTAGTTGTTAAAAAAACATACCCTTTGGCGGTTGCACATGCAACATTTCGGTAAACAGACCATACAATGCTAATGTAAAAAGTGCTGCAATACCTAATTTAAATATGCAAACACGCCAAAAGTCGGTAGATTCTTCGGGTTTTTTATATATCATAACTACCGCGAAGAACAAAATCATTGAAGCTAGGTAAAAACCTATATACTTCATAGTTAAAATGTAGACAAGTAATAATCCTAGTCCTGGAAGTAAGTCTTTATAATTGGTTGTCTTTCCAAGAACGTCCTTCTCAAAAAATAACAAGAATCCCAAGATTGCAATTCCTCCAGATATAAACCTTGGAAAAAGATAATCTTCATTATCAACCCAAGGCTTTGGATTTATCACCTCTTCGAATGAAATACTTAGCAAAGTTAATGCAACTACTATTACTAACAAAGTCGAAATTTTTAAGTATTGCCTCATGTTATTTATTTTTAGATTTACGATTTGAGTAAACACCATAAGTAATAGAAATTATGCAAATTGAAATGAGTGTAATATTTATTGTTCCAGTAGTGAAATACAATATCCAATTACCATCAAATCTAGCGCCGCCTATAAGTTTTCCTAAAAGGAAATTGTTTTCTGCAATGGGTCCAAGAATAATCCCCAATACAACTGGTACTGCGCTAAAGCCGGCCTTACTAGCAAAAAACATAATGGTGCCTAGAGAAACCATAATTAATACGTCTGAGTATGAATTTCCAATGCTGTAAGTTCCAAATACTGCTAATACAAATATTCCAACTGCCATATAGTTATCAGGAACCTTCATAATCCAGCCACTATGTTTACTCAAGAAAAGACCGATAAACAGCATTAAAAATTGTGCAAGAATTAAAGAGTCAATGAATGTCCATATAACTTCTTTATTGGTTTCAAAAATTTCATGTCCTGGAAAAATGCCATGTATCAGTAATCCGCCTAGAAGAACTGCAGCAGTAGGGCTACCAGGAATGCTTAGTGTTAGTAAAGGAATAAGTGAAGGACCAACCATAGAGTTGTTTGCGCTTTCAGCTGCAACAATTCCTTCTGGCTCTCCTTTGCCATAATTATCACTATTCTTACTAAACTTTTTAGTTTGGTCGTATGATACAAGGCCAGCTATTTGCCCGCCAGCTCCGGGAATAATACCAATAATAGAGCCTATCATTGAACCTATAGATAAAGCTTTAGCTCTTCCAAAAACATAACGAAAAGAGCTCATTAAAGTTGATGAACCTACTGCACTCAAAGCAGCGTTTTTCTGGCTATAGTAGTTTTCCATTAGGTTTAAAACTTGAGGCATTGCAAAAAGTCCGATCAGTCCGACTACAATATTTACACCCCCTGTGAGGTGCTCAGTAAAAACAAAACGCTCTACGCCTAGAACAGGGTTATCACCTATAGTTGCAAGCATCAACCCAAATAAACCAGACAAAAGACCCTTAATAACTGATTTAGAATCAATTGTTGCAATAATTGTAATACCAAGAATTGCAATCCAGAACAGCTCAGTAGTTCCAAATTTCAATGATAGTTCTGCCAATGGCGGGGTAAAAAATATTAAAATTACAACGCCAAATATCCCCCCAACAAAGGAACTTATGAAGCAATAGTGTAGGGCTTCTTTAGATTTGCCCTGTTTCGCCATTTTATGCCCATCCATGGCAGTTGCAATATTAGCAGGGGCACCAGGAACATTTACCAGAATTGCGCTAATTGCTCCACCAGCAACAGTAGCCGTATACATTGCCCCTAACAATATTAAACCGCTTTCTGGTTCCATATGAAAAGTAAAAGGAATTAACAATGCAACCGACATTGTTGGACTTAGTCCAGGTAATGCCCCCAAAATAATTCCAACAAAGGTCCCTCCCACAAGTAATGCTATGTGGTAAAGAGTAAATACGTTTGCAAAATAATCTAAAAATTCCATTAAAGAGCCCTATACGTAAAAATAAAATAACGCCATACTGACACATTACTCATATATATGAGTTGCTCATATTACCATGACAATATTACATCTGTCAAATAATTTTATTATCTGTAAAAAAAATGTATTAATAATAAAAACACTTATATATAAAGAAACAATATGACCATAAATAGGCATATATTTAATTAAAATCAATAAATTTGCTGGTTATAATAAAGTATTAAATATAACTTACACATATATATAAGTAATAGTTTTTTATGACACATACTTTAATCTGAATTAAATATGAAAAAGAAACTCTATGAAACTGTTATCGACTTTATACATGAGCAAATTGCTAATGGAAGCTTAACAATTGGGGACCTGATTCCTTCCGAATCTCAATTATCCAAAAAACTAAATGTAAGTGTTGGAACTGTCAGAAAGGCTATTGACAAACTTGAAAATACTAAACTCTTGTATCGGCACCACGGCAAGGGAACTTATGTTTCTGACTATAACTTTGACAATAGTATGTTCAACTTTGTTAGTTATGGTAGTGGCACCGGCTCATCAATTAGAATACACAAAACAACCCCTGTAAGAAAGAAAATTAAAGCAAATAGCGAGATAAGCCATGAACTTGGCATCAAGAATGGAGATGATGTAATTTATATAGAAAGAAGAGGCTATATTGACAAAAAAAGCCCTGTCATGATAGAAAAATCTTGGTGGATTGCAGACACTGTAGAGGGCTTACAACAATCTAATCTTCATATTCCTGACCTATTGTATGCTTTAATCTCTAAGCAATTTAATACCCATATTACATCATCTAAAGAAGTTTTGACTGCTGGTATCGCCAATAAAAAGAATTCTGAAATATTAAACATTAAGCCAGGATCTCCTGTGGTAATTCTTCATAGGCATTCGTATGCTACTGGCAAGGGCTTGGTTGAGTTTAGGATTACAACAGGTAGAGCAGATATGTTTAGCTATACTACAACAATTGGCAATCCAGATGATAGTTAGTTGTAGACTTTTTGTGCAAATTTGTTAATCTTGCTGCACTATGATTAATTGGGATGAAATTGATACTGTTCTTTTAGATTTAGATGGAACAATTCTTGATTTAAATTACGACTTACATTTTTGGCTGGAATATTTACCCTTGATATACTCAAATAATAACAACATAAGCCTTCAATCAGCTAAAGAAAAAATTATTCCAATTCTGAAATCACAAATGGGCAAGTTAAATTGGTATTGCCCTGATTATTGGGGTAATAGATTCGACCTAGATATAATCAAGCTCAAACAAAATATGTCTCATATGATACAAATTTTGCCGCATGCAGAAAACTTTCTTAAGAATGCTAAAACAAATAACAAAAAGATATTTTTAGCCACCAATGCACATAGAAAGACCATACGAGTAAAGATGGACATTGTTCATCTTGAAAGTTATTTTGATGGGATTATTTCTTCGCATGATTTTGGTGTTGCAAAGCAGGAACAAAAGTTTTGGACTCAATTAGAGAATGAAATTAATTTAAATAAGAATAGGGCTATTTTTTTTGATGACTCTTTAGATGTCCTAGAGTCCGCGAAAATTTTTGGAATAAAGCACATAATAGCTATAAGTAAACCAAGTACAAAACTTGAGCCAAAAAATGTCAATGGATTTATAAACATTGAAAACTTTAATAATTTATTGTCAATATAGTATTTCTAAAGCGGTCTGAATAAATAAAATTATATAGTTAGGGTATAATAATTAGAATTTACTAATATAAAAATACGCCAATATAAAAGGCTATAAGCATATTCTTTTTTCTTACTTTGGTTGTTATTATTGAATTGACTAGTTTATGATAAAAATTGGAATAATTTCAGATACACATGGGATAGTTCACCCAGAAATTGTAGAACTGATTAATAAGTGTGATATTGCAATACATGCTGGGGATATTGTAGATATGCAGGTTATTAAAAAACTCAATCCACTTCAAAAAGTTGTAGCTGTTCAAGGAAACAATGATGGCCATATGGAATGCTTCGATGAGGTTGAAACTTTAGACCTTCCGGGCGGTAAATTAGTTGTTGAGCATGGTCACAGACATGGTCATCATGAACCGTGTCATGACTCTTTAAGATCGACATATCCAGATGCAAGAATTATTGTTTACGGACACACACATAAACAAATCATAGATGAGTCAAAAAAGCCACTAGTAATTAATCCTGGTGCTGCTGGAGAAATTCGCAACTATGGTAGTGCTAAGTGCTTAACTATACACATCAAAAGTCCAGAGGAATGGGACATTAAGTCACATAAATTTAATTAATATCTCATTAGAGATATTATCAATATAACTTAATACACCTTGCAATTTAAAGCTTAAAGGTTATGATTAAACGCTGTAAAATATTTAGCCTCAATTTATTAATAAATTTCAGGAGATAATATGAAAAATGCTTTTTATGCACAGTCCGGTGGAGTGACAGCTGTAATTAATGCTTCCGCCTGCGGAGTAATCGAAACAGCAAGAAAACACTCAAACAAGATTGGCAAAGTGTTTGCTGGACAAAACGGCATAATTGGGGCGTTAACTGAAAACTTAATTGACACGTCCAAGGAATCTGATACAGACATAGCAGCCTTAAAACACACCCCTTCAGGTGGTTTTGGGTCTTGTCGTTATAAGATGAAATCTTTGGAAGCAAATAAGGCAGAATATGAAAGGCTAATTGAGGTATTTAAGGCTCATAATATTGGCTACTTTTTCTACAATGGTGGTGGAGACTCTGCAGATACATGCTTAAAAGTATCTCAACTATCTGAATCAATGGGTTACCCAATCCAAGCGATTCACATTCCTAAAACTGTTGATAATGATTTGCCCGTTACTGATAATTGCCCTGGGTTTGGGTCAGTTGCAAAATATATAGCCGTGTCTACCATGGAAGCAAGCTTTGATGTCGCTTCAATGGCGGCAACTTCAACAAAGATTTTTGTGCTTGAAGTAATGGGTCGTCATGCGGGCTGGATAGCTGCAGCGGGTGGTTTAGTTGATGAATCAATCCCTGTTGTTATACTGTTTCCTGAAGTCGACTTTGATGAAGAGAAGTTTTTAACAAAAGTAGATAGTAACGTTAAAGAGTTTGGGTACTGCACTATTGTTGTTTCAGAAGGTACAAAATGGCCTGACGGAAAGTTCCTTGCTGAGCAAGGAACAAGAGATGACTTTGGGCATGCGCAACTTGGTGGAGCAGCACCAGTTGTAGCTAACCTTATAAAAAATTCTTTAGGTTATAAATATCACTGGGCAGTTGCTGATTACCTTCAGCGTGCCGCTCGTCATCTTTCTTCTGATTCAGATGTTAAACAAGCCTATGCGCTTGGAGAGGCTGCTGTAAATATGGCTGTTGAAGGTAAAAACTCTGTTATGCCTGCCATAATTCGCACATCAAACAATCCATATAAATGGGAAATAGGTTTGGGTGAGCTTAAGGATATAGCTAATGTTGAAAAGATGATGCCTGCAGATTATATATCTGATGATGGCTTTGGAATAACTGACTCTTGTAGGGATTACCTACGACCTTTAATTGAGGGTGAGAACTATCCCCCTTATAAAAATGGCTTGCCTGACTATGTCGTTATGAAAAAACAAATGGTAAATAAAAAGTTGCCTCCATTTGAAGTTTAAATTTAACTATAACAAGCTCTAAGAAAATTCAATTTCGAATTGTTAAAGAGCTATATTAAGGAAACAAATGAATATTATCTTATTAGGCCCTCCTGGTGCCGGAAAAGGAACTCAAGCAACAAACATATGTGCTAAATACTCAATACCTCAAATCTCTACTGGCGATATGCTTCGTGCAGCAGTTAAAGACGGCACACCTTTGGGTATTGAAGCTAAAAAAGTTATGGATGAAGGTGGCTTAGTGTCTGATGATATTATTATTGGCCTTGTAAAAGAAAGAATTTCTGAGAATGATTGTAATAATGGATTCTTATTTGATGGTTTCCCTAGAACTATTGCACAAGCGGAAGCATTAAAAAATGATGGCATTAATATAAATTACGTTGTAGAAATCCAAGTCCCAGATGAGGATATTGTTGCCAGGATGTCTGGTCGTCGAGCTCATTTGCCATCTGGACGCACCTATCACATAACTTACAACCCTCCTAAAATTGAAGGTAAGGACGATATAACAGGGGAAGAGCTAGTCCAGCGTGCTGACGATAATGAAAATACTGTTCGCTCTCGTTTAGACGTTTACCACGACCAAACTCAGCCATTGGTAGAGTACTACAAATCATGGATGGGCAAAGATAATAATGCGCCAATATATGGGTCGGTTGATGGTGTAGGTCATCTAGAAGAAGTTAAGGAACGCGTTTATGCAAAACTTGGATAAGATTTAATTGGACAATATCGGCCCAAGAGAAATCAACATTCCTTTCAGACCAATTCCTTTGGAAGTGCCTGAAGGAATGAAGCCTAATGAGTTTTTTAACTCACCAGAAAATCTAAAAGACCTTGCTGAAAATAATGGTCTTTTAATTAATGACGAAGATTTATTGCTTTATAGGAAAGCATTAGGTCATTCAAATGAGTTTGACTGTTCAATTATTTATAATACGTCTCAAAGCATTCTCAATCCTCTTGGTCGACCAGTAAGAAGAACTCAACTGCCAAGAAAAGTGAGAGGCGTGTGGAATAGAATGAATCAGATTATTTTTGATTTCATGTTGAATCTGTACCCTGATCCAGACAGATTTCTTGTTCTTGCAGGTGAAGCTTCATTAGATGCAACTTGGCCTATCGCTTCTCCAGGAGTACCAAGCATAAGGATGCTGCATAACCATTTTATTGTTTTTGATAAGAAGGATTTAGCATGCGCAAATCTGGCTGACGTAAATGACCCAAATCTAACAGATGGTGGCCAACATTCACTATTTGCAGCCTATATGCGCAATGTATACTCTGATTTTTTATCTTCTTTAGATTTGCAAATTCTTAAACCAATAAAAGGTGAATCTGCAAGTCTTTCTCTAACTGGTTACCCGCAAGGATTGCCTAGCTGGGAGGTTCAAGGGGGCATAGATAGCTTAAAAAATATTGACTTTTGGAAAGAATATGACAATATATTAAAGGGTTTTATTGATTTCTATAGAGCTTTTTTTGCACAAGTATCGAGTAGGAACTCCGGAGTTCCTAATGACTCTTATTTCCCTAAAGAGATAGAAAAAACTTTACTGTTTAATAATTGTTTTTTATCGGCAGCTAAGAAAGTTCGTGATAAATGCATTAATGATGCTAAATACGCATCAGCAATTCGTTGGCAACCTGCATTTAAACAATTAATATTTAGAAATGATCAGGGCAAGCTAATCGTTACAATCTCTCAAAATTCGATTGGAAATGCAATAACTGAGCTTCTTGGAGTTGTAGTAAAGCGTTCACCTGATGCATCAGCTTATGAAGAAAAAGAGCCGGCTTTAATAAATAAATTGTTGGCGCTTAGATCAAGGCTTGTTGAGGCAGATTTAGGTAGAGTAATTAATACAAATTCCAAGGTCAATTGATAGAATGGCTTCTATAAGGTATAAAATCTAGGTATTTTCTACATTTATACTGCTGCTATTAGATAACATAAAATTAGCCTGAACTTTCATCAAAGTAAGTACACAATCACTTAGATCATTGTATTCACTTATTCCAGTATCAATTTGCTTAGTTCCTAAGTAGTAAAAAACACTCTTGTAGACAAACTCATCGACCTTAATAACTACAAATGTACAATCTGCAGTTTCCCATACTGCTGCAGGACACAACGTTGTCTTTTCGTCTTTAGCGGTTCGGGTTATTTCAATATCAGCTAAATGAATATCAACGTCTTTCCAGCGCTTGCTAGTAGCATCTTTAATAATATTTAATTCTGTTGCATTAAAATCGCTAGACATTCTCTTGTTTCAATAAATCAATGGACAATACCATTCAAGTCTGGCTCTGCTTCAACAGATCCTCCAGCTTCAATTTCTTCATCAGTTGCATCACGTATAGATAAAATTTCAAGTATAAATATTATTTTCTTTCCGCAAAGAGGGTTATTGCCGTCTACTGTTAATTTGCTATTCTCAATCTTAGAAACATAAAAATCTCTAGGCTCGCCACTATCGCTCTCCATAGTTATTTTAGCGCCAACTTGTCTATACTCCTCTGGAACATTATCAATGTCATCTGTAAAAGTTAAACTTTCATCTCTCTCACCAAACATATCATTACAGTCTATAGGAACTTTCACAGTGTCTCCGACAGATTTTCCTTCAAGCTCAACAGTTACCTGCTCAAAAAGCTGTGAGTTTTCACCGTGCACATATCCTAGAGGTATTTCTACTTGGGCAACAATGTCTCCATTTGATTTATCAAGAATTTTGTAAGTTAATTCGACAAATTTATTGTCTGTAATAAATTCTTTCACTTTGAAATGCCTTATTTATGTTTATTAGATAGTTTTATAGTTATATATTAGCAAAAAAAATTAAAAAATTGTTGCACCGAAAATTTTTACTTCTCCATCTTCATAGCCAAGTACCAATCTACCAAGGTACTCTCCTTTAATTTTATTGTTAGTTTGCTTATAAAGGATACTAACATGTTCGCCTCGCCTTAAGATCCCTAGGACTTCACTTTCAGCTGTTAGGTTTTTTGTTAGCTCATTTCTGGCCCATTGTTTACCAATTTCAATCTCATTGGCGCCGCGCATCATTTCTTTACAAAAATTCTTTGTAAATCCAATGTAGTTCTGATTATTAGAGTATTTCTTGAGGTCTTTCCACATGGGGTTAGCAATCTCTAGTATCTCATCATCTGTTTTGTCTAATAAATTCATCTTTTTAACTCACAATAATTGGTAATTTAACAATCTGTATTATAATAAAAAAAGACCAACACACTGAAGTCTGTTGGTCTTTTTAGATCTAAATATAGATTGTTTAAGGTCTATTATTTATACTACTCATCTTCATCAACTATATGATAAACAGGAGCTTTTTCCATAGTGTACTCACCAGTATCACGATTACGATGTGAAACAGTTAATGCATGCCAATTCTCGTCATCCAGCTTCAAGGCATCTCCACGATAGTAATAACCTGGCCAGCGAGTTTCTTTTCGAAACAATGTATGCTGCATTACACTTTCCGATGTGCGATGACGGTGCTTTAATTCCCATGCACGCATTAATTGGTGCAAATCTTCTGCGCCAATATTCTCAAGGTCCTCCTCAAAAATCTTAAGTTTTTCAACGCCTATGTTTAAAAGCTTATCATTAGTCATATAGTTAACGCCAATACCTCCGCAATACTCATCCATAATCTTTTCTAAACGCTGAAGACCTTGGATAGGAAGAATATAGCTAGGAGAAACTGTGCCTCCAACTATCTCGTTACGACCTATAGTGTAATTATCTAGTGGTTTATAAATTTTTGCCTTTAGGTCTGCAACCTGCTTGTCAGAAACGTTCATATTGTCTGCCATGCCATCATTGATGTATTGCACTGCAGCTTTAGCAGCTAAACGACCTTCAGTAAATGAACCAGAAGAGAATGCGTGTGCAGTACCGCCAACAGCGTCTCCTGCACCAAATAACCCTTCAACAGTCATCATCCTGTTATAACCCCAGAAGTATTCATCTGGAGATATGTCTTTAGGGCCAGAACACCAAGCACCCGAACAAGTTGCATGAGAACCCATAACATACGGCTCAGATGTTGTTAATTCAGGGTTAATGTATTTAGGGTCAATATTCTGAGATGCCCATACTACAGCCTGTCCTACTGTCATTCCTAGGAAATTTTCCCATCCAACTTCTTCTAGATGAGGATCCTGAAATGCTTCCATTGTAACCATATGTATCGGACCTCTGCCTGCTGCAACTTCATTAATGAATGCATGATTACGTAGACATGTAGGAGTCGGGATATGGTCAATATATTCACCAACAATTTCTTTAGTGTGTTCATACCAAGTCGTTTCGTACTCGTTACCATAAGCATTTTGTGTGTAAGTCTTAAGGTGCAAGAAGTAAGCTCCAACTGGACCATAACCGTCTTTGAAACGAGCCAGAACTATACGGTTCTCCATTTGTGTCATCTTAGCGCCTGCCTCTATAGTTAATGCATATGCTGAGCCTGAGCTCCATGGAGCGTACCATGTACGACCCATACCTTCGCCAACTGATCTTGGTTTAAATATGTGCGAAGCACCCCCAGCACCAACAATAACTGTCTTAGCTCTAAATACGTGATAGTCCCCAGTACGGCAATTAAATCCAACAGCTCCGCCGATACGATTTTCTTTATTTTCATCCATTAATAAGTGGGTCACCATGATGCGATTGTAGATCTTATCCGCAGATTTACGTGCAGCCTCAGCAACAATAGGCTTGTAGCTTTCACCATGAATCATAATCTGCCACTTCCCTTCACGCTGATAAGCGCCAGTTTTTTCATTTTTCATAAGTGGCAATCCCCACTCTTCAAACTTGTGTACTGCAGAGTCCACATGTCGAGCCATGTCATAGGCTAAGTCCTCACGTACCATACCCATTAAGTCATTGCGAGCATATCGCACATGATCCTCTGGATTATTTTCGCCCCAGGAGGTACCCATATAACAGTTAATCGCATATAAACCCTGTGCAACAGCACCAGAACGATTTATATTTGCCTTTTCGGCAATTACAATTTTCATATCACGGCCCCAGTATCTAGCCTCATAAGCGGCACCAGTACCGCCCATTCCAGCACCGACTACTAAAACATCGATGTCGTTCTCATATATTGTCTTGTATCCCATTAGTAGTAAACTCCCTCTTTAAATTTCAAACCGTTTGTAGCCAACGTATGCATTCCTTCGTCTTGATTGAATGCCGCGGGCTCAAAGCAAAGATAATCACCATCGTGGTCTTCCTTTGTAGGAACAGGAAGCTTGGCAAGTTCTGGGATTGCTTTACCCCATGGTTTGGTAGTTATAGGAGACAAGAAGTTCTTTTCACGTCCATCCCTAAACTTAATTTTCCAGGCAATTGTCCCCTTCTCTTCTTCACGTAATACACGCACACTATGTCCTAGTGGAGCAAAATCAGCGTATCCACGAACATCAATAGCATTCTGTGGGCAAGCTTTTACGCAAGAGTAGCACTCCCAACACATGTTAGGTTCAATATTAACTGCACGACGATATTTTTTATCGATATGCATAATGTCTGATGGGCAGATATCAACACAATGTCCACAACCATCACAACGAGTCATATATACAAAAGTAGGCATTTTCTTTTCCTCTTATTATTAGTTATTAAATATTATTAGTAGTGCCTTGGAGCGTCACGCTTAATTCCAAGCCCCATATCTAACGGTGCGTCTTTTAGTAATTCCATAGAATGCCTGTCTCTATCTGCAGGATTCTGTCTGTCAGCTGGTTGCGGCAAGTTTTCATTTGAGCCGTCAGCTTTAATCATACGTTTATTGTATGCAGCAGCTGGTTTAAAAAACATATGGGCAAATTTAGACCATAACACGCCGCCAAATAGAATTGTGCTAGATGCAATGAACAAAGCAAATAGTATCCATCCACCTGCATAAGACCATAATAAAGCAAATGCTGAAGTTGCCATTAAGGAAAGGCTAAATAAATCCATTGGCTCAATGTTGTACCATTTATTACCCTCTGCAGCAACATCAACTCTGATAAATAGCCAGAACCACCAACTTCCAATAGCTAGCATAATTGCGCCTATGTGCCACAGTTGTGGCAACATATCGTCACCTTCTACAGGAGGATTAAAAATCATAATGACGGTGGTTGCAACAAATATAACAAAACCGTACATAGTCAAAAGGTGCGCTATTCTACGTTTAGTATTGCAAAACTCGCCTGAAAGAGCAACATCTTCAACAGCAGTCTTAACTGCAATTGAGATTTTTTCTCCTCCATCGACAGTCCTTGTAGCATTTTCTTGGGCTTTCTTTGCATTATTAAAGAAGAACTTAGCGCTCTTCTTATGCCACATGTCTATGACTGTACCCCCTACAACAAGAACTACCATAGCGATAATGTAATATTGCATCACTTCTGGTGAAATAGTTGCTGAAATTTCAGCAAATGGGTTTGTAGTGATCATGGTATGAGCCTCCTTAAATTAAATTAAATCACAAATAATTGTTTTCTTTATTTTTTATAAAAATCTATTTCTAAACTATCGTTACTTTGCAGAGTGTCCTTTTAGCTGAACCTCTACTTTATCTTCATCCTTTATGTCGGCGTAGTATGCTTGTAATACTTTGGCGACCTCTGGTCGACTAAATGTATCTGGAAGGTCTTCGCCATCAGAAAGCATCTTTCTAACTTTTGTACCAGACAATAGGACACGGTCATCTGCAGTATGAGGGCAAGTCTTCATAGAAGCCATTCCACCACATTTATGGCACCAAAAAGTCCAGTCAATCTTTAGCGCTTTGGTAATCAAAGCATCTTCTGCAATTTCATCAAAAATATTGTGAGCATCAAATGGCCCGTAATAATCGTCTACTCCTGCATGGTCACGTCCAACAATTAAATGTGTGCAACCGTAATTTTGTCTAAATAAAGCATGAAGCAAGGCTTCTCTAGGGCCTGCATAACGCATATCCAAAGGATAACCAGACTGGAGAACTGTATTATCTACAAAATAATTTTCAATTAATTTTGCAATCGCCTCTGAGCGCACATCAGCAGGTATATCGCCTGGCTTTAGGCCTCCTAAAACAGAGTGAATCATTATTCCGTCACAAATTTCTACAGCAACCTTAGCTAAATATTCATGTGACCTATGCATAGGGTTCCTTGTTTGGAATGCTGCAATAGTTTTCCATCCCTTTTCCTCAAAGTAAGATCGAGTCTGCATTGGAGTCATGTATAAGTCACCGTATTGTCCTGGGAAGCCACCATCTGACAATACCTTTACTGGTCCTGCAAGATTGTACTTGCCTTGTGACATAACCATAACAACACCGGGGTGTTCTAAATCTGTTGTTTTATAGACTTTATTACATTCATGCTCCTTGTCTATTGTGTACTTTTCACTTACCTTCATTGTGGCAATAATTTCATTGTTCTCAGGGCTAACTATAGCTATCTCATCTCCCTCAATAATATCTTCATCGTCTGTAGATAAAGTTATAGGTATTGGCCAGAATAGGCCGTTCGACATTGTCATGCTATCACAAACACCCTGCCAATCTGCCTTATTCATAAAACCATCTAGAGGAGTAAAACCACCAATCCCCAACATAATAATATCTCCAGCCTCTCTTGATGAACAAGTAATTGTTGGCAAAGAATTGGCCTTGTCTACTTCTGTATTTAGTCTGTCGCCAGATAGAGCAAGTGGATTCAGAATATTACTACCATGAGGAGGGACTAAGTTTGACATGAAAATTTAAATAATTAGAAAAATGAATGAATTATACCAACCGCCAATTGTTTAATAAGGTCCAGATGGTGGTATAGCCCTATACCACCTAAGAGATACACAGGTAAAGTTTGTCTTACTTTGGTATAAATAATACGAACATGTAAAAACTAATAACATATATCTACTAAAGTATATTATATCATATATATGTTTAATAATTTATAAAAAAATACATTAATATAAAAAAAATAATGTGATTGACTTTATCGGTATTTAATTAATTAATAAATAAAATAAGAAATTAATTAATCGAACAGGCACATATTTAGGTATCTAAGAATTTAGGCCAAGTACATATTTATGGCAAAATTAAAAGCTTATTTTAAATTTAACTCTCTTAAC
>FUWD013264900.1_pt7 | contig 15597 bp, 14 predicted proteins | sample 1063281 | NCBI WGS metagenome assembly FUWD01 (sample SAMEA79048168, study PRJEB19326) | metagenome | biome: marine | reverse complement strand
CATATTGGGTTCTACACGCATTCCTTTATTGGCAAATGTGGCGTATGCTCCAGTCATTTCCATAAGTGATAATTCTACAGAACCTAGGGCAATTGAAGGTGATTTAGGTATTCTACTTTTTATTCCTGCAGATTTAGCTAAACGTACAACATTTAATGGCGTAACCATATCTATTAATCTTGCAGATATTACATTGATTGATTTTGCTAAAGCAGACTTTAGAGTTATTTCTCCCCCATACTTTTCTCCAGAATTCTTAGGAGTCCAGGCTTCCGGTATTCCAAACCTCCCTTTTGGTATTGTATAAGGTGTATTTGGAAACTTTTCACATGGAGACAAACGTAATTGATTAATAGCTGTAGCATATACAAATGGCTTAAATGTGGAACCGACTTGTCTTTTACCTTGGTCTACGTGATCATATTTAAAATATTTATGGTTGATTCCTCCAACCCACGCTTTAATATGACCAGTCTGTGGCTCTATAGACAATAAACCTGATCTCAAAATGGTTTTGTAATATTTAATAGAATCATTTGGAGACATGATGGTATCTATCTCTCTTTGATCATTCCATGAGAAAACTCTCATATCTGTTAATGCATTAAAAGCTGAATCTATTTGCTGATCTGAATATCCATTTTTTTTCATCCTTCTATAACGATCAGATCTTTTTCTTGCTCTTTTATAGATGGCGTCGATTTGTTCTTCCTCTAAATCATAAAATGGAGCTGTTTCATTTTTTTGTTGCTCTTTAAAAAAGTACTTCTGAAGATTTGATATATGTTCTTGAACAGCCTCTTGAGCGTATTGTTGCATTCTAGAATCTATTGTTACAAAAATCTTTAGCCCGTCTCTATTTATATTGTATAATTCTCCGTTGGGTTTTGGGTTGTTTTTTGTCCATTTTTTTAGATAGCCTCTTAGATACTCTCTAAAGTATGTTGCTAACCCATCATTATGACTTTCTGGTGTAAAGTTTATTTTAAGTGGCAACTGTTGTAATGAATCCTTTTCTTTTTGAGTAATAAATTCATTTTTTGCCATCTGTGCAAAAACAACATTTCGTCTCACAAGAGATTTCCCTTTTGAAATTTCTCTATTGGGATTAAACTGTCTTGGGTTTTTTAGCATAGCAACCAAAATAGCTGATTCTTGAATATCTAAGTTTTTAGGTTCTTTACCAAAATATATTCTTGAAGCTGAACGAATCCCTATGGCATTAAAAAGGAACCCTTGCGTATTCAAATACATGGCAACTATTTCATTTTTGGTGTATTGACGTTCTAATTTAGTTGCAACTATCCACTCCTTTACTTTTTGAGTTAATCTTTTTAATGTACTACTAGATCCTCCTTTGTTAAATAGATTTTTTGCCAACTGTTGGGTAATAGTACTGGCACCTCCTCCTTTACCAAGTTTTACAATAGCCCTTGCCAATCCTCTAAAATCAATTCCTGAATGTTCATAAAATCGCTCATCTTCAGTAGCAATTAATGCGTTTACTAAGTTCTCTGGTAAATCACTAAATCCAACAGGAGTTCTATTTTTAAATGCATATTTACCCAATGTTACTCCATCTGATGAAATAACTTCTGTTGCTAAATTTTTTTCTGGATTTTCTAATTCTTCAAATGTTGGTAATTCTCCGAAAACACCCCAAGAAGCTAATAAAAACACCAATAAAATAGAAGCAAAACCACCTAATACGATTATCCAAAATCGTTTGATATATTTTTTAAAATTTGTTTCTTTCTTTTTTGCCATGCTAGTTTACTTTTTCAATTCTAAAGCCAACATCAGAGATTCCATGTAATTCTTTGACTCCATCAATGCTTCCATTTTTTCTCATGGCTTGAGAAATTGACACATTATAATTTCCTGAAAATGGAAAAATAATATTTTCTTTAAAAAAGAGTTTGTTATGTTTAATGTCAGATATCCCTTCGCCTAAGAATTTTCCATTCTTATCAGCCATTTCATATTGTAACGTATCTACAATTTTCTTGCCATTGGGAAAGTTAATACTTGAAATTATATACAAATTACTGAATTGGTATTGATTGCTATTTCTAATATTAATAAACAGATTATTTTTTGATATGGTATCTGTAATTTCAAACTCAAAGTTAATTGGATGATCTTGAGACCAACTGTTGTTAGTAATAAATTTATACTCATCAAAAACTCTATTGGAATCACAGGATATAAATAACACTCCCAACACAAGAATTAATATTATTCTACTATTGATTTGTATTGGCATTTGGTTTTGGTTTTCTTCTTCTCGTATTCTGTGTATTAGCCTGACTATTGTTATTTCTTTTTTGGTTGTTTGATTTATTACTTTTTTTTGACTTATGACCTTTTTGGTTATTTTGGGATTGATTAGATACTGCTCCAGATGAAACTTTTTTTCTTTTTTTATTTCTGTTCCTTCTCCTGTTCTTCTTTGGTGTATCAAATCTTGTAAGGCTGTCTTGGCCAACTACGTTTTCAAAATCTACAGCAACCACTTCCTCAATCTCAGATTCATAATCTTCAAGCGGAATTGAAACTTCATTTTTATTATTTAAATCTATGATCTCTTGAACTTGATCTAAACTTAATTTATACCATTTAGATCTATTTTCTTTGTAAGTATACCAGATTAATTTTTTAAAGATGTCCATTTTAACAAATTCGGCATCTCCACTTTCTGTTTTTAAAATTTTCTCTTGCTTTGGAAAATCATTTAAGGCATCCAAGTAAGTATCTAACTCAAAATTTAAACAACATTTTAATTTTCCACATTGACCAGCTAATTTTAATGGATTTAAAGATAATTGCTGATAACGAGCAGCAGATGTTGTTACCTTTCTAAAATCTGTGAGCCAAGTAGAACAACATAATTCCCTACCACAAGAACCAACACCTCCCAAACGAGCAGCTTCTTGTCTAGCGCCAACTTGCTTCATTTCAACTCTAATTGAAAAAGCTCCAGCTAGATCTTTAATTAATTGCCTAAAATCTACTCTAGCCTCTGCAGTATAGTAAAACGTTGCCTTATTTCCATCTCCTTGAAATTCAACATCTGATAATTTCATTTTCAAGCCCAGTCTTCCTAATATTTCTCTACCTCTTTTTTGAGTTTCTAGCTCACGATTTCTTGCTTTCTCCCATATTTCAATATCTCTTTGTGAGGCTTTTCTGTATATTTTTTTTATCTCTTCACTATCAATAGATACTTTTCTTTTTTTCATTTGTACTTTCACTAACTCTCCTCCTAATGAGACAACGCCAATATCATGTCCTGGAGAACCCTCAACAGCTACAACATCTCCCATGGAGATCGTTAGTTTTTCTGTATTCTTAAAAAAGTGCTTACGCCCATTTTTAAAACGTACTTCATAAATATTAAACGGAGTTTCATTTCCTGGCAAAGTCATATTAGACAACCAATCAAAAACAGATAACTTTTCGCAACCTCCTGTAGTACAGGCCCCGTTGCTTTTACACCCTCTTGGTTTACCATCTTCTCCTGTACCACAACTTCCACATGCCATAAAGTAATATATATTTAAAAGCCTAGGCTTCTTATTGTTTTTACTAATTTTAAGCTAAATAAACTTCACTTAAATTTTTTATCATGATTACACCTAATCTAAAAAGTTGTTAATTGTAATGCTTGATTATTTTATTTAACGAGTAAATATACGGAAACTATCACAATGATTTTATTGCAAAAAGTATAAAAAAACCTACCTGAATTCTTTCAAAGCAAAAGACATTTTTTAGTTTTTAAACAAGAGCTTTTTTGATCGTCCTTTTTTAAATATTTTATTACTAGCATGGCTCCCTTTTCGTAGTTTTTTTTGTTCTTCGTATGGCAATTGAATAATCTCTTGACATTCTGCTGAACAAGTTGTTTCCATCTTTTCTGAACAATCTTTACACTGAATAAACAATAGATGACAAGCTTCATTAGCACAATTAACGTGAACATCACACGGTGAACCACATTGATGACAATTAGCAACAACATGATCTGAAATTTTTTCTGCTCTTCGGTGATCAAACACAAAATTTTTCCCTAAAAATTTATTTTCTAAATGCTCAGATTTTACTTGTCTAGTATACTCAATAATGCCTCCCTCTAATTGAAAAACATTTTTAAATCCCTTATGTTTATAGTATGCTGAAGCTTTTTCACAACGAATACCACCAGTACAATACATCAATAAGTTTTTATTTTCTTTATTCTCTTTTAAGTCTTCTTCAATAATGTCTAACGAATCTCTGAAGGTATCTACATCCGGAGTTATTGCTCCATCAAAATGGCCAATTTCACTTTCATAATGATTCCTCATATCTACACAAATAGTATTAGGATCCTCCAACATTTGGTTAAATTCCTTAGCATTTAAATGAATGCCTTTATTTGTTACATCAAAAGTGTCATCATTTAAACCGTCAGCAACAATCTTATTTCTAACTTTTATTTTTAATTTTAAAAACGATTTATTGTGCTGTTCAATAGCTACGTTTAATCGAATATTATTCAAAAAAGAAATGGCATCTAACTGATTTTTTAATTCAAAAAAATTCTCAGAAGGAACAGATATTTGAGCATTAATACCTTCATAGGAAACATAGGTTCTACCCAACACATCCAAAGTCTGCCATTCTAAAAATAATTTATCTCTAAATAATTGAGGATTTTCTATCTTATGGTATTGATAGAATGAAATTGTGATGCGGTCTTTTCCAGCCTCATCTATTAATGCAGCGCGTTCTTTAGCGCTTAACTTATTGTACAGTTGCATGCTATACCAAATTCGTTAAACAATCTATTTTTGTCTATTACAGACTCTTACCTGCAAAACTACCATAATTTTTAATAGTACGTTGAAAATTCAACATTTCCTTTGTATTTGAAAAATTTTTAAATTTTATCTATTTCTTACCACTATTAATTGAAGTCTTCATGACATTTTTTAGCATCTTTGTAACTTCATTATTAAAAATCCGTGAATTGGGTCTCGAAATAATTCCAATCACGTAAAAAATTAAACTAGTATACTATGAAAATCGCTTTAGTAGGTGCTACCGGAATGGTAGGAAATGTAATGCTTCAAGTTTTAGCAGAGAGAAACTTTGAGATGACTGAATTAATACCTGTAGCATCCGAAAGATCCGTTGGAAAACATATTTCATTCAAAAATAAAGAGTACACTATTGTTAGTTTACAAGATGCCGTAAACAAACAACCAGATATTGCATTATTTTCTGCTGGTGGCGATACTTCTCTAGAATGGGCTCCTAAATTTGCAGCTGTTGGAACAACAGTTATCGATAATTCTTCTGCTTGGAGGATGGATCCAGAAAAAAACTAGTTGTACCAGAAATTAATGGTGATGTTTTATCTAATAACGATAAAATTATTGCCAACCCAAATTGCTCTACCATTCAATTAGTAATGGCACTAGCTCCTTTGCACCAAGAATATACAATGAAACGTGTTGTTATTTCAACATACCAATCTGTTTCTGGAACTGGAGTAAAAGCAGTGCAACAATTAGAAAATGAGGAAGCAGGAATTGAAGGCGAAATGGTATACCCTCATCCCATCGGAAGAAATGCATTACCACATTGTGATGTTTTTCTTGAAAATGGCTACACAAAAGAGGAAATGAAATTAGTAAAAGAACCTAAGAAAATCTTAGGAGATGATAGATTTTCTATAACAGCAACAGCCGTAAGAATTCCAACAGCAGGGGGGCATTCAGAAGCTGTAAATGTTCAATTTGAACATGATTTTGAGATTGAAAAAGTTCGAAAATTATTACGTGAGTCTCCTGGAGTCATCGTCCAAGATAACGTGAAAGAAAACATCTATCCTATGCCAATTACAGCTCATCAAAAAGATGAAGTTTTTGTGGGAAGAATTCGAAGAGATGAATCTCAAGAAAACTCCTTAAATTTGTGGATCGTTTCTGACAACCTTAGAAAAGGAGCAGCTACAAATGCTGTGCAAATAGCAGAATATTTAGTAGAAAAAAAAATTGTATAAATTCATGAGTACATTTCATAAATTATCTATCAAAAATTACATTCAAGAAACCGCAAATGCGGTTTCTCTTGTTTTTGATATTCCTGAAAATTTAAAAACTAATTTTTCTTTTAAAGCAGGCCAATATCTTACACTAAAAACCATGATTAATGGAAATGAAATACGTAGAGCCTATTCAATTTGCTCTACTCCTCATAGTGGAGATTTAAAAGTAGCTATAAAAACTGTTGAAAATGGCATTTTTTCTACTCATGCAACCTCAAAATTGAAAGTTGGTGATATGTTAGAAGTTCACGAACCTGAGGGGAAGTTTATTTTAGAACCTTCAAAGAGTAACAACTACATTGGCATAGCTGCTGGTAGTGGTATTACTCCTGTTTTATCTATGATTAAAACTATATTAGAAAAGGAGCCTTCATCGTCTTTTACACTACTATACGGAAATAAATCATCTGAAGAGACTATGTTTAAATCTGAATTAGATGAACTATCTATATCGTATGGTAGCCGATTTAATTTACATTATATTTTCAGTAGACAAAGAGAAGAGGGGTCTTTATTTGGTCGAATTGATAAAGGACATACAAATTATTATATAAAAAATATCTATAAAAATTGGTCATTTAAAACTGCTTTTTTGTGTGGCCCAGAAGAAATGATTAACACCGTTTCTAAAACATTAATAGAGAACGGCTACAAAGAATCTCAGATACTATTTGAACTGTTTACAGCTACAGTTAATGAAGAAAGTGTTTCTGAGATTAAAGACGGTTTTTCTGAAGTAAGCGTGTTGCTTGATGATGAAGAAATTTGTTTTACCATGAAGCAAACAGACGACATTTTAGCAGCAGCATTAAGAAATAATATAGACGCCCCGTATTCATGTCAGGGTGGAGTTTGCTCAAGTTGTTTAGGTAAAGTTACAGAAGGAAATGCTGTTATGGTTAAAAACAGTATCTTACAGATCAAGAGGTAAATGAAGGGTTTATATTAACCTGCCAAGCGCACCCCACAACTCCAAAAATTTCGATTGACTATGACGATGTTTAAAAAAAAGTATCTTTAGCAAATGGATATTTATCATGTGAAAAATGCAATATTATTTGGGTTCTTTCTTTCGTTTATGATTGGCCCCGTGTTTTTCATGTTAATTCAAACAAGCATTTTAAAAGGAGCAAGAGCAGCAATCGCATTTAATTTAGGTGTTATTTTAGGAGATGTAGCATTTATTGTAATTGCTTATTTTGGAAGTAGACATTTACTAGAAAGGATTAAAGATGACCCCAGGTTATTTTTCATTGGAGGTCTAATTTTAATTGTCTATGGAACAATTACCTATTTAGACAAATCTGAGAAAAAAGAACTTCAAGAATCTTTCAACTTATCTACTAACATCAACTATTTTAAGCTAATTTTAAAAGGGTTTTTTCTAAACTTTATCAATATTGGAGTTCTAGCACTATGGCTTGGGTTAATTGTAGTTATTGGACCGGCGCTAGATATGAATCCCACATCAATTTTTTATTATTTTACAATAATTATCACTAGTTATTTTATAACTGACCTAGGTAAAATTATTTTAGCAAAACAGTTAAAAAATAAAATGACTCCTTTGGTAGTTTACCGATTAAAAAGAATAATGGGAGTATTGCTAATTGTATTTGGAGTTGGACTTATGTTGAAGGGCTTTCTTCCAAAAGACAATAAAATCAATACATTATTAGAACAAGTAGATAAGAAATAAAAAGTGATGATTTATCACTTTTTATTTCTTGTTAATTTCTTTTATTATCAGCTGGATAGATATCAGCCATTAATTTAGACGGATCTATTTCTACAGAACTAACCTCTTTTGTCACGTCAAATTTATAGACAGGGTGTGTCCAAGACCAATCTTTTAAAATTGTTGCGCTTGTTGGCTTATTCCCTCTCATCATTTGTAAAGGAATATTAAAATCTTCTGAAGAGCCATCTTTATAAGTTACTCTTACATCTATAGGCATTGGCATTTTACCATGCCTTTGTAAAATAATTTTTTTATTCCCAAAACCTCGAACACTGTAATCAATTGTATGAGTGGTTTGAGTCCATTCATTTAAATACCAATCCAAATGAATTCCAGAAACTTTCTCCATAGATCTTTTAATATCATTTGGTGTTGGGTGTTTAAAACTAAAATCATTAAAGTATTTTTTAAGTCCTTTCTCAACATTCTCTTTCCCTATAATATACTCTAATTGAGATAAAAACATACTCCCCATACTATAACTAGCAGTGCTATAAGAAGAATTTAAATGGTATCTGTCTGCGTGGGTAGCCAGTGATTCCTCTTTTCTGTAAGAAATCATTTTAAAATACCTATTGTAAGACCCTAAATGAGGATTTTCTAACTGTTTTTCTAAAATTTTATTACTAGCAATATTAGAGATGTAGGAGGTAAACCCCTCATCCATCCATGGATGCTTACTTTCATTACTCGCTAACAAAAACTGAAACCAAGTATGAGCCATTTCGTGCGATGTAACTCCAAACAAACTATTGAAACTTCTTTTACCAGTAATTAACGTTGACATTGCATACTCCATACCTCCGTCACCTCCTTGTATTACAGAGTATTGTTTGTAAGGATATTGACCAACACTTTTACTGAAAAAACTCATTAGCTGAGCTGTTTTTGGTTGTAAGTCTTTCCAGTTTTTTAAATACTTTTCATCTAAGTTTTTTTTATAAAAAAAATGTAAATCAATTCCATTGGCTGTTTTTAGAATATCATGATTGTAATCTGGATCTGCAGCCCACATAAAATCATGAACGTTTGGTGCTTTAAAATGCCAACTTAATTTTTCACCTTTTGATTTTTTTAATTTTTTTGATTTGTCTTCATACCCATGACCAATTTCTTGGGGATTTTGTAAATATCCAGTTCCACCTATTGTGTAATTTTTATCGATATGGATAGTCACATCAAAATCTCCCCAAACACCATGAAACTCTCTTGCTATATAAGGAGGTGTATGCCAACCCTCAAAATCGTACTCTGCCATTTTGGGGTACCATTGTGCCATGGATAGTGCTACACCCTCTTTATTGTTTTGGCCAGTTCTTCTTATTTGTTTGGGAACCTGAGCATTATATATCATTTTCAATATTGAACTCTCTCCTGGATTTATGGGTTTATCGAGTGTTACCTCTAAGATGGTTCCAACTACTTGGAAAGTTACATTTTTACCATCTTGAGTTAAAGAATTAACCTTTATGAAACCTATTTCTTCTGGCTTAAGTTTACTAATTCTATCTCTTACCCTTCTATCTGGGTCTTGAATGTTTCTAGAACGAACATCCATCTGAGAATTTGGCTGAAAAGCATTAAAATATAAATGATAAAAAACTCGAGTTAGTTTATCTGGTGAATTATTTGTGTAAACTAATTGCTGTGTCCCTTTATATTGAAAATTTGTAACATCAACATCTATATCCATCGTGTAATCTACATGTTGTTGCCAATAATTTGATTTTGAATCTTGTTGACTGTAAGAGTTCATGCAAATAAATAACGTAAGTGTTATAATTATTTTTTCATGGGTAAATTATTTAATTAAATATATCTTTAAATTGATGAGTTGATTTTAATCTAACGCCTTTATTTGTATGGTGAACTGTGCAAATCTCTGTGTAAGCATCATGTTCTAAAAACAAAAAGTATTCATTGTCTGCAGCCGCGTTTAAGAAGTGTTCTTTCTCTTTAATTGTTAATAAAGGTCTTGTATCATAACCCATTACGTAAGGTAGAGGTATGTGCCCAATTGTAGGAAGTAAATCTGCCATGAAAACAAGTGTTTTCCCTTGATAAATAATTTTTGGCAACATTTGTTTTTCTGTATGACCATCCATTTTTAAAATTTCAAATCCTAATTCATTAAGTGGGTTTTCTGACACAAAATTTAATTGTCCACTTTCTTGAATTGGAAAAATATTTTCTTTTAAAAATGAAGCTTTTTCTCTTGGGTTTGGGTTAACTGCCCAGTCCCAATGTTTATTGTTACTCCAAAAACGTGCATTTTTAAAAGCTGGCTCAAAACCTGTTTTATCTTTGTTCCACTGAATAGCTCCTCCGCAATGATCAAAATGTAAGTGCGTTAAAAAAACATCTGTGATGTCATTTCTGTGAAAACCATACTTAGCAAGAGAAAGATCTAATGAATGGTCCCCAAATTGATAGTAGTATCCGAAAAATTTAGCTGATTGCTTATTCCCCATACCTGTATCAATTAAAATGAGTCTTTTACCATCTTCAATCAACAAAGATCGCATGCCCATATCTATCATGTTATTCGAATCTGCTGGGTTAGTTTTTTGCCAAATAGTCTTAGGCACTACTCCAAACATGGCTCCTCCGTCTAACTTAAAATTTCCTGTTTGTATAGGATAAATTTTCATTGAAAACAAAGATGCAGAAAAAACATCAATGTTGTGTTAAGAAATATCTTAAAAAAACCTTGTGTCATAAAAAAGGCAGCACTTCTTAGTACTGCCTTTGTATAATTACATAAAATTCCCCCAAATTTTATTGCTATTAATTGCTTCAAATTAACGATTTATTTGAGTTTATACGTCTCAATATTCGCTAATAGGTTATATTTTATAGTTAATTGGTTTAATTAAATCGGTGAAAGGATTTGTTTGATAAAAAAAATAAGCATTGTAAAACAATGCTTATTTTTTGAGGTGTCGAGCGGATTCGAACCGCTGTAGATGGTGTTGCAGACCACTGCCTAGCCACTCGGCCACGACACCCTTTAAAGATTGCAAATTTACATCAATTATCTAGTATTCCAAGCTTTTTTGAACTTAACGTTCTTTTGAAAGAATTATCGCAACTTCTTGAACATTTCCTCCAATTGGTGGATTTAATTTAGCAACACTTACTGTGGCACTTGTTATCATTTCTAATTCTAAAAAAAATCGATCTAAAATTCTTCTAGCAACTTCTTCCAACAGCTTAGATCTAATACCCATTTCCTCTTTTACTATGTGATTTAAATGTACATAATCTACGGTGTCATTTAAATTGTCAGTTACCGAAGACTTATCTAAATTGGCGCTAACCTGAACATCTACACGATACCAAGAACCAATTTTAGCTTCTTCTTCCAGACACCCATGATTTGCATATAATTTAATGTTATTTACTTGTATCTTACCCATTGTTTATATTTTTTCCCACATTTTTTGAGAATTTAACCTAAAAGATCCAAGATGGCTAAAATTACACTGATCAGGGGATATAATGGATAAAAAAGATTCTTGACTTTTATTATTATATAGGTGATAAGTTTCTCCTATGATGGGCTCAAAATTAAATTTAGCATTGTAAACTAAATCATTATACGTAAACTGTTCCATCATTTCCTCATACTCTTTTCTTAACTCATCAAACTTACTTTTAAATTGTTTGTTTACTCTGTCTACCCCGTCATTTCTCCATGTTGCTGTATTCAATGGCTTTATTACCGGAGAACTTGCGCTAGTGGCATAAGGTATCATAGCAGCATTGTATTGCTGTGTATCTTCATCAAAAACAACTAAATCTGGTTTCTTCGCCATTAAAACTATTTAAGATTTCAAAATTACTACAAATAAATAATTTTATTTCTTAAAGTAATCAAAATTATAATGACTCAGAAATCCGCTTATTTTGTTTAATTTTGTGAACTCAATTTTAGTTGGAACTTAATGTCTGAAGAAAAAAAATCACTCAATTTTATTGAGCAAATTATTGAAGAAGATTTGGCAAACGGAATGCCTAAAGAAAACCTACGTTTCCGATTCCCTCCAGAACCAAATGGATATTTACACATAGGTCATACAAAGGCCATTGGAATTAGTTTTGGATTGGGAGAGCACTATAATGCTCCTGTAAACTTGCGTTTTGACGACACAAATCCTGCAAAAGAAGAGCAAGAATATGTAGATGCTATTAAGAATGATATTGTATGGCTGGGTTATAAGTGGGCCAATGAATTGTATTCCTCAGATTATTTTCAGCAATTACACGACTGGGCAATTTTAATGATAAAAGATGGAAATGCCTATGTAGATAGCCAATCATCGGAACAGATGAGAGAGCAAAAAGGAACACCAACTGAACCGGGAACTAACAGTCCTTTTAGAACTCGTTCTGTAGCCGAAAATTTGGAATTATTCCAAAAAATGAAAGATGGTGAGTTTAAAGAAGGTGAACATATCTTACGTGCTAAAATAGATATGACCAGCCCCAACATGTTGCTTAGAGACCCTATTATGTATAGAGTTTTATACAAAGAGCATCACAGAACCGGAAACGACTGGAACATCTACCCAATGTATGATTGGACCCATGGTGAGAGTGATTATATAGAGCAAATATCTCACTCTTTATGTTCATTAGAATTTAAACCTCACAGAGATTTATACAATTGGTTTAGAGATCATGTATACGAATATGGGAAAGAACAATTTCCAAACCCTCCAAAACAACGAGAGTTTTCTCGTTTAAACTTAAGCTATACCATTATGAGCAAGCGTAAATTAATGCGTTTAGTTGAAGAAGGAATAGTTTCAGGATGGGATGATCCAAGAATGCCAACTATATCTGGATTAAGAAGACGTGGCTATACCCCCGCATCAATTAAAAGTTTTATTGAAACAGTTGGGGTTTCTAAACGTGAAAATATTATTGATGTGTCCTTATTAGAATTTAAAATTCGTGAAGATTTAAATAAAACTGCTAAAAGAGTAATGGGGGTTTTAGATCCTGTAAAAGTTGTCATTACAAATTACCCGGAAGATAAAGAAGAGGTATTAGATGCAAGTTATAATGATTATGAGGAAGGTTTTGGAAGTAGGGAAGTTCCATTTTCAAGAGAAATATATATAGAAAAAGAAGATTTTAGAGAGGAGGCAAATAAGAAATTTTTTCGATTAAAATTAGGAAAGGAAGTTCGCCTAAAGAATGCTTACATCATTAAAGCCGAAAGTTGCACCAAAGATAGCGAAGGTAATATTACAGAAATTCAATGCACCTATGACCCTTTGAGTAAATCTGGAAGTGGAACTGAGGAAAGTACACGTAAAGTAAAAGGGACCTTACATTGGGTATCCATAAAACATGCCATCAATGCTGAAGTAAGATCTTATGATCGATTGTTTTCTGATGAGGCTCCAGATAGTCATAAAGAAAAAGACTTTATGGAGTTCTTAAATCCTAACTCTTTAGAGGTTATCAATGCTTTTGTAGAGCCTAGTTTACAATTGGCAAGTATAGGTGAACGATTTCAATTTCAACGTTTAGGATATTTTAATGTTGATGATGACACAACATCAGGTGCTTTGGTTTTTAATAAAACTGTTGGGCTAAGAGATAATTGGACTTCTAAACAAAACAAATAAGAAATATATTAAGGAGCAGGGTTGGGTATCATCGCATGTACTTCTTGAATTTCTTGCAGAGTTTGCTTCGATAATTCTATATGAATACTCCCAATATTTTCTTTAAGCTGACTCATCTTGGTAGCTCCAATGATATTACTGGTTACAAATGGCAATTGATTGACGAAAGCCAAGGATAATTCAGACAAGGTAATTCCATTATTTTTTGCAATTTCTTGGTATCTTTTTACGGCTTCACTAGAACCGTCTCCCATATAGCGTGCAATAAATCTAGGAAATAAATTTCCTCGAGACCCTTCTGGGCTTTTCCCGTCTAGATACTTTCCAGATAACACGCCTTGAGCTAAAGGTGAATAGGCCAATAAACCTATATCTTCTCTCATGGATACTTCAGATAGTCCAACTTCATAACCTCTGTGGATTAACGAATACGAATTTTGGATGGTAACTGGTCTTGGCAAGTTATGATCGGTAGCGGTTTGGAGGTATTTCATAGTACCCCAGGGTGTTTCGTTAGAAAGACCTATTGCTCTAATGGTTCCTGCTTTTACAAAAGCATCTAATGTTTCAAGAATTTCTAAATGATTTTCTGCTTCTTTTGTAGCTGTTTCATAAGGGTAATCTCTAACACCAAAACAATTTACGCCTCTAGAAGGCCAATGCAATTGGTATAAATCTAAATAGTCCGTTTGCAGTCTCTGTAAACTTCCTTCTATGGCTTCTGTAATATTTTGCTTAGTAAACCCTCCTGTTCTAATATGCTTTGTATAATCTCCACCTCCTGCAATTTTACTCGCTAAAACAACGTTTTCTCTATTTCCTGTTTTTTGAAACCAATTCCCAATAATTCGTTCTGTATCTGCATAGGTGGCAGGAGTTGCGGGTACTGGATATAGTTCTGCTGTATCAAAGAAATTAACCCCTTGTTCTAGGGCATAATCCATTTGTTCAAATGCTTCTTCTTGGGTATTTTGGTTTCCCCAAGTCATGGTTCCTAAACAAATTTTTGAAACTTTAATAGACGTTTTAGGAAGTGTTGTGTATTTCATATTTTATTTTAAAAAAGCAATATGATTCGCTAAAAAGCGAATCATATTAAAAAAACATATTGTATGGGATAAATATAAGAAATATTCTCTAAGAACGTATGGCGTTAATTCCTGGCAAAATTTTGCCTTCTAATGTTTCTAGCATAGCTCCACCGCCTGTAGATACATAACTTACTTTATCTGCAAAACCAAATTGTTTAACTGCTGCAACAGAATCTCCTCCTCCAACTAAGGAAAAAGCGCCGTTTTGTGTTGCTCTGTCTATAGAATTACCTAGTGCAATAGTTCCTTTAGAAAATGCTTCTAATTCAAAAACTCCCAAAGGGCCATTCCATAAAATGGTTTTGGATGAATTTACAATCTCATCAAAAATTCTTTGTGATGCTGGACCAGCATCTAATCCTTGCCAACCATCTGGTATTTGAGTTACATCTACCACTTGAGTATTGGCATCGTTAGAAAAATCGTCTGCTGCCAATACATCTACAGGAAGGTGAATTTGAACATTTTTTGCAGCTGCTTTTTCAAGAATTTCTAGAGCTAACTCCATTTTATCGTCTTCACAAATAGAATTTCCAACATTTCCTCCTTGAGCTTTTATAAATGTAAAAGTCATTCCTCCTCCAATGATTAAATGATCTACCTTGTCCAAGATATTTTCTATCACAGTAATTTTTGAGGATACTTTTGCCCCTCCTAAAATAGCTAAGACAGGTTTCTGACTGTTATTTAATACTTTATCTATACTTTCTATTTCTGTGGCTAGTAAGCTTCCAAAACATTTATTGTCTGAAAAATATTTAGCGATAATAGTTGTTGAAGCATGGGCTCTATGGGCAGTGCCAAAAGCATCATTTACATAAATGTCTCCGTTGTTCGCCAATTGTTTTGAGAACCCTTCATCACCAGAAGTTTCTTCTGCATAAAATCGAAGATTTTCTAACAATAAAATTTCACCATTTTGTAAGTTATTTACAGCTTCTGTTGCTTTTTCTCCAACACAATCAGCTACAAATTTGACTTGAACTCCTAAAACTTCTGTTACTTTTTCTACATATGCTTCAATGA
>FUWD013230137.1_pt1 | contig 15610 bp, 16 predicted proteins | sample 1063281 | NCBI WGS metagenome assembly FUWD01 (sample SAMEA79048168, study PRJEB19326) | metagenome | biome: marine | reverse complement strand
ACCTATCAAGGTGCAAAGTCCCGAGGCCTCTCGGAGGCTAAGGAGACACTTGCCCTGGCGAGTATCCTCCAGCGGGTTTGTGCCAGTACCGTGACCCATACCATTGAGCTCACTTCAGATGATCTTGGGGAGCTTAGTGCGCGAGCCTTCCGACAAGGAGGTAGGGTTCACAGGCTCATGCGGCAGTATCAGGCTGCATAGCGTATCTCCCCGCCCCCAAAGGTACAGACCTTGCAACATGTGTATGCAAACAGGGTCTGTGCCTCTTTTTTTCGCACTCCCCCCTACTTTTCGTCTTATCTTCGTATCACTAATCTGCTAAAATAAGTACATCATGTTATCTGTTCAAACAATACTAATATTAGCTGTAACAATACTTTCCGGATTTGGCCTGATTGCCTATTTCCTATTAACTCAGCTAAAATCCATAAAAAAAGATCTAAAAAACGATGAAGACACTGTTCTTACTCAATGGCTAAAAGAGATGAAGCTATCTATGGATAGAAATACAGACACGCTTCAAACTCAGCTAAATGCTCAAAGAAAAACCCTAGATGAAGAACTAAAAAATCAAAGAGATGCAATGAACAAGCAGACAAAAGTACTTTGGGAGAGATTAGAAAACGCCACCGAAGTTATTGGCAGGGTGCAAAAGAATCTAGGAGGATTAAATGAGCTGGGCAAGGATATGAAAGATCTGAACAACATTCTTAAGTCGCCGAAACTGCGCGGCGGTTTGGGTGAGCAGTTTTTATACGAAATTTTAGAAGCAGCGCTTCCCCACGATCTATTTAAAACACAATATAAGTTTAAGTCCGGAGCTGTTTGTGATGCAGTTGTTTTTACGGACAAGGGAATAATTCCTATTGATTCTAAATTTCCAATGGAGAATTTTAGGAGTATGTTGATGGCGGACTCTGATTCAGGTCGGGAAAGTTTTAAGAAGAAATTTATCAGAGATGTTAAGCGCAGGATCGATGAAATATCCGATAAGTACATTTTGCCGGAGGAAGATACTACAGAGCAGGCCGTTATGTACATCCCATCGGAAAACGTGTTCTATGAGCTGATTGTACATTCTCCGGTAATTGAGGAGTACGCTAACCGGAAAAATGTTGTTATGACCTCTCCCAACACACTCTCATACTTTTTAAAAGTAATTTTGGTGGCTTATCAACAGCACGAGTTAGAGAAACATGCCAAAAATATTATTAAAGCTTTGGGAGGGATTAAGGTTGAGGCAGTCAAATTTGGCAATGATTTAGAGGTTTTGTCTCGGCACATTACTAATTCGTACAAGAATATGGAAAAAGTCGCATCTTCTTTTACAGGCTTATTTGGGCGGATCGAACGTGTGCAAAGTGTTGAGGGAGTTTCCTCGGAGGAAGAATTACTAACAGGGAATGTCGCCGAAGAAAAATCCCTCGAAGAGAAAAGCCCTTTGCTGGAGTAGAAACCTGGGGCGGACTTTAATCAAATAGGAGCCCTCCCCCAAATAAAATTGACAATTGGAAACGTGTTTGATAAACTTCCCTCTGTTTCAACTTATGAAATGACCGAATAACCTTTCTGAAAAACGCCCCCGCTAAGTGCTTTTGGGTTGTTTTTGTTTATTTAATTCATTAGTTAGAAAGAATATGACGGAAACACTATATATAACCGTAGAAGGTTTAGAAAAATTGAAGAAGGAATTAAAAGGACTAAAGGAGGTCGGACGACTCGCGGTTGCCTTGCGAATTAAAAACGCCCGTGAAATGGGCGATATATCGGAGAATGCTGAGTACGATGCGGCCAAACAGGAGCAAGCTTTTATGGAGGGTAGAATTTCCGAGTTGGAGGAAGTGATAAAAAACTCTAAGGTTGCAGAAAAGGGAAAGAAAGGTGTCATTCATATCGGAGCCAAGGTAACCGTTCATATAGACGGCGGCGACGAAACTTTTTATTTAGTGGGAGCTCACGAAGCAAATCCCTTAGAAAATAAGATTTCCCACGAATCCCCACTAGGTGCTGCATTAATGGGCAAGAAAATTGGCGATACTTTTGAAGTGATCGCTCCTATTGGAAAACTAACTTACAAGATAACAAAGATAGTCTAAGACACGATTTTTTCACCAAGAGTTTGGCTTGAACCAAACCCGGATTTATGGTTTTATACTTCCATGTATTGGCCCTCAAAAATTGTGGATGAAATACAATCCTGTGGAGAAGAACCATACCATGTAGACGATATGAAAACTCCTTCGGGAAAGGTTCATATAGGTTCTCTTAGGGGAGTAATTATTCACGATGTTGTACATAAAGAATTACTTAAAAGAGATGTAGAGTCGGTATATACCTACGTCTATAACGACATGGATCCCCTGAACAAGATTCCCACATACCTTGGAGGTGAAAGGTACAAAGAGGAGTTAGGTAAACCGCTTTTTAAAATAGAAAGCCCTCAAAAGGGTAAAAATTATGGGGAATACTTTGCAGAACATTTTACCAACGATTTCAACGCATTGGGCGCCGATCCCGAAATAATCTATTCCTCAAATCTTTATACTTCAGGAGAATTCGATAGCGTAATAAAGGAATCTTTAGACAAAGTTGAGCAAATTCGTAAGATTTATTCCGAAGTTGCTGGTTATGATAAACCCGAGGAGTGGTATCCCGTTCAAGTTATTTGTCCTAAATGTGGCAAAATAGGGACCACATTAGTTACAGGGTGGAATGGTGAGTCCGTAGAATTTGAGTGCCTGGAGGACTTAGTTCCTTGGGCACATGGATGTGGTTATTCTGGGAAAGTATCTCCTTTAGGAGGTAATGCAAAGCTTATGTGGAAGGTGGATTGGCCAGCACATTGGAAAGTTTTAGGAGTAAATGTTGAAGGTGCTGGTAAAGATCACTCCAGTGCCGGCGGCTCTAGAAACATGGCTACAGAAATATGCAAAGTCTTTGATATAAAAGAGCCCTTCGATATCCCATATGAGTTTATTCTTACCAAAGAAGGTAGTAAGATGTCGACCTCCAAGGTAGTAGGTATGATGTCCAGCGAGTTAGTGGGGATTTTGCCTCCAGAAATCGCACGGTTTTTTATTTTACGAACACACTATAATACCGCTATTTTATTCGATCCTTGGGGAGAGACGCTTTTAGATCTCTTTGACGAATTCGATTCATGCGCCCGTGCCTATTACGAAGGGCATCCAGATGACAAAGATCTAGCCTCATTTTTCGAAGCCTCCATTATAAGACCAAATTTTCGGAACCCAAACTTCTTGCCTCGTTTTAGAAAAGTAGCAACATATGTTCAGATGCCTTCCATGGATATTTATAAGTGGGCAGCCGAAGAAAAAGGAGAGTCTTTAACTGATAATGAAAAGACAATACTTGAAGAGCGGGTATTTTATGCAAAAAAGTGGTTGAAAAACTACGCCCCGGAAAAGTATAATTTTGAGTTCAAGGAAGCCCTGCCAGACGAAATCACTGTTTTAACAAAGGAGCAGATTAACTTTTTAGAGGCTGTAAGTTTGGAATTAGGATCTGCGGAGAAGAACACTTCCGGGGATGCTTTGCAACAGTTACTGTATAATTCGGCCAAGAACCAGAAATCTATTAAAGTTAAAGAAGCCTTTAAAGCCATATATATTAGTTTAATTGGTAAAGATTATGGTCCTCGTGCTGGATGGTTAGTTGAGGATATTGGTGTATCTAGGGCGGTGAGCCGCTTTCAAGCGGTTACATCAAGTTTTGTTAGGTGAAGCAAAAAAGATATATAATATATAGTAGGAAATGAGTAAACCACAATGAAAAAACTAGACACAAAAGATGAAAATTATGTAGATGAATTAACAAAGAATTTGGAAGGCGTGGGTTTTACCGGATCAAACGAGCTTGACTCGGCTGTTGGAGAACTGGCTAAAGACCGCCGGAATCCGCTTAGCAAGCTTAATAGAAAGATTAGAAGAATGTTAGGATTACCCGTTAAGTACGAAGAAGACCACAAATGATCTCGATTGAGGAAGCACAAAAATTCCTAGAATCTCACGTAAAAGATGAATATCAACTTCTGCACGCGAAAATGGTTGCTACTGTGATGGGAGCTTACGCCGAGAAATTAGAAGAACAAGTTGATTTGTGGTATTTGGCAGGACTTTTACATGACGTTGATTATGATGAATATCCGGAAGAGCACCCGTTAAAAAGTGTTGAGTGGTTCCAAGAAATGGACGTTCCGGAAACACTTATTCATGCAGTAAAGGCCCATGCTTACGACAGAACAGGCATAGATCCAAAAACTAAGTTAGCTAGCGCCTTGATTGCCGTGGATGAACTTTCCGGCTTTCTGTACGCTTATTCTCTAATGCGTCCAACAGGTTTTGATGGAATGAAAGCGTCGAAAGCCGTTAAAAAACTAAAAGAACCTGCTTTTGCCGCTAAAATTTCCCGAGATGATATAGAATATGGAGTAGAGAAGTTCGATGTAGATTTAAGTGAGCATATCACTTTTCTAATAAATGTTTTTAGTTTGATGTCGGAGTTATCAAAATAAATGTTGTCCATAGATTTTATAAGGAAAAATGCCGATAAAGTTAGATACGCTATTGATCAGAAGCGTTTGAGCGATGTTATTGACCTGGATGAAATCTTAAATCTAGATGAGTCTTATAGAGCTCAGCTCAGGATTGTGGAGACACAGAGAAGTTTGCGTAATCAGCTCTCGGAAGGCATTTCGCAAGTGGAAGGGAAGGCTCGTCGAAAGTTAATTCGCGAAGCAGCTAAAGTCAAGAAGGAGATAAAAGAGCTTGATCAAGAATTGGCTGAATGCAAGTCCAAGTTGGACGTTCGCTTATTGCGAATTCCAAACGTTATTCATCCCGATGTTCCAGAAGGCATAGATGGAACTGAAAATGTTGTTTCTCATAAAGTTGGAAAGCCTAAAAAATTTGATTTTACGCCAAAAGACCACATGGTGTTAGGTGAAAGTTTGGATTTGATAGATACAAAGACCTCGGCTAAGGTGTCAGGAGCGCGCTTCAACTATTTGAAGAATGAGGCTGTTTTGATGCAGTTTGCCTTGATAAACTTTGTACTTGATACTCTGACGGATCAAGCAATCATAGGAGAGTTGGCAGACAAGGTAGGGAACCCTTCTGCAAAGACCTTTACTCCGGTAATTCCTCCTGTAATGATAAAAGGAGAGGTAGCGAAAAGAATGGCAAGGTTAGATCCCGTGGAGGAGCGTTACTACCTTCCGGAAGATGATTTAATGTTTGTGGGAAGTGCAGAACATAGCTTGGGTCCTATGTTTATGGATCAGACTTTGGATGAAATACAGCTTCCACTTAGATTTGTGGGTTATTCCACGGCTTTTAGAAGGGAGGCCGGCACTTACGGTAAAGATACACAGGGAATTTTGCGTCGCCATCAGTTCGATAAAATAGAGATAGAATCCTTTACTGTCGCCGAGAATGGCCTTGTTGAACAAGATCTCTTCGTCGCAATTCAGGAATATCTATTAACACAGCTAAAAATTCCCTATCAAGTGGTTAAAATTTGTACGGGAGATATGGGAAAGCCCGATTATCGACAGATTGATATGGAGTGTTATATGCCCGGACAAGGTGAATATCGGGAGACACACACTTCTGATTATATGACTGACTATCAAGCACGAAGATTAAATACTCGCTACAAAGATAGTAAAGGGAAAACTCATTTTGTACACATGAATGATGCCACGGCTTTCGCTATAGGGAGGACTTTAATCGCTATATTTGAAAATTACCAACAAAAAGACGGTTCCATATTAATCCCGGAAGTTTTACGTTCTTACATGGGAGGTAAAGAAAAAATCCAGCGTAGAGAAGGGGTAAAAGAGCAGCCGTGACAATATTTTCTGGGATCAAACTGCCGCAAGTAATATACGAAACTTCTTCTAAGTACAATGAAACTATTAAGGTTCTGAAGGTCGGTGAAGTTTTAAAATTGAGTGTAAATAACTTCGTTCAATCTTTAAGTAAAGACTCCAAATCCGCAGACCGTCTTTGTTGGGGTCAGGCCGTTAAAATCTTAAAAGAGCAATCAGAAGGGGTGGATGTGGCAAATATTCTAATCCTGGGTTTAGGGGGTTGTACAATGCAGCATAAAATCAGGGATCAATTCCCAAATGCCCATTTAGTTAGCGTGGAAATTGATCCGGTTATGGTAGACATTGCAAAGAAATATTTCGAGCTCGATTCTATCGATAACCACAATATTATAGTAAATGATGCTCTTAGAGTTGTTGTTGAGCCGGAGGAGCATGGGTTAGAGCAGCAATCCTTTGATATAGTTGTTGTGGACACGGTTTTAGGGGATGAATTTCCCGATCTGGTTAAATCAGGAAATTTTCTTGCATCAGTAAAGAAATTAATAGTTCCGGGGGGCTTGATTTTATTTAATAGGATTTATCTTGATGACTACCAGGAATCCGTGAATACATTTGTAGAGTATGTTCGTAACTTTTTTGAGAATGTTCAAACTCATGTGGTCGCGGGGTACACAAATTCGGATAACATTTTAATCTACGGTCGGGCCTAGCTCACATGTCTTTTCCGGAGGCTTTAATTTTAGGGATTACGCAAGGTTTAACCGAATTCCTTCCGATTTCCTCTTCCGCCCACCTGATAGTTATTCCACAGCTTTTTGGCTGGAGTTCCCATTCTTTAGTTTTTGATACTACTCTGCACTTAGGAACTTCCCTGGCACTACTAGTTTATTTTCGGAAGGATCTTTGGAATATGTTGAAAAATTTTAAGAAATGGTGGTTGACAATGTTTTTGGGTATTTTACCTGCCGGACTTTTGGGCTTTTTTCTAAATGATTTGTTTGAAACTTATTTCAGAGGAGTTGGCTTTGTTGTTTTGTTTCTGATCTTGGGTAGTGTCTTAATGTTTTTAGCAGAGCGATCTTTAACTTCCGATAAAAGTGTTACCACTTTAGAGGAGATAAATCCTTTGAAGAGTTTATTAATCGGTTTTTTTCAAAGTTTAGCGCTATTTCCCGGATTTTCTCGATCCGGTTCTACTATTTCAGGAGGTATGTTTTTAGGTTTGTCACGCGAAAATGCTGCTCGATTTTCTTTTTTGCTTTCGATTCCAATTGTTTGGGTAGCAGGTTTTTACGAGTTTACGAAAATACCTATTTCCAGTGTTTCAACAGCTTCAGAACCTTTTTTAGGTGTAGCGGTTTTATCAAGCTTTATAACCGGATTTTTGTGTATTAAGTTTTTATGAAATTTGTCTCTAATTGTAAGTTATATCCGTTTGTTATCTACCGCCTTGCCTTAAGTGTTTCATTAGTTTTTTTACTGATTTCCTAACGGTAACCAATGTTATAATTCTTGTGATATGTTTGGAAAGTTAATGGATGTCTTTTTTGACACCAATGAAAAACAACTTAAAAAATTCACGCCTTTAGTAGAAAAATAAATTCCCTAGAGGAAGAGATAAAGGGATTATCCGAACAAGAATTCAAATCAAAGACTTTAGAGTGGAAAGACGCACTGAAAAATAAATCCTCAGAGGAGCAAGAAAGGTTTTTGGATGAAATACTTCCCGAAGCCTTTGCATTGGTACGGGAAGCGGCAAATAGAGCTGTGGAAATGCGCCCTTACGATGTTGAATTGATCGCAGGGATAGTATTACATCAAGGGAAAATTGCGGAGCAGAAAACAGGTGAGGGAAAAACCTTAACAGCAACAATGCCTCTTTATTTAAACGCATTAACAGGTAGAGGTTGTCACTTAGTTACTCCTAACGACTACCTTTCTCGTCACGGTGCCGGTTGGATGGGCCCAGTGTATTGTTATCTAGGTCTATCAGTTGGAGTTATTATGCAGGAAAAAGCCTTCATATACGATCCTACTTATGAAAATATCACTTTTCAGGATGATTACGCTAAGCACCTGCGAGAAGTTGAGCGCAAAGAAACCTATTTGGCTGATGTGACATATGGTACAAATCATGAATTTGGGTTTGACTACCTTCGTGACAATATGAAATATGCTCTGAATGAGGTGGCACAGACTAACCAAAACGGAACTTTCGGGGCTCATCATTTTGGGATTGTGGACGAGGTAGACTCTATTTTAATCGATGTTGCCAGAACCCCCTTGATAATTTCTGCGCCGCACGCGCAACCAACAGAAAGATACAATGAGGCAAATCGCATAGTAAGCGGATTGTTAAAAGGTACTGACTACGAGGTAGATGAAAAGTATAGAAATTCTACACTAACAGAGTTGGGGATTAGGAAGGTGGAAAAGCTTTTGGGGATAAGTAACCTTTATGAGCAGGATTTTGAGATGGTCCACTTGATTGAGCAGGCATTGATTGCTAATACGCTTTATGAAAAAGACAAAGACTATGTTGTGAAAGCGAGCCAAGTCGTTATTGTTGATCAGTTTACAGGAAGACTTTTGCCCAGTAACCGATACTCGCATGGATTGCATCAGGCCATAGAATCTAAGGAAGCTGTACCTATCCAAGAGGAATCCCGTACACTAGCTGAAATCTCATATCAGAATTATTTTAGGATGTACGAGAAGTTATCCGGAATGACTGGAACGGCTATAACCGAATCGGAGGAGTTTAAGAAAATTTACGACCTGGATGTAATTGTGATCCCCACACATCGTCCTATTGTAAGGAAAGATCGTAATGATGTAGTTTACAAAACGGAATCCGCAAAATTTAAGGCCGTAGCTGATGAGATTGATGAAAGGCACAAAAAAGGTCAGCCGATCCTCGTTGGAACTACCTCAGTTGAGAAGAGCCAACTACTCCACGCCTATTTAACACGTAAAAAGATCCCTCATGAAATTTTAAATGCAAAAAACCATGAAAGGGAGGCGCTAATTATTGCACAGGCGGGTAAAGTCGGTGCCGTTACAGTTTCTACAAACATGGCGGGGCGTGGTGTGGACATTATTTTAGGCGGAGATCCGTCGCCCAAAGAAGAGCGGGAGAAGGTAAAAAAATTGGGCGGATTGCACGTTATAGGTACAGAAAGGCACGAGTCTAGAAGAATAGATAACCAGTTACGTGGAAGATCGGGTAGGCAGGGGGATTCGGGATCTTCAAGGTTTTTCGTGTCTTTGCAGGATGACTTGATGCGGATTTTTGGAGGTGCAAAAGTGGAGGCCTTAATGGATCGGTTTGGGCTGGAGGAGAACGTTCCATTGGAAGCAGGTCTGGTGAGTAGAGCTATTGAAAACGCTCAGAAGAAAGTTGAGGGGTTTAACTTTGATCAACGAAAGAGCCTAGTCGAAATGGATGACGTTATGAACGTACATAGGGAGGTTGTTTATAAGTTGCGCAGGCGGATTTTGGAAAATGCTTCGGTGGATAATACTCATGAGACATGGTTCTTAGCCCAGTTACAGGAGAAAGGGAACTTGGAGTTGTCGGTTTGGGAAAAGTACAGGAAAAACTTGAACGAGAGGCAATGGCAAGATTTAATGAAGCAAATAGCACTTCCGGTCGTTGATCTTTTATGGATGGAGCATTTGGTTGACATGGCTCAGTTAAAGGAAGGCATAGGTCTTAGGGGTTATGCTCAAAGAGATCCTATGGTGGAGTATAAACGTGAGGGCCACGCTAGGTTTGAGCTTTTAGTAAGCAGGATTTACAGGTCCATTGCGGATAGGCTAACAAAAGTTGATATTGGTTTTGTTTCGCCTAAGTCTACTGGGGTTGGGGGTCGTTTACAGCGAGATTTGCAACAGGCGCAGTATTCTAGGGGAAATTTCGAATCAGGTATTGCAGATGAAACCGCTTTAATGCAAAAAAATCCTGGAGGACGTGGGGTAGCTCAAGATAAAGGTGGACGAGAATACACAGTGAAAAAAGTTACATCCTCAAAAGAAGTAGGTAGAAACGATCCATGTCCTTGTGGAAGCGGAAAAAAATATAAGTATTGTTGTGGGCGCGCAAGTTCTTAAGGAGAAAATTAATCGGCCACAATTTATATAAATTTGCCGACGGATTAAGTGAATTAATGAAGACCTTAAAACCTTTTTAAAGATCCGGTATAATATAGTTACCATGTATTTTACGCGGAAGTTTTATGTGTTATCTGTCTTCTTAGTTATTGTGAGTTTTTTAAGTTACGTCTCCTTTACCTACTTTAAACCTTCTTTGAATTTCGTAGAAAGGAATGTTAAGGAAGTTAAGGGTTATTTTATAAAGAATCCGTTTTCTTTTCTACCTCCATTGGAAGGTGCGGAGGAAATATGTTCTAACATATCATCAAATGGGTTCGAAAGCTCTTATTTAATCTCAGGTGAATGTACCCAAGATGCTCAAAGGTATTATTCAAACGTTTTAACGGAGAAAGGGTGGGAATTAGAGAGATCGGAAAAGTATGAAAACATTGAATCCTCCACCTATAAGAAAAATCCTTATAAAATTACGGTAAGTTTTTTTAACAACCCCGACAACAGAGAATGTTTAGTAACTTTAGTCGGTTTTAGTTCCGACTAAAAATACAGCCTGCCAAGGTCTGTAAACGCTTCTATAGGTTTCCTCAAACAGTATATTGCCATCTTTGGTGACCTTTCTGGAAAAAACTGAAGTAGCTCCCGGCGCGGCAAAGTCCACTTGTTTCACAACACCTTTTGCTAAAGTGTCCGTATCTTCATATTTGGGGGCAGGTGCTCCCGAAACACCAGTAATTATAGGTTCCGTTATCTCAACTTCTCTTCCATCCGGCGTTCCGTAGATTCTAAAAGCTATTTTGTTTTCTTCCGGAATGGTTTCAGTTTGAACTAAAACATAATTTGGCGTGTCGTTTCTGAATTTTAAGTCGACAGCAGGTTGGTATATAGCGGCATCAAATCCTATGGGTTGGTCATTTTCGTAGTATGAAACTCTGTAAGCGTGTGCGTGTCTTTCTACAACAGGCAATCCTGAGTTAAGAGCGGCCCTAAACATTGTGGTGGATGTTTGACATACCCCTCCTCCCGTACCTAGAACTGTCCTTCCGCCTGAAATAATCCAAGCCGAATCATATCCGGTAGAAGATTTATTCTGCCAATTGCCCGACTCAGTGAGAAAATCTCTCCGGCGGACTAAACACCACCCGCTCTTTCGCCGCAAGCGTTAAGTTGTGAATTCTTGGTAAAATCGATCCCGAGTAATCAGACTCTCCTATTCCCAAAAGGGCAAAGATCCCATATTTAGTTAAATCAGAAGAATTATCCGTGGGAATCGTAGATACTGTAATCGTTTCCTTACCGTTAAATAGGGCTTCTTTAAAGTCTTCCGTGAAGGTTTTTTATATCCAGTTCTTTTCCTTCTTGAATAATTTCAAACCCCAATACTTGCCCGTTTTCTGTTTCTTCTGTTACTTTCCCTCTAGGCAAAATGTTAACAGTTCTCCCTAATTCTTCCAGATAGCTTTCAAATGTTTTGGTATTTAAACTAAGATAAAAACTGTCTCCTTTTAAACCAATCTCCAGATACTCCAGCTTTTCTGTTGGAGCGATCTTCCACGCGTTCCCTTCATGCAAAACTGTTAGACTGTCTCTCACTAAGTTTCCCACTTCAGTTTCCAGCTTTTTTAAATCGATTCCCAACACGTCTGCCGTCTCTGTGGAAATTGGAAGTTCCTTGGGTAAATATTCTAGATTTTCTATACTTTCTAAGGTTATTTGATAGAGCTTATTGCTTCCTATCTTTCTACCTGTTTGCTCGTCTTGAATTCTTAGAATCTCGTTTTCATCCAGATAAAACTTAGCATCCTGTGCGGATTGGTCGACTAACCCTTTTATTTGACTAAGTCGTTGTTCTAGGAGTACGGTGTTGAAGTCATTGGCCGCCTTAGTGTGTTGGTGTTTAATAATTCCTGCTACCTTAACTTTCAGATCCGTGAGGAATTTTTTACTTCGTCCTACAGAAAAGGCTGTTTCGACTGTGTTTTCCGGATCGTACTGAAGTTCTATTTCAGATGTTTTGGTTTCGTAAATGGCGTTTTTTTCTTTGTCGATCAGTACCAGCGTGTATTCCTTTCCAAGTGGTTCTTCCAACACTATTAGAGCTTCTGTTACTGTTTTACCTCCAAGCGATATGTTTCCTACTCTAACTCCCGGGATAATTCTATCTGCGTAATAAGCGTGGTAAAAAGAAAATAAAATTCCGAGAGTAAAAGCACTAAGTATTAACCCTTTCTTCCAATTCAGAGATAGAAATAGAAATAGAGATTTAGCTTTTTTCATTTACCGTACTTTTTTTAGGAGGTCTTTTTGCTCTGGAACTTCTAATTAGGTATTTTGATGGATCTTCCGCCATATCTATCATTTCTTCCGCTTCTTCCACTAGGTGTTTGGATGCAGTTTTGCCGAATGCTATTACTTCTGCTCTTACGCCCATTCCTTTGGCGTATCTTAGAAGTTCTGTATAGTCACCATCTCCGGATACTAAAACTAATGCGTCGATTTTTGGAAGCATTCTAATAACGTCCATACAAAGACCTACATCCCAATCACCTTTTTTTGCGCCTCCGAAAAAGATTTGAAGATCTTTCTCTTTGACCTCAAATCCGATTTTAGTTAGGGCATCGAAAAATTCTCTCTCTGCTCCAACATCGGCTTTAATTACGTAAGCAAATGCCCTAATCAATTTTCTGTTTTCTACACCTGCTTTTAATACTTCGGCGAAATTTACTTTTGCTGAATACAAATTTTTTGCGGAGTAGTACATGTTTTGTACATCTACAAAAACTCCTACTTTTTGTGCTTCGTGCTTTCGTGTACTCATTTTTTAAACCTTTCTAACTTTAATAATATTTAAAAATAAGAATTTATCTCTTTGATTTTGGAATAAACCCTTACGGATATATTTTAGCATGCATTTGGGGGTAAAGTTTGACCTGGGAGAGGTTGCTCTATCGTCAAGATAGCATTTCCCCCAGGTCTGTTATTCGTCTTTCAGAAGGTAGAAAAACCGAAGTTGTCTTGGATCAGCCATCGGATTGTACTTCCTTCCCCTTCTTTCCTGGGTTTTCCTACTTATAGGTCAGTAGGGAGAATTATAGGCTATTTTTTCTTATTTCGCACCTTTTGAATTTGGCGGTTGCTGCTTTAGGAAACTGAAGTTGTCTAGAATTGGTTTTTTAGTCTTTTGGAATAGATTCCATTATTTTCTTAAGGTTTCGAGAGTTTTCTCTACTAATCGCGCTTTCTTTAACAGGTTTTCGTAGTGTTCTTCAATAAATTCCCCCTGCTTTCTTGACTCTAGGTTTAAAAGACTGTCAAATTCGCCTAAAAGTTCTCTATAGGATCTTTCAGCAAGTGTGCCCATCATATCCTCTATCATGTTTCTTTTGTTTCTATTTTCAGCATATCCGGAAGTTACATACATGCATTCGCCAAATACTATAGCTGCTCTTTCGGTGTGCTCGTCCTTTTTAGGGGCTGTTTCCATTACTATTTCTGCTAGAACTTTGCTAACGCCTTCAGGTAAGGTTTCAGCTCTTTCATATACTTCTCTTGTAAGATCGTCCAAATTTTTGACAGATAATTGTTCTGGTGTATGTATATTTGGGATCATATTTTAAGTATAGTACTTCTGTTCTTTTTTGTCTGCAGATTTTTGTGTTTTTAATGTTATTGTATGGACTTACTCGATGGCTTTAAGAAGAGGGTTTTAAGTGCTATTATTAATCTCGATAAAGGGTTTATCGTTTATGGGAGGTCGTCTAATGGTAGGACACAGCACTCTGAATGCTGTAATCGGGGTTCGAATCCCTGCTTCCCAGCCATTCATGTTTTGCAAAAACCTGAATGGGCCAATGTAAATATGAGCGAATGCGAGTATTTCATTGCACCCGAAAAGTTTGTACCCAAACCTTGAGTAGTTTTGCTACTGCAACTTTGAGTGTTGTAGGAAAAAGTGACGATAAATTTGTGGTTTTGGATGCAACAGTGGAACGGATTGTTTGCTCTCAGCCAAAGAGGGCTCCAAGAAACAGAAGTAATGGTTTAAATATATCCAACATCTGGCACTATTACACGTCATCAGGCTGGTTACAACTAAAGATTTCTATATCAATATTTACCTAAACCCGTGTTCTTATTGTGAAGGAATTAAAGTAAGATACTTATGTGAGTAAAAGTAAAACTAACTTAAAACAATACACTTTTTTCAGCAAATTCATAGCTGATACAAGTTTTGCATTATCAAAGAGGGAAAACCATGTAAAAAACTCTACGAGTAAACTTAATTTTACATTTCCCAATTTTGAAATAATCTGTTCTGAGGAATTAGAACAAGTAGAAGAAAGGTATGCTTTTAAAGGTGTGACTTTCGAAAGTATGTATCCAGCTTTAAACATGAAAGTGGCATTAAATGAGATTAATAATTCTATAATAAACATACTTAGTTTACTAACCTTCTCATCCCTAGCACCCTGGAGAAGTATATATGCCATAACATTATATGAAGCAGATACGGATAAGGATGCGCGCGAGTTTTACGCTTATTTCTATCCACACAGCGAAATTACCATACAAAAAACCATTAGAGTTATAGATCACAAAATTTTTGAAATTGTCAGAAAGAGCTTTGATAAAATAGATAATAAGAACAATGTTTTAGCAGCATTACACCAACTTAATAAAGCATTACAAGCAGAAACCGATGTAGACGAATTCTTGGCATATTGGACAGGCATAGAATATCTAAAACTGTCGCTATATAGAAAACGAGGTTATACTCCAAAAAATAAGTACTATGATTGCCCTGTTTGCGGTAAGGCGCTCGAAAAATGTGCGAAATGTGGGAAGGAATTAGCAATGCATAATGCTGCTCCGGGAGATTTGCAGGGAGTACGTGAAATTGCAACAGAAAAGTTAAATATGAGTAATACATATTTCAATAAGTTAGTGAAAGTTAGGGGGAATCTAATACACGGAGGTGCGTGGGATAAATTTTCAGATTCTTATAAATACAAAAACACAGTCAGGGAATTACTCGTTCATTGTATTGGAAGTTTAATGGACCTTGGTATAGAGACAACTAAAGCCATTGCAAGTCTAGATCCTATAATAAGAAATAGAACAACAACTGAAGCTAAGTTGATATATAATGCAAAACTTACAGGAGTACCTTGCTACCCATCACCGGGAGAATCTTATTTACATCCTGAAGTGCAAATAGTCGACGAAAAACAAGTTACAACAACAGTGAATGAAGATGGAAGTATTAGCGTATCAGAAACAAATACATATACACATAAAGGGCCTGAAACAGTTAAGTGGAACAATATCAATAAAACAATAATGATACATAAAAAGTCAGGTGCAAAAAACCTTGCTCTAAATTTTGAAGAGAAGGAAAATAATTGATTACATATTACAAAGATAAATACCTATGTGGCGAAGCATCAAGAAGGTGAGAAATACCTTCAATCCGAACAATACTATATTGATCTCTATGATCTATTCACTATAAACCGGTGTCTTGACGATACTCACATGTATCAAAAGGTTTATAAAAAAATATTTTCAAAATTTTTATAGAAATAGAATGCTAATATTATATAAATATGAAAAAAGTATTTTAATAATCGCAATTATTATTTAATA
>FUWD013026055.1_pt1 | contig 15621 bp, 14 predicted proteins | sample 1063281 | NCBI WGS metagenome assembly FUWD01 (sample SAMEA79048168, study PRJEB19326) | metagenome | biome: marine | reverse complement strand
TGGATGTTCTTTAGAATAAATTCCTAAATCAGACCATGCCACCGGAATACCAGTTTCTAAAACTCTTTCCTATCCAACCAAAATCATATTCATCTAAAATCTCTCCCTTATTAGGAATACTTTCATAACCTAAAGTTTTTAAAGGATATGTTTTAAAAGAAAAAATACAACCAGTAAAAAACAGATAGTAAAAAGACTTTTGTTCTTTTTCGATCAAAAAAGTTAACATTTTTTCTATAATTAATTTATACCAAAAAAATCTACTTTTTTATTAAAAATCTTTGCCATTTTTGCTTAATCCATAAAATGGAAGTAATTAAATAATAATTAAGCACCCCATTATAAATCTTACTGCTTTCTACCAACCACTGATGTGTTTTTTGAGGAATGCTCTTTCCACTAGCACCATGGAAGTGAACAAATTCAGCTTTTGGCAAATAGAAAACTTTAAACCCTGCATTTTTAATTCTTCGACAATAATCTAAATCTTCAAAATAGATAAAATAGCGCTCATCCAATAAACCAATTTTTTCGATGATCTTTTTAGGAATTAAAAAAACAGCTCCAACAACAACTTCCACCTGTGTAGGTTCTTGACCCTGTGGTGCATATTTTAGAAGACCTTCTGAGTTTATAATTGTTCGCCATAAAGTTGGCAAATGATAACAAGATCCTTGGATAGATCCTTCTTTGTTTAAAAGTCTTCCACCTAAAACCCCCAAATCATCTTTATCTTTAGCAAAGTCAAAAAGTAAATTTAAAGAATTTTCTTTAACGATAATATCTGAGTTTAAAAGTAAAACAAACTCACCTTTACTTTTTTTAATCCCCTGGTTAGCTGCCTTAGCAAAACCTACATTTTCTCTATTTTTAACCAACACTACTTCTTTAAATTCTTTTTCTACCATTGAAGAAGAACCATCTGAAGAATTATTGTCAATAACAATTACTTCTAAACTCCCCTTAAAATTATTTTGAAAAATTGATTTAAGACAGTCTTCGAGTATTTTTTTAGTATTAAAGCTGACAATGACGATTGATAAATCCATTTAATTAAACAAGGAAAAAATTTCTTTATCTGAGACCTTTGATTCTTTGCTTTCTTTAATTCTCCTTATTAAAACTTTTGGTATTTTTATTAAAGCGGCTAAAAAAGGTTTTATAAATCCTGGTTCTTTTATAATCTTTTTCCATAAATAAATTTTATGCTCAGTAAACATTCTAAAGTCAGTAATATTTTTCCAAATAAATAAAAGCTGGTTTCTTTGAGATATAAAATCAATATATTTTTTAGAAAAATTAGTTCCTATTGTTCCTTCATGTTTATGATTAACAATTGCTTGAGGATCCCAAATTATTCTAAAACCTCTTTTCCAAGCCCGATAGGATAAATCTACATCTTCCCAATAAAAAGGACTGTAAAGGTTATCAAAACCACTTAATTTCTCCCATAAATCCTTTCTAAAAGCTGCGCTTCCACCAGAAGCCCAAAAAGAGATATGCTTTTGTTTAGTTTTTTCACCAGGATTATGATGAATAAACCCCTTCTCCCATTTGGCCTCTGCCCAACTAAATTGAGGCTCATTAAAAGAAACAGCAAAAAGCTTTTGATCCTGAAAATCAAATCTAAGAGGATTTAGAAAATCTTTATTTGGCAAAACATCATTATTTAAAAGAATAATAATATCACCTTGAGCCCTTTTAACAGCGCGATTACAATTTTTAGCAAAACCTAATCTTTTATGAGAAAAAACTTTTATTTGAGGAAACTTCTCTTTAATAAACTCAACACTCCCATCTTTTGAACCATCATCAGCAATAATAACCTCATCGGCTCCAGTTTCTAAAACTTTTGGTAAATTTTTTTCTAAAAGTTTCTTACCATTCCAATTGGGGATTATAATAGAAAACTTCATTTTTTTATTTTTTTACGACGGATAACAACCAGACCAGAAAAAATTAGTAAAATTGAGGTTGTTCCACTTAAGTATACTCCTATTTTAAAAGATCGTGGCTTATATTGAAAGACTATTTGATGTTCACCCTTAGGAACAATAACGGCGCGGAAATTATAATTAGCTCGATAGATTTTTGTTAGCTGACCATCTATCTTTGCCTGCCAACCAGAATCATAAGCGTCCGAAAGCACCAGAATAGTTTTTTGAGGTGCTTGGGTCTTAATTTTTAGACTCTGATTCTTATTTTCTTTAATTTCTGCCTTCACCTCCTTGTCTAAAAGATAATTTTGAAAATCAACTTCTTCTTCTAAAACCACTTTTCTTTCTCCTTTTTGGCTAAAAACCAACATCTCTGTTAATATTTCTTCATCATTTTTAATAACTTCCAAATCACTTGAAAGATAAACTCTTGGATAAACATTAAGATCTTCATAAACCTTAGTTTTCCCTTTTTCAAAAACCAATTTTAAATTTGGATGTTTGAGTTCTTCTATAGCAAGAATATATTTAACATTCATTAAATCAAAAAGAGGTGAACGATGGTTACTTAAAAAAAGTGAACGCATAGAACCTTCAAATCTTTCTTTGGGATTTCCAGAATTGGCTGTCGAAGACAACTCTTCAAATCTTGAAGAATGAAAAGAATCATACCCATCAATCATCTCCAAACCGTAAAAAATATTAAAATTAGATGGCATTAACTCCTGATGAGTTATTTGAATTCGAAAAGGACCATCTTTCTTTTGTTCTTGCAAAAAACCTATTACTTCTGTGTTTGGGAAAAGAATTTCTTTAGAAGTAAACGAATTATATTTTAAAGCTTGACGAGAAAGATCAAAAAATAAAACTAAAATAAAAACAACTAATATTAATTTCCTCAACTTTAAATTTTTAACGTTCAAATAGAAGACTAATAAAAATAAAAATCCGATTAAAAAAGATAGTGGTAGAATTAAATTTCTTAAACTAACAATGGCATTTTTATGCCAAAGAGGTAAAAAGGACCAACCAAAGAAAAAAGATATTATAATAGCGACGAAACATAGAACAAGAAGAATAATTGCCCAAAAAGAAAACTTTTGTAATTTTTCTTTATTTATCTTTTGGGTAAAATGTTGAAAGCCAAAAGCGGCTAAAATAGCTAAAGCAAAATCAATAATAAAAATCATTCTGGCTGGAACCAAAACAGAAAACCCGGGAATTTTTAAATCGTAAGGTAATTTAGCTAAAGAAGTAGGTAATAAAAACAAAAAGCCTAATAAGACAACTATCCACCAAAATAAAATCTCCGCTTTCTTCCTAAGCCAAAAAAGTGAGTAAAAAATAAAGAAAATACTGATTACTCCCACATAACCGGAAAACTCATAATAGCTTGTTTTTCCCCAAAAGTTTCCAGTAGCCGTATTACCAAAAAAATCAGGAACTAAAAAAGTAATTAATCTTTGCCATGGTAAAAAATAATTACTGGCAAAAAAAGCCTCACCACCATAATTGCCTAAACGACTACTTTTAAAAATAACTCCTAATAAAGGGATTGTCTGAATCCCTACCAAACAGAAAGCTACCGGAACTGCAAGAATAATTAAACCAAATAGTTTTTTATCCCTTGTTCTTAAAAAGCGATAAAAACTATAAACACCAAACAATAAATAAGTGTAAATTGTTATTTGAAAATAACCGGCTAAAAAACTTAAAGATAAAGCCAAAACTGCCAAAAACCAAAAGCCTATTCTTTTTGATTGAAAAAAGCGATCAACTGCTAATAAAGATAAAGGCAACCACAAAGCTGCTTGACCAAGTATACCGAATTCCAAACGCATCATTAAAACAGAAGAAAAAGCAAAAACTATCGATCCAAAAAAAGCTGCCGTATTCTTAATTTTCAAATTTCTTAAAAATAAAAATGTTGTTAAGCCAACCAAGAATGGTTGAATAAAAATTTGAGTCGACCAGGCCAGGTAAAAAGGCATTATCAAAAACAAGATATTCAAAGGATAAAAAGAAGCCGTAAGAATATTGGCTAAATGAGGTGTACCGGTAAAATTGTACGGATTCCATAAAGGTATTCGCCAATTTCTAAATTCTTCTAAAGAAAACCAACGCCAAGGATAAAGCTGTCTTACACTATCAAAAATTTCAAAATTTTTAATTGGGAAACCAGCTATCTTCCCTTGCCAAATTTCGTCTCGCCAAGGATAATAACCACCAACAATAATATCTGAAGGAATTGGCAAAAGACCTTTAAAAATAAAATCCTTAAAAAGAAAGACTGTTAAAATTAAAAGAAAAATAATTGGCCAAATTTTTTTCATTATTCTAATCTTCCTTTAACTATCAACCAAGGAAAAGATTTTTTAATTTTAAAATTACTAAAATATTTTTTAAGTAATTTTTTAAATCCATTTTCTGACCAAAATTGAAAATGTTCAGGATGTCTACCAAAATGACTTAAGTATTTACCAGAAAAAAGAGAAGCCAAAGAAAAAAATGGTTCATGAGGAACACTAATTAAAAATTGTTGTCCAACTCTTTTAAACTCTTTTAAAGCTAATTCTGGCTTATCAAGATGTTCTAAAACCTCAAGACAAAGAATTAAATCAAAAGATTTATCTGGAAAAGGTAAGTGGTAAATATCAGCTTTTTTAACTACCATTTTAGGACAATTAATTTTTGCTTCTCTTAAAGCTTTTTTGTCAAAATCTACACCAGTAATTTTCAAACCAGGATTATTTTTTAAAAGAAAGTTGTCAACTTGACCCTCACCACAACCAATATCTAAAAGACTACTTACCTTTTGATCTTTAATTTCTAATAAAATCTTTTTTAAAAAAACATTAATAAGAAAACGCTGCAAAGGATTAGAAGAATAATATTTTTTTTGAGTAAAAGTTGAATTTTTATTTTTCACTTAAAAGATCCCTATTTTTTTAGCAATGGGGAAAACTTTTTCTTTTTCCGACTTATTTTGAAAATAAGCTATCATTTCACCCAAAAGACCAGTGCAGATAAACTGAAAACCAACGACAATTAATAAAATTCCCAAAATTAATAATGGTCGATGACCAATAGTTTCCCCACCAAACCAGATAATAGTTAAATAGAGACTAACTAAAAATCCTAGAAGAAAAAATATAAGACCTAAAAAACCAAAAAAGTGTAAAGGTCTTTTTAAAAAACGTAAAATAAAGACAGTTGTAAAAAGATCAAAAATACCTCTTATTAATCGACTCTGGCCAAACTTTGACTTACCATGCAAGCGACGATGATGATTAACTTTTACTTCCCCCACCTTAAATCCCTGCCAAGAAATTAAAGCCGGAATGAAACGATAAAGATCACCATAAAGTTCTAAATCTTTTATTGACTCTCTTTTATAAGCTTTAAAACCACAATTAAAATCATGGATCTTTACTCCCGTTAATTTGGTGGCTAAAGAATTAAATATCCTTGAAACAACAACCTTATCTATCGGATCATATCTATGTTTTTTCCAACCAGATACTGAATCATAACCTTGTTTAAACTTTTTTAAGAAAAGTGGAATATCTTCAGGCTGATCTTGAAGGTCAGCATCCATGGTAAAAATTATTTCACCTAAACTAAAATGAAAACCACAAATTAAAGCGGTAGATTTACCAAAATTTTTCCTAAAGGAAATAACTTTAACCTTAGAATTCCTATGAATAATTTTTTTTATAACCGCCAATGACCCATCAGAAGAGCCGTCATCAATAAAAATTATTTCGTAATCATCTTTAAGATTATTTAATACCTTTACTAAACGTTGCGTTAGTTTCTCAAGGCTTTTCTCTTCATTAAAGACCGGCAGAATAATTGAATATTTAATTTTCTTTTTCATTATTTAAAAATTCTAGTCAAAATTTTAGGAACAATTCTGACAGAGAAAAAAACGATAATAATAGCTATCATTATAAGCGATGTGCTTAAAGAAATAAATCTCCCCCAACGAAAAGAAAGCGGATTGTAAATAAATTCAACAATATGTTCACCTGGAGATAATAAAACACCACGAAAGGCAAAATTAGCTCTATACATCTTATTTATTTCCCCATCAACCTTAACATACCAACCAGGGTAAAAAGCATCACCTACAAACAAGATCCCCGAATTTTCAGAATCTGTTTTAATCACTGATGAATTCTGATTATAACTAAGATAAGTAACCTCATCTTTCTTTAAAGTAATTTTACTTTTTGCTAAATTAACATTCTCTTCTAAAACAACCGTTTTATTTAAGTTAAATTCTGGATCAAGCATCTGATCAATAATATCTTGATCTTTTTCTTTTATAACTACTTGATGAACTAAAAAAGCTCTTGGTAAAACATTTTTATTCTCATAAACTTGAACTGATTTATCTTCAAAGATTGATCTTAATTTTTTATTTCCAAAAATAGGCTTAGGATTACCATCTGGGCTTCTAATTCCATTCTCATCATATTTAACAGCTAAAACATATTTGATATTTAAAAGATCAAAAAGTTTAGAATCATAATTTTCCACTTGAGCTACTCGACCATAAGGTGTATCTGCTCGCTCGGTCATTACTGCTCCTAAAAACTGAGTTGAACGTAAAGGAGCCATAGCATCATAACCTGCCGCTGACTCTAATTTATAAGGCATCCACATGTTTTGAGGAATTGTCTCACCAAATTCAACTCTAAAAGGTTCTTCTTGTTCTTTTAAAAACTCTATAACCGGAGTGGTCGGAAAAACTAAATCTGTTTTTGAAAAAGGTAAATATTTCCAACCAAAACGGAAAAGATCAAAAACAATAAGTATTATTACCAACCAAGCAAATAAAAGTCTTGTACCTTTCCATTTTTTAAAGATAATCAAGAAAAGAAATAATCCTGTTGAAGCTATGAAAAGTAAACTAGGTAAAATTAAGTTTCTCTTACTTACTGATAAATGAATCAACCACTCCGCTTGAGGATAAAAGTTCTTGGCAAAAAATACAAAGACCCATAAAGCAGTAAAAATTAAAGTAAAAAATCCTATGACAAAATATATTGAAAAATTAAATTTACTTTTCTTATCTAAAAGCCAACTTAATCCAAAGGCCGCTAAAATAGCCAAACTAAAATCTAAAAGAAAAATTATTCTTGAGGAAATTGATTTTACCCCATAGATACCCATACTAGCTACCCATTTACCAATTGGTGTTGGCAGAGCTAAAAACAAAGCAAAAACAGACAAAAATAGAAAAAACCACACTTCCTTACCTTTACGACCGAAGATCGCTAAAAAGGCTAAAATTAACGGCAAAATACCAACATATAAGGCAAAATTATCATACCAAGGACTTCCCCAAAAATTATAAGTAGCTGGATTCCCAAAAAAATCAGGAGCCAAAAAAGTTACTAAATTTCGCCAAGGTAAAAATCCTCCTGAAGATAAAGAAGCAATTGGGTCTATTTCTCTAACCGATAATCCAAGTGCTTCCCATCCGGGAATCCATTGAATAGCTGACAATAAAATTCCTAATAAAACAAAAAATATTAATAATCCAAACGAAATAAATATTTGCTTGAGATTTCTTCTCTTTTTCCAAAAACCAAATAATCTAAAAAGAGCGTAAAAACCAACAGCTGTTAAAGAATAAAAAACAATTTGAGGATAGCCAGAAAAAATAGACAAGGTTAAAAGAACTCCACTAATTAAAGCCCATTTTATTTCTCTTTTTTCAACAATCTTATCAACCACTAATAACAAAAGTGGCAAGAACATCGCCGTATGACCATGGACATTATGTTCCAACCACATCAAAGAAAATGCCGAAAAAGCAAAAATAATTCCTCCCAAAAGCGACGCTATTTTATTAATCTTTAGATTACGCAAGAAAAGAAAAGTAAAAAGAATTGTTAATAAAGGTTGAATTATAATACCTAAGCTCCAAGCCTTAACAGCTGGCAAAAAAACAAAAAAAATATTTACCCAAGAAAAAGTTGCTGATTGGAAATTAGCCAATAATGGCATACCAGTAAAATAGAAAGGGTTCCATAAAGGAAAAGTAAAGTTTTTTAAACTTTCAATAACCGACATCCGCCAAGGATATAAAAGCGAAGGAATATCTGAAAGTAAAGGATTTTTGACCGGAACACCAGTTGAAAACCCCCATTTATAATCAAGCCAAGGAAAATAAAGACCAACGGTGATGTCCGCTGGCATAGGAATCAAATCCCTTAGAAAAAACTTCCAAAAAAAAGCAACAACTAAAACAATGGCTAACCAAATAGGCCAGTGATTAAAAAAAGTTTTTTAAACATCATCTTTTAGTGGAGATTTAAACAGACGAAAAATATAAAACAAAGAAGTAGCAGCAAAAACACTTCTTATTAAACTCTTAAGCTGAAAGACATCTGTATATTTCGATAATATTTCAGAAAGACCAACCGCCTTATTTAATTCAGGAAAAATAGGATTAAATAAACTTAAAGATAAAGATGGTTCAAATAGTAAGGTTATAATAAGCCAGCAAACAAATAATGTTAAAACCAAAACTAAATTTTTAAATTTATTTTTTACCAAATCATAAATCAAAAAAGGAGTTACCCATAAAAACCATTGTGGATGATAATGAGTAACAGAAAATATTAGAAGCAGAATAGCTATAAAATAATTAGAAATAGACCATCGTTTCGGATAAAACCAAGCTAGAAAATAGAAAAACATTAAAAATAGAATGAAAGGATAAACTACTTCTGCACCTGAAAGATTCCAACCCATAAAAAGCATTTTTTGACTTTTTGGGCTAAACAAAACCATCGATCTGAAAGCAGAAGAATTTATAAAAGGCAAAATAGATAAAAAGAAAGGTAAAAATCCAATAACAACTAATTTAAATCTTTCAAAAAAAGTTTTCCCTACAACAAAAGCCAAAGGCAAGATAAACAATAAAGGAAACATTTTATAAGCCCCACCTATTCCTAAAAAGAAAGCTGCAAGATAAGGTTTCCTTCTAAAGAAGTAAAGACTTAAGACAACGAAAAAAACTGGTAAGATATCAAGTTGGCCAACCATAAAAGTTGCATATAAAGCTAAAGGATTAAACATCCATAAAGCAAAAGATATTTTTTTAAGCCTTTCTTCCTTAAATAGACCAGCTAAAAAGAAAGCCAGAGCAACATCTAGGAAAAGATAAGGTAGCTTACTCAAGAAGATTTCCTTAAGCAACCCAGGATAAGTGTATATCTTATCTAAATTACTCATCAACCAAGGAATAAAAGAGGCATCTGAAAAAGGTCTCATTAATAATTTAAAGAAACCTAAGGTATAGTAAGTTAGAGGTGGATAAATAAAAATATCGGCTACACCAAAATTCCTAACCAAAGGATGAGATGAAGGTAGATTAACTAAAGTTTCATAAATATTTAGCCTTCCTTCATAAGCTAAAAAATAAGCGCTAAAAGAATGCCCCCATAAATCAACATGTAAGGTAATTGGCATTAAAACCAAACGCAAAACAACACCCAAAATAAGGAGAATAAACCACCAAGATTTAAAAATTTTGTTAAAGTAGTTCTTTAATTTCATGACAAAATCTCTTTTGAGAAAAATAATCAGCTTTCTTTTGTGCTTCTTTCGATAATCTTAACCATTCTTTATGATTATTAATTAAAGATAAAGTTTTTTTAGTTAATTCGTTTATACTATTCCATAGTAAACCATTTTGCCCATCAGAAACAATTTCTGGCTGTCCCCCTTTATTAATAGCCACAGGAACTAATCCGGCCGCCATCGCCTCAACAGTTGTGATTCCGAAATGTTCTACCTTTTCTGGATTTTTTTCTTGATCAATCTCAAAACCTGCTGCTGTCCAAAAAATCTTTGCCTTCCCATATAGTCGCTTTAATTGACTAAAGTCAGGATTGGTAATTATTTCAATTGGATAATTCTTGGCTTCTTTTCGAAGTTTAGAAACAAAACTTTTTCCCTCACCATCACCTCCAACAATTATTAATTGCCAGTTTTCTAAGCCATCTTTTAACATCTTTTTAAAAGCATCTACCAAAACATCTTGTCTTTTATTATGTAATAAATCTGTAAAACGACCGACACTTAAAATAATATTTTCTTTTTTGAGAGGTTTGAAAGAAACAATATCAATCGGCGGGTAGATAACAACTGAATTAACTTTATATTCTTTATCAATTACATTTTTAGTAAATTTTGAATTACAAACAATTTTATTTATTTTTCTTAGTTTAATCTTATTTAAAAAATTATTTCCACCTATATCGTGAAATGGAACTTGGAAATGTAAAATATTTTTCTTTCCTGATAAAAAAGGAATACTTCCATCCGAAAGATAAAAAACAAAGTCATAATCTTTTAAAAAACTTAATTTTTCAAAAAGTGATTTTTTTTCTGGATTAAAATCAATGAAATTAACATTGCCAAGATCCAAGCCCAATCTTTTTTCTAAATCATCTTTAATATTTTTATCTGGCCAAAAAATATCAGTTTGAAAACCAAGTCTCGATAAATGATAGGCCACCGTCATCATATAACGTTCTCCTCCACCTAATATATCTAAATATGGATCAAATAAAGCTGCTTTTTTCATTTTGTTCTTTTATTTTGCATCTCCCAAAGTCTAGCATAGGTAATAAAACGAGAGAAAACCTGAAAAATTGCCTCGATCCAACCAACTGTTCCATCACGCCATCCTTTAAGCCTTATTACCCTATACCATAACTCTGTCAACATAATCCTTAAGATACGCCATCCGACTACTGGTGGATGATTAGCTTTAAATAATAAATCAGCTTCAATTTTAGACCAATTAGAAGTCTTATTTACCATTGAAGATAAATCACGATGAGTAATATGAATCATTGGTTCCTTAAAATACCCTAACTCTCCTTCAAAAATGGGTTGCTCATGCAACTTACCAACCCATTTTTCAAGCTTATCTTTCCTAAAAAGTCTCTTCACATAATCCGGATAAGCACCACCAAAACGAACTTCTTTGCCTAAATAAAAATTTCTTCTAGGAATAACATAAGCAAAAAGTTTACTATTATTAATAGTATCCATCATTTCTTTTTTCAAACCATCAGTCATTCTTTCATCAGCGTCTAAATAGAAAATCCAATCGAAAGATGCCTTTTCTTTTCCTAAATTTCTCCAATAAGAGAAACTATCTTTAGAAGTCCTAGAAATATTACAATTATATTTTTTACATATATCTAAAGTTTTATCCGTAGAACCAGTGTCAATAACGACTATTTCATCAGCCCAATTACCAATAGACTTTAAACAATCCTCAATCATTTTTTCTTCGTTTCTAGCAATAATAATAACTGAAATTTTGTTTTTCATTTTTTTGATAAAGAAAATCAACTAAAATAGCTGCCAAAAGTATAAAAACACCACCTAATAAAAATCCTCCCATAACATCAGTCGGAAAATGATAACCAAGATAAATTCTACTTAAGGCAACTAAAGAGATTAAGGAAAATAAAACCAAACCGATCAAAAGAACAGTAATCCTTTTCAATTTTAAAAAACGAGTTAAAAGATAAAAAAGCATACTGTAAAAATAAAAAGAAATTGTTACGTGACCCGAAGGGAAAGAAAAACAATCACGACCAGAGAAACAACCAAAAGGTCTGGAACGACCAAAAATATCTTTGAAAACAAAAATGAAAATACCACTTCCAACTAAGGTTAAAAAAACTGCCACGGCCGCTCTTTTCATCCTCTTTTTGATTAAAAAATAAGTTAAAATCAAAAACGAAATAGCAATAAAATAAATTGAGCCTAAATGAGTAGAAAAATAAAAGAATACATCTAAAAAAGGACTCCTTAAACTGGCGATTGTATTGACCATTAAATCGTCCCAAAAAATGACTTGTTTAAAAGAAGTTACCAACCAAAGCCTAAAGATAGAAAAAACTAAAACAAAAATACCTAAAATTAAAAATAAAATTTTCCTTCTTGGATAAGAATAAAAATCTTTTCTCAAGCTTGTTCTTTCTTCATCTATCCATTCTCTTAAATTCATAAAAAATCAATAATTTTTTCTATTAATGGCGGTAATAAAATAAGAGCACCAACAAGCAATGATCCCAAAGATGCTAAAAGCATCATCCCAGCTGATAAATCTTTGGCAATCTTTGCCTTATGATTCCATTTCTCTGTGACTAGATCAACTGTTTTTTCAATAGCTGTATTGCCTAATTCCACCGTTAAACAAAATATTATTGTTATTATTAAAAATAAAAACTTTTCAAAAGAAATATCCAACCACAAAGCTAAAATTATCACCAAAACAGAAATACTAAAATGGAAAACAAAATTCTTTTGTGTCTTGATTGCAAAACAAAAACCTTCCCAAGCATTACCTAAGGCTTCTTTAAAATTCTGAGTTTTGTTATTATTCACAACTTCTGCCATCTTGTTTAAATTTTATCATTTTTACTAAGAAAACTACCTTTACCAAACTTTCTTAAATAAAAATCTCTTATCGCTTTCTTTTGCCAAGGAGTCCCTTTAAAAGTAAGTTTAAAACTTTCTCTACCTAAGGCATGCTTTACTCTAAAAGAGCCATATCTTAAGCCAAACAGCATTCTATTACGAGTCATATAATAATCATGCAAAGAACCGCCTACCTCACTTGAACCAGCATTAGCATGCCATACTTTAGCCTGCGGGAAAAACATAACTTTAAAATTAGCTTTTTTAACTCTTGTACAAAGATCAACATCTTCCCAATAAAGAAAATATTTATCATCAAAGAGTCCAACTTTATCAAAAACTTCTCTTCTCACAAACATCGCACATCCTGAAACAAAATCAGTTTCTATTTTTTGTTCATATTGCCCCTTATCAATCTCATCAACACCTCGATGAGAAGCTAATATATTTTGCCAATCAATCAAACCACCAGCATACCAAATTACTTTCCCTTCATCTGTTGGTTTGTATTTCTCTTGATGAAACTCATAACCTGGAGCAAAATAGATTTTAGGACCTAAAATACCAATTGATTGATCATTTTCCATTTCCTTTAATAAACTAATCAAAATATTCTTATCTAAAATAGTATCGTTGTTAACAATAAAAAGATAATCGGCCCCATCTTCTAAAGCTTTTTTAAGACCTAAATTATTACCACCAGTAAAACCAAGATTCTTTTCAGGATTAAGAAAGACAAACTCTTTAAATTTACTTCTCAGATTAAGCAATTCATTTTTTAAAGAATTATCAATAATAATTACTTCTAATGAAAAACCTTTTATGGCTAGTTTTTTAATAGAATTTAAACAACCTAAAGTGAGATCTTTGTTATTAAAATGAAGAATAACCAAAGCAATTTTTTTCATAAATTATCTAAGGAGTTTGAATTTTAAAAGAATTCTTTTAAAGATATTAGATTCTTTAATTTTCTTTTGTAAGCACCAATAATTCAAATCAAAAGAGACTTTTTTAAACTCTTTATCTAAATTATTAAATTCTTTTTCTTTAAAATTTTGTTTTTCCCAAACCTTTAGATAGGTAATTAATTCTGAAAAGGATTGTAGTAAAGCAAGAGCTAAACCATGCATCCCATCTTTATAACCTTCACCGGCAAAAAAACGGCTTAAAAACTCATTCTTTGGTTTATTAATTAAATCCTGCCACTTGATTTGATGGCCTTTTTTTATAAGTTCTTGAGATTGAAATTCAGAATAACGATTAATACGTTCTACATACTGAGAAATTGATTGATAGTGATGATGTAAAATAGCATAAGATTCTTTTGCTTCTAAATCTTCTCCTTCACCGACAGTTAAAGGAACGCTATGAATCTTCTCTAACCACTCAACCTTACCTTTTCTAAAGAAACGAATATTATAATCTGGCCACCAACGTGAGTGTTTTATCCATTTATTAAAAATAATATTTTTTCTAGGAATTCTGAAGAAATTAATATTTTTCTTATTAGTAAGACTTTTCAATTTCTTAGCTAAACTAGGTGGTATCTCTTCGTCAGGATCCAAAATTAAGATCCAATCACCACTAGTTTTTTTCAAAGCGAAATTTCTTGCTGGCTCAACATAAGAAATGAATTTATGAGAATAAACCTTCGCCCCTAATTCTTTAACAACCTCGACAGTCTTATCAGAAGAATACATATCAACAACGATTATTTCATCCGCCCATTTTTTAACGGACTCTAGACATCGTTTGATATTATTTTCTTCGTTCCGAGTATTAACAACAACAGAGATCTTCATGTTTATATGATACCATGAACCTGATAAATTTTAACTTTTTGGTTATTAAAAATTAAATCAATGCCTAAATCCTCTTCACTTAAGATAATTTCTTGATCTTCAACTAAATAGATATAAGCAATCTGATTGTTTAATAGAAATCCTCTCGCCCAAGCTTTATTTTCACTTTCAAAAAATTTAATAACCTCATCTCTTCTTCCTTGCCAGTCATAACCAGAAATATTTAAATTTACCTCATCAGCTAAGAAACTCTGTTTTAAAGAAAAAGCCGAAACATAAGCTGTACTTTCATAAACATAAACAGGCAATGGCGTTTTCTTATATTGGTCTTTTTGATATTTATTATAAGGAAAGGTTAAAACAACTCCCTGTTCTTCTTTTTTCAAAAAATCCAAGGCTTCCTTCTCTTCTTTGAAAATAGTTGCCGGTGGAGGCCAACCAAAATAATTTCTTAAACTACCAATATTCCCAGGAATAATTAAAAGCAAAACTAATAACACCAAAAATACCCCCAGTTTTTTAAACTTCATAAAACTACTTAAAGAAAAAGCTAAGTAGAAATTAAAAAAGAAAAGAAAGTAATAGAAAAATTGAATTGTATTCCAAGCTGTTCCTTTCTGAACAAATAGTAAAGGAATTACCAACCCCACTAATCCTCCACTAATCAAAAACCAATTAAATTCCTTTTGCTTATCTTTAAAAGATTTTATAAAACCAAAAAGGCCAAATATTCTCGCCCCTAAATTACCAACGATAAAAACAAACAATCCAATCGCTTCAATCAAAAATAATCTTGGACCAAAACCCTGAGTAATTAAAAAGTATCTAGCTAAAACTATTTTTGGTAAATAAAATCTGTCTGGAGATTCCAACATTGAATGAATAAACCAAAATGGTTTAAAAATGATTAGTGAACTTGCCCCGAAATTAAAAGGAATAAAAATAGCCAAACTAATCAAAGAAGATAATAAAAATAAATAAAGATAAACTTTTTCTTTTTTAAATAACTTTAGAAAAGAGTAAATACCTAACCCGGCTAATCCCACCACTCCAGCATAAAACTTAACATTAATCAAAATACCAAAAAGCAATGCCAATCCAATTATTTTAAGATAATTCCATTTTTTTACCTTTAATAAGATTAACAATCCTGATAAAAGAAAAATTAAAGATAAGGCAAAAGGAGGATTGATTAAAGTGGATATTGATTGCATCGACCAAAAAAGTGACTCCCCACCTAAATCAAAAGACTTAAATAGAGTGACTAAAAAGCCAAAAGAAGTAGCAAAATAATTCAGAAAGGCCAACCAAAAACCAGTCCAAAAATCTTTACGCCAAAGATAGCCAACCCAAAAAGATAAAAAACCTAGGGTAAAAGAAAGTAAAATAGGAAAAATTTGAAAGTATAAGACACT
>FUWD013185042.1_pt1 | contig 15629 bp, 12 predicted proteins | sample 1063281 | NCBI WGS metagenome assembly FUWD01 (sample SAMEA79048168, study PRJEB19326) | metagenome | biome: marine | reverse complement strand
TGAATTAGCAAACTCAACCATTTGTTTCCATGTTTCTGCCCCAGAAATGACTGCAATTATTCCAATAAGAAGGATGTCAACTAAGTTGTGTAACTTGTTTATATGACTCCTGGGGTCTTCTATACTACCAAAAATGCTCATTAACTTATTATCTGTATTCATACTGTTTATATGTTTGATATTCAGTACAATATACAACTTATTATTGATATAGATGGTTATTAATCAGAGTGATTTTAAGAAAAAAGTGTGAGTTTGCCCTGCATCATCTACATTGAACCATCGTGCGTTAGAAGTAATGTTCAAATTACTATCTGTACCATTTGACAGATTTATGAGTGAATAATAAGGAATAGTAATTACACGTTCTTCTGGATGATTGATCCCGATAAGCCACGACATATCCCTTGGTCGTCTGGTCAGCCGATCGACAGCCCCAAAAGTTTTTAATTGTTTCATGTAGATATTCTGAAGTCCAGTTAGGTCTTTCAGAATATGTTTAGAAGCAGTATCAAGGCTCTCATCGCACCGAATCAAATCACCTGGCAATTTCCAATCATTGTACTGGACTCCTTTATAAACGACATCCCGTCCAATTAACAATACCTTTAAATGAACTGAATCAAAACCAAAAACTATTGAATCAACAGATACATTAGGTATAAGTTGCTTGTTCATAAATTAGAATTTCATGTATAAACCAATAAAATAATAGTTGTTAGATAACTAAACTTGTCTAAAATTAAAAATACAAAAATAGTAAAAATAATATTGAATGTATAAAACAAATAGAATAGTTAATGTATTATTGCCAATAACCACTCAGCCTCCTATTGAAATATTGAATTTCAAATAGAATAAAGGGTAAATATCTTCCATTATTAATCTCTTAAGGTAGATTTTAGCCTTTCTTAAATCAACTATCTTTTCATACGGCATTATAAAAAGGCAACATCTTAAAGCTTATAAACACAGTACTTTAAATCATTAATGTGTAGTGTTACTAAAGCAATTCATAAATAATATCCTTAATTTATTTAACATTTTACAATAATATTTGGCTGCGTATTATTTTTATTTCTATCTTTGGCTGATGTTTGTGTTATTTATACACTTTGTTATATATGTTTTATACAAATCGTATTTTTATTTTTGTAAATAAATAAAATAGTTTAATTCCCTTGTTGATGATCGAATAGGGATTATACAATAGATCAAGAAAATTTTAACTAAAAAATGTACTATGAAAAAAGTGTTTACTATTTAAGTTTTCTGTTCCTGATTTTTGCAGCCACCTTACAGTCGTACGGTCAGGATGTTCAAGTCACAGGAAAAGTAACGGATGCTACCATTGGCGAAACTATTCCCGGGGTAAGTATTTTGGTAAAAATTCCACAATTGGTACAACTACCAATATTGATGGTATGTACTCAATTGGGGTACAAATTGGTGCTGAGTTAGTATTTTCATTTATTGGATACGAAACACAGACCATTGTTGTTGGTCAACAAAAGATCATAGATGTTGTCATGAACTCTGCTGCTACCGGATTAGACGAGGTAGTTGTAGTAGGTTATGGCGTACAGCTCAAAAGTGATGTTACGGGTGCAACATCAACCCTCGATGATGAAGATTTCAATGCAGGGATTGTAACTTCACCAGCTGAAATGATGCAGGGTCGCATTTCAGGAGTTCAGGTTACCACTAACAGTGGAGAGCCAGGAGCTGGGTCTTCGATTCTTATCAGGGGTTCGTCTTCAATCAGAGCCAACCAAGCTCCATTATATGTTGTGGATGGGGTTCCCCTTAACATAACCAGCATAGCTCCCGGTGCTGCAACAGCTGCAGGGGTCAACGCAAGTGCCATAAAAGATCCTCTGGATTTCCTTAATCCCGATGACATTGAGTCCATTACTGTACTAAAAGATGCTTCTGCCACAGCCATTTACGGTTCACGTGGTTCTAATGGAGTTATCCTAATCACCACAAAAAAAGGAACAATAGGAAGTAAAGGCGACGGTGAGTTGTCATATTCATTCTATGGAGGCATTTCAAAATTGCCTAAAAAACTGGACATGTTATCTGCTGAAGGGTTTATGAGCGCAAGCGAAAAATTCAATCTGAATTTAACCGATATGGGCAAGAAAACTGATTGGCAAGATGAAATTTTCAGAACAGCCTATACTCAAAGCCACAATTTGGCTTATAGCGGTGGTACCAATAGTTCAACCTATTTTGCATCTTTCAGCTATCTAGATCAAGAAGGTATTATCAACCGTACAGGAATTGAAAAAATAACGGGAAGATTCAACGCGAGCAAAAAGGTTTTTGATGATAAATTAACTATCGCAACGAATCTTACTGTAGCAAGAACAAACGACAGCCGTGTACCAATTGGTGAAACCGGCGGATACGAAGGCGACGTATTAATAAGTGCCCTCAGAGGAAACCCTACATTCCCTGTTTATAACGATGATGGTTCATACTTTCAGTATAGCCCCACCTATCGTAATCCAGTGGCCATGATCAATTTAACAAATGACAACACATATACCGACCGTATCTTGGGAAACATCAGTGCTACATATGAAATAATCAAGGGACTTACCTATAAATTAAATGTGGGTATCGATCATACCAATATTACAAGGAAAATGTCACAAAATTCAGAACTGTCGTATCTGGTAAACGATGGTCAGGCCAGTATTGCCAATATGGAATTTGATAACAAGTTGATAGAGAACTATCTTACTTACGACAAACAGTTAAATGAAAACAACCATATAACTGCTCTTCTTGGGTCTTCGTACCAACAATTTGACGAAAAAGGCTATAACCTCGTCGTTGATGGCTTTTCTGTTGAAGGTGTTGATTATATTGACAACCTCGGATACGGAAACTATGACAATGCAATTGCTGGATCGTTCAAACAACAAAATAAACTTCAATCGTTTTATGCACGTTTGAATTACTCGTACAAAATAAATATTTATTGACAGCCACAGGCAGAGCTGATGGATCCACCAAATTTGGTGAAAACAATAAATATGGTTATTTCCCATCTGTTGGTGTTGCATGGCGTCTTATTGAAGAAGACTTTATTAAGGATCTTGGTGTTTTTGACAATCTTAAATTTCGTGTTGGTTGGGGATTGACCGGTAACCAGGAAATACCTGGCAAAATTTCCCAACTGTTAATTGGTACTGCGCCCAATGCAAATTATTTCTTCGATGGTGAAAACCTAAGCACGGGAACTACTTTTATCAGGACACCAAACCCTGACATAAAATGGGAAACTACCATGCAAACCAATGTTGGTTTTGATTTTGGGTTCTTCAACGGCAAACTGTCGGGAAGCATCGATTACTTCTACAAGGAAACCAAGGATGTCCTTCTTCTGTTAACATCCCTTGCACCTGCACCAACGACTTACATGTGGATGAACGTACCGGACATGAGAATTAAAAACTCAGGTATTGGAATCGACCTAACAGGGGTTATAATTGACAAAAAAGACCTGTCGTGGACTGCCAGCTTCAATTTTTCCACGATTAAAAACGAAGTTGTAGACCTTCCAATGGATTTGATCGAAACAGGTGTCGCAAGCGGTGCCGGTCTGTCGGGAACTAGGGTTCAAATAGTTAAAAGCGGGTATCCAATTGGTACTTTCTGGGGGAAACAATTCCTTGGATATGATGCTGACGGAATAAGCATTTACAAAAAAGATGCTGAAGGAAACGATGTAAAAGAGGATCTCGGTTCGGCTTTGCCAAAATTTACAATGGGCTTATACAATACTTTTACATATAAGGATTTTGATTTTTCCTTCTTCATAAATGGGGTATTTGGCAACAAAGTATACAACAATACAGCCAATGCAATGTTTAGCATGGCTAGTTTTTCAAAAGGGAACAATGTAACCGAAGATGTTATCACATCGGGCGAAAGTATTGACAACACACCTGAATTCTCCAGTAGATTTATTGAAGATGGCTCCTTTGTAAGATTGAGCACTCTTACACTGGGATATAGAATACCATTCAAAGAATCTAGTTGGGTGCGTAGTTTAAGGATTTATGTTACGGGGAGCAACCTGTTCCTAATTACAAATTATTCTGGATATGATCCTGAAGTAAATACCAATGGTTCCTATGACGGTGTACCCTCAATGGGAATGGATTACACAGGCTATCCACGTGCTCGCACCATTCAATTTGGAATAAACGCTAGATTCTAAACCACTAAAACTCATATAAAATGAAAATATTTAAAATGAAATTTTTGTATAAAGTCCTATTTTTATCTATGGTAATATCCATAGCTTCATGTACAAAACTTGACGAAAAGATTTTTGATGAAGAATTAGACACTAATTTAATTGATGATCCGGCCAATGCCCCTGGTCTGGTAAATCCGGTATATGCTAATTTGAGAGCAACAAATGAATTCTGGGGTGTATGGGGCTTACAAGAGGCCAGTACCGATGAAGCTATGTTTCCAACCAGAGGTACCGATTGGTATGACAATGGTGATTGGCAAGCTCTCCACTTGCAGACTTGGACTGCCGAGCTTGGCGCTGTAAATAACGCATGGAATGTTGTTTTGCAAGGAATAAGCAGGGCAAATACCGGCATCTACTATCTGAAACAATTTCCAACTACTACTGAAATAGATGGGTATATTGTTGAGTTGCGGTTTCTTAAAGCTTATTATGTTTATCTCTGTAACGATTTTTATGGACAAACCCCATATAGGTCTTGGGATGAAACCGATTATTCCACGCTTCCACTGGTTATGAACCGGGAAGAAGCCACACAATGGCTAATCACCGAATTAACAGAAATAATCCCGTTAATGAAAACCAAATCACAGATACCTTATGGCAGAGCATCAAAAGCTGCTGCCCAAACCTTATTGGGAAAGATTTACCTAAACAAGGAAGTATATGTGGGAACTGCTGCATGGAACGATGTAGTTACTCAATGCGACGCAGTTATCAATTCAGGTGATTATACCATAACATCTGATTATTGGTCACAGTTTCAATACGAAAATCCCAATGCCGAAGAGTCAATTTTCACATTTATCCGTAACGATGAATATAATCTTGGCGGCGGTGGCGTATGGGTAAACTTTACACTTCACTACCATCAAACATTTGGTAATTATACCAGTTTATGGAATGGTGGATGTATTACCAAAACATTCTGGGACTCTTGGGAAAATACTGATGATGCAGATGTTAGAAAATATGATGACCGCATTATTCCCTTTACTGGTTTCAACCAGGGCTTCTTGGAGGGACAGCAACATGCCATTGATGGAACAGCTTTGGAAACTCGTGATGGATCTCCTTTGATTTTTGTTGCTGATGTTAATCTTTCAAATGCTAGTGAAGCTGAAGGCATCCGTTGTATTAAATATGCACCAAACCCACAGACTACCCGTCAGTTTGATGCAGGTAACGATTTTTATGCATTCCGTATTTCTGATGTTTACCTAATGCGTGCAGAAGCAAAATTCAGAAGTGGGGACGTAGGAGGAGCCATTGATGACGTTAATACCCTCCGTTCAAAACGCAATGCCACTGAAAAGACAGCGTTGACCATTGATGATATTTATGATGAACGCGGTTATGAGTTATTTTGGGAAGGAAAACGCCGTCAGGACATGATTCGCTTTGGTCATTTTACCGATGCATTTTCTGAAAAACCTACAACACCTGATCATGTTCGTATTTTCCCGATTCCTCAATCAGCTTTGGATGTAAATCCCAACTTGGTTCAAAACTCGGGATATTAATAGACTCATCATTAATGAATATCATGGAAATATTTGGGAAAAAGACCGTTTTCCAAATATTTTCATTGATTTTAGTTATTGGCACTAGTAATATTTTGAAATGAATTTGAGTAGAATAATTGTAATTGCTGTTTAATGGTTCTTTGTATGATTGATCTGTCTTCTGTAAAAATGTAGTTTTTTTGTGTGTTAATGAGTTAATCTACCTTTTTGCACCTATTTGGTTAATGTGGGAATAAATAACAGGAAACGTGATCGATCGTACTTAAACCATTTTATTGATAAACAGCCCTCTGTAAAAATGGGAACTTGACCATTCTCCGCTTGGAGAACTAATCCCAATGATACTCATATTAATAGACACATATTTCAAACTGCCAAGGTAGTTTTTTTTGAAAATTTATAAAGAATTAATCCAATCTGTAAATCCGGTGCAATTTATTTAAGCATTTTAAATCAATCTCTATGAAACATTATAAACTTCAAGTTCTGGTATTCGGACTTTCATTCCTTATGTTTATGAATTTATTCCAACAATCTTTAGTGGCTCAGAACGAAGCCAGTTCACCCTGGCACATAACTGCCATTGATACAGAAAATTATAATGGAATTGCACTTGCAAACGGGCGCATTGGATTGCTTCCTTCAGAGAAACCTTTCAAGGTGAGTTCCATAATACTGAACAATGTTTTCGACAAAGGATCGGAACGTGGGGTAAGCAGGATGCTGAAAGGCCTCAATTTTGCAAATATTGATATATCTATTGACGGGGTTAAAGTTGACGAAACAAACATCTCCAACTGGAAACAAGTTCTCAACCTAAAAGAAGCCTCATTGACTACAACATTCGATTTTAAGAAAAAAGCTGAAATTGCTTACACCATCTATGCTTTAAGGGGAATGCCCTATGCCAGCATTATGGAGGTTAGCATAAAATCATTGAAAGATATTGATATTAAGGTAGCTGGTAAAATTCTTTGTCCCGTTGAATACAACAACCCTGTAAACACCTTTGACAACTTACAAGATTTAGAGACAATGATGCCATTGCTACAGACCACAGCTCATAGCCCTTTTGGAAAATACACACTGGCAGCCACAGCTTCTTTTATTTTTAAGGGCAAACAACCTAAACTGCATCACAACATCATCTCTGAACATGACAATGAACTTACTTTTGACAAAAAAATAGCAAAAGGCGAAAGCTACAGTTTCGGCTGGGCTGGGGCAGTTTGTACAACACGCGATTTCAACGATCCTTTAAGCGAATCGGCAAGGATGGTGATTTTCATTATGCTGGGAAACGAAGATGTAGTGATTGCCGATCATAAAAAATTGTGGTCGTCCTTATGGGAAAGTGATATTGAAATAGAGGGCGATATTCAGTCGCAACGCGATATCAGGCTTGCATTGTACAATCTTTATTCATTTTCACATGCTAATACAAACCTGAGCATACCCCCCATGGGTTTGTCGTCTCAGGGTTACAATGGTCATATATTTTGGGACACTGAACTGTGGATGTACCCACCTTTGCTCGTGTTGAATCAGGATATTGCGCTTTCGTTACTTAATTACCGATTTGACCGGCTTGAAAAGGCCAAACAAAAAGCCTCATATTTTGGTTATAAAGGTGCAATGTTTCCTTGGGAATCAGATGACACAGGTGAAGAAGCATGTCCTGTATGGGCGCTCACAGGGACTTTCCAACATCACATTACTTCTGATGTTGGCATTGCTTTCTGGAATTATTACAGGATTACCAATGATAAGCAGTGGTTAAAAGAAAAAGGTTATCCGCTCCTTAAAGAAGTGGCAGATTTTTGGGTAAGCCGGGTTACAAAGAACGATGATGGCAGTTATTCCATCAACAATGTAATCGGAGCCAACGAATTTGCACAAAATATTGATGATAATGCCTTTACGAACGGATCTGCCCAATGTGCGCTGGAGTATGCCACACGAGCGGCAAACGAACTGAACATAGCTCCAGACCCCGTTTGGTTTGAAGTGGCGAAAAACCTTAAATTCTATTATTTTCCAGATGGAGTAATGAAAGAAAATTCCACCTACGATGGTGAAACGATTAAACAGGCAGATGTCAATTTGTTGGCTTATCCCCTTGAGATTATCCGGGACAAAGAACAAATCATCAAAGACCTGAAATATTATGAGTCCAAATTTTCTAAAGAAGGACCTGCCATGGGACATTCCGTCCTTTCGGTATTGCATTCGCGCTTGGGAAACAAAAAGAAAGCCTATGAATTGTTCAAACAGGCATATGTACCAAACATGCGTCCGCCTTTCGGAGCCCTTTCCGAATCGGCAACCAGTAACAATCCCTATTTTGCCACTGCCGCGGGTGGTATGCTCCAGGCAGTGATATTAGGGTTTGGCGGTTTGCATATCACAGATAATGGAATAATACAGGAAGAGCCATGTTTGCCAAAGCAGTGGAAAAGCCTGACCATTAAAGGGGTTGGCTCCAATAAAAGGACATATTACATAACTCATGAAATAACAGAAATAAAATAAGGTAATAAGGTTTGTGCAGGATCGTATTGCTTTTCCATTAAGGTTGAAAAGAGAAAAATAAGGTTTTTTTAAACCCATGACTTAATGGATAGTCTTTAAACAATATATTATGATAGATTTATTATTGGTTCTGGCATTCGTGATATACAGTATCAGCGTTGGGTTTTTGGCAAAATCAAAAGCCTCCAAAAACTTAACAGAGTATTTTTTGGCTGGTAGGAGCATCAAGGGTTGGAAATCGGGAGTAAGCATAGCTGCCACACAATATGCAGCTGACACGCCCCTGCTTGTTACCGGACTGGTTGCCACCGGGGGGGTATTTATGTTATGGCGCTTATGGATCTACGGATTAAGTTTTCTCTTTATTGCTTTTGTACTGTCAAAATCATGGTGGCGGTCACAAATCCTTACCGATGCAGAATTGGTGGAAGTAAGGTACAGCGGAAAAGCGGCCATATGGTTGCGCGGCGTAAAGGCTTTGTTTTATGGCGTAATAATAAACAGTGCTGTATTGGCCATGGTATTGCTTGCTGCCACGAGGATTTCGGAGGTATTTTTGGTTTGGGACCAGTGGCTCTCGCCTAACTTGTTCAATACTTTGTTGCAATGGGTTACCAATGCAGGAATTAACTTTTCGGCAGGTGCGGTATCAGGTGATATCTGGATTGCGTCCACCAATAACATAATCAGCATGATTCTCATTATTGCGTTTGTTATGTTGTATTCAACCACCGGTGGATTGAGGAGCATCATTCAAACCGATGTTGTGCAATTCATCATCGCAATGGTAGCTACTTTTTTATATGCCTTTTTTATTGTGCGCGAAATAGGCGGGTTCGGCAATATGCTCGATCAACTGGTTTTGTTGTACGGAGAGGCAAGGGCCAATCAAATATTATCATTTACGCCCACGGGAGGGGAGCTTGTATTCCCGTTTTTGGTAATTATCAGTTTGCAGTGGCTGTTTCAAATGAACAGTGACGGAACGGGATATATTGCCCAACGTTTAATGGCTAGTAAATCAGTAAATGAAGCACGAAAAGCCGGTTTGATATTTTCCATTCTGCAAATCTTGGTACGGAGCCTATTATGGTTACCCATAATCATAGGTGTTTTGATATTGTACCCATTTGACCCAGCTGCCCCCATGGATACGGCTTTTACCGCCCAACGTGAAATGACTTTTGTTATCGGGATGAAGGACGTACTGCCCGAAGGGGTTCGTGGTTTGATGCTCCTTGGAATGTTGGCTGCTCTTTCATCTACAATAAGCACACTTCTTTCATGGGGCGCAAGTTATTGGAGCAACGATATTTACAAACGGATAATCAACGAAGCTTGGTTGAAAAGAGAACCCAAGCCATCTGAACAAATCATCGTTGCCCGAGCCTCCAATTTCATTGTTTTGTTTTTCGCCTTGATAATTATGGGATATATGGGATCTATACAATCTGCCTGGTACCTTACTTTATTGTTTGGTGCAGGGGTGGGATCGGTGCTGATACTGCGGTGGTTGTGGGAAAGGATAAATATTTATTCCGAAATAGCTGCCATAGCGTCCGCACTTATTATTGCCCCCATCATACTTTACACGGTTGACGAAGAGTGGATCAAACTGCTTATCATGTCGGTATCATCCACCATAATTGTGATCATAGTAACGTATTTGACCCCACCAACGAATCAAAAAGTATTGGAAAACTTTTACAAACGCGTTTCCCCTTCAGGATATTGGAGGAAAACGGCGCAACATATGGGGGAAGACCCAAAAGAATCGATACGGGAGTTTTGGGGAAGCATGAAAATTGTTGCATTGTCGGGCATAACTATTTATGCCCTGTTGGTTGGCATATCGAAGCTGTTTTTTCCGCAAACAGATGAGTCTGTTTATTTAGCTATTGGTTTAGTTATTTTGGGTTTAATACCTATTCCTTTTTGGTGGAAAGAAGCTCGCTAAGAAATACATATTAGTTTTAAATCTTATTATTTTTTTAATATAAAAACAACATGACAAAAGAAGGCACTTACAATAAAAACCTCGTAGTTATTATTGCTACCGTAGCAGCTATGGGGGGGCTATTATTTGGTTTTGATACAGGAGTTATTTCCGGAGCAATACCATTTTTCCAACAAGATTTTCAACTCAGCAACAGTATGGTTGAAAACATTACCACTGCCGGACTGGTAGGAGCAGTAATTGGTGCTATGTTCACTGGTCGTTTGTCCGATATCTTCGGTCGTAAAAAAACTATCCTTGTAGCCGCTATTATTTTTGTGATTGGAGCTGCATGGTCAGGATGGGCACCTACCCCCAATATTTTAATGGCTTCCCGTTTGTTCATCGGCTTGGCAATTGGCATTTCCTCTTTTTCAGTCCCTTTGTACATTGCCGAAATATCCCCAACAAAAATGCGGGGACGACTTGTTTCCCTTTTTCAATTATTGATCACTATCGGCATTCTGGTTTCCTACCTTAGCGATTTGGCTTTCGCCAATAACAGTGATGTCACATCGTGGCGGGCTATGTTTTATGTTGGCGTCATTCCGGGCTTAATCCTGTTGATAGGGATGCTATTTCTCCCCGAAACACCACGTTGGCTGATGAGCAAAGGCAGGGAAGACGAAAGCCGGAAGATATTGAAAAGAATCGAAGAGCCTGCTTTGGTTAATGATTCTATCCAACGGATGAAAGATGAAATTGAAAAGGACAAGGACAAAGCCAGCTTCAAGGAAATATTTCGCCCGTGGCTTCGTACAGCTTTGATCATTGCTGTGGGAATAATGTTTATTCAACAATTTGTGGGAATTAACACCGTGATTTATTACAGCCCCAAAATCTTTATGATTGTAGGTTTTGAAGGAGCCCGTGCAGGTATCTGGGGTGCTGTAAGTGTGGGTGTGGTCAATGTGGTGTTTACGGTTCTTTCACTGTTCATGATCGACAAACTGGGCAGGAGAAAGCTCTATTTTATCGGTTTGAGCGGCATTGTTTTTTCTTTGGTTGCTCTCGGTTTGGTCTTCGCATTTCACACAAGTCTCGGTGATTTGGGAAAATGGTTGGCCATTGTGTTTGTATGGATTTATATTGCTTTTTTTGCCATCAGCCTTGGTCCCTTGGGATGGCTTATTATGTCAGAAGTTTTCCCAATGCGTGTCAGAGGAATTGGTTCTTCTATCGGATCTCTATCCAACTGGCTTTTTAATGGAGTAGTGGCTTTCACCTTTTTTAAGATCATAAAATTATTTACGGCTTCCGGATCAGGCATTATCACGAACGAACAAATGTACAACGAAACTACAAACGCCTTTGTAACCAAAGCCGTAGATAATGGAAATCCGGCAGGGGCATTCTGGTTTTATGCTTTCATTGGCATCCTTGGTCTTGTTTGGGGATATTATTTTCTGCCTGAGACCAAGGGTGTTCCTCTGGAAAAAATCGAAGAACATTGGCGTCAGGGAAAAAACCAAGAAATTTAAAACAATAACAATGAGAGATTAATATTTAACTTCTTTAATAATTTTATTTATGCTTTTTGTTGCAGGATGCTCAAACCAACAAAAGAAAACTACTGATGCAGACATAGAAATAGAGGATATCATCAACAAGATGTCCCTAAAGGAAAAGATTGACATGATAGGGGGCTATGATCAATTTAATATTCGTCCGAATAAACCTTTAGGCATTCCTGAAATCAAGATGACAGATGGTCCTTTGGGCGTTAGAAGCATAAATGGTGAGGCAACCGCATTTCCTGCATCAATTGCTTTAGCAGCAAGTTGGGACAGGAAGCTGGTAGAAAAAGTTGGTGCTGCCATTGCCCAAGAAGCCAAAGCCAAAGATAAAAATATTTTATTGGCACCGGGAATGAATATTTATCGTGCACCGATGGCGGGAAGAAACTTCGAATATCTTGGTGAAGACCCGTATCTGACGGGTGAAATGGCTGTTTCTTATATCAATGGCGTTCAAAAGGAAGGGGTTGTGGCAACAGCTACTGGGGCAGGCACTTTGCATTTGGCCACCAAATGGTATTCTTGCAATTCGGCTAAGCCAACAGAGATCATACCCACAAAAGCGCCACCAATGCCTGCAAAAAACCGTCCTATATCTTTATGGCAGACAGTGTACTTATATTCCTTACCATTTTTGTCGATAAGTAATTTTTCGTAATGGATTTTGAACTCTTCTTTACGCTCCACTTCATTCTTCTCTTTTTCTTCTTTGCGCCATGAAGTAAATAGCTGTGTGCCTATGAAAACAATGCCTACAGCAAAAATTGCCTTTAAAATATCCGGAGGTATTTCACTACCAAATATCGATCCCAAGATAGCCATGGGCACGGAAAATAGGAGCAAGTTTAAGCCCAATTTATAATCAATAAGTTTCGCTTTCATGTATGCAATCAGTCCCGAAGAAAAACCAAATAACTCAGTGATAAGGGCTGTTCCAATAGCAACAACAGGATCCAGTTTTAACACCAACATAAACAACGGGGAGAAAAAACGGCACCACCAATCCCACTCGACATTGCAATGGTTGCTATGAGGATTGAAATTGGCAATAAATACCAAAGTTCTAATGAGATTTCCATTTTGAATAAATTATTAATTAACGAGACCTTTGCAAAACAGGAGTTCTTGTCCTCTTGAGACCCAACACTATCGGAAAAAATGGCGCACATAGTGAGATGACAAAAAATCCAAATCTCAATTTCCAAATCTCAAATAAATCTCAATCTTTAAAAAATAAATCTCAAACGATAACTGAAACTTTTGATTTTTGAATTTTGGCTTTTGATTACCTGCCCGTCCGGCAGGTGGGTTGTTATTTAACACAAAACATAATTTTTAATAAAAATACTATATAGTTAACATACAACCTGTTACAAAATGCTGTCATTGGTAAAGGAGTGAAGGAACTTTACATAAGTGATTTTCTGATTATTAAGATTCTTCGCTTTGCTCAGAAAGACAATTTCTCCAGGCTAAGCAAAGATCTCTTAATACAGTTTATCACCTTAAGCTTCTTCCTTTACAAAAAGAGCCACTACTATTCCAAATATAACATGACCCATAATGCTACCAAGCATTATCAGGAGCATGCTTCCCTCAGGTTTGGGCATATTTCCAAGCATTGCACTCATTCCCATCATGGCAATTTGTGCCAAAACAAAAGCCGCCATACCAAATATAGCACCTTTAGTAATCTTACTTTTCACATTCTTAAGGAGTGGTAATAAAAGGAAAACATACATTAGGGCAAATATTACTCCTACCATAAAATGCATTATCCATCCTACAAAAACAGGTACGCCCATCATCATGGACAGCATAGCTGCAGGGTTCATTTTTGGCATTCCCATAAACGGACCAATAAACATGACCATTGTCATGACTAAAGTGGCTACAAGGCCACCAATTACTGATTGTGTGATTTTAGTTTTCATTATCTTAAAATTTTTTATTTACAATTTATATATAGGGATTTCATACCCTGATTACGCAAATAGTCGAACGAGTATCAATTCCTGACAAAATGAAAATGTTTAAGAAATGATTGCTAATATTAAATTAATGACACATCACAAATAACTTCCAAAAGTGCAGGGCCATCATGATTTTTAATTTGTTGCATTGCCGCTTCAAGGTCTTCTATTTTTTCAACCCTTATTCCCAAAGCTCCACAATTATTGGCAAAATCTGCAAAATTTGGGTTATGTAATGGTGTTTGCCACACATCAAGTTCAGCAGCACGTTGTTCTTTGGATATTTTACCCAACTCTGAATTATTTATCAGAATATGCTTAATGGGCATCTTATATTTTACAAGAGTGGTTATTTCGGCAAGGTATTGTCCAAGCCCGCCATCACCCGAAACAGACCATACAGGTCGTGTATTTTTTACTGCTGCCCATGCTCCCATTGCCGCAGGTAAAGCAAAACCGATAGATCCTAAGTATCCCGACATTAACACAGATTGATTTTTGCATTCAAAATATCTACCAAATGAGTAGGTATTGTTTCCAACATCTACCGTAATTACAGCATTTTCGGGAGTAATTCTGTTCATAGCATCAAAAACAGCAATGGAACTAATACCTTTACCCTGGTCATCTTTTAACCGACTTTCTTTTTCTTCTCTCCATATTTTCCATCGCGAAGCAACCTCTGGTATTTGATCGACAGTATCAGTTTTTCCTGCTAACTCTTTCTGTAATAAACTACAAGTAACTTCTATCTCACCCCAAAGTGCAATATCAATTTTATGAAATTTGCTCAATGCCATTGGGTCGAAATCAACCTGAATTATAGGTTTTTTGGGAGTAATTCCTGTATGATTAGAAAATGATGCTCCAAAAACAATCAGTAAATCACTCTCATTCATAAACCAGAAAGCAATAGGTGTTCCACTTCTTCCAAGTACTCCGCATCCAAGTGGATGATTATCAGGAATTAACCCTTTACCCTTAAAAGTGGTAATTACAGGACTATTCATCATTTCAGCCATCTTGATAATGCTGGGCATTGAATATCTGGCACCATGACCAACAATTATTACAGGTCGTTTAGACTTTTTTATCAATTCTATAGCTTCGGTCAGCATATGTGCCGGTGGCGAAATTGTAAAAGGAGTTATTGGAAGTCCCCTTAAATTGAAAAATCGAATTTTTCTTTTTTCAATTTTTGATAAATATCCCTGCTGAACATATATAATTTTGCGGGACGGTGCGAAACAGATATCTCTTTTTCATTTAAAGGCACGATATAACTGAGGTTAGGAATCTTTTTTCGGAAATTTCGCCTATCAAGAGAAATTCCTATTATTATTTCATAAATTTTTGTAATTCACTAAGTGAAAATTTCAATGGCAACAACTCAAAAGCAAGTGGTTTTGTCCGCAACTCATCGCGAAGGGTTTTCAGGGCAAATTCAAAAATTTCACGATGGTCAAAGGCCATTGGCAAAGCAGAAACATCATCTACCAGGGCAAACTCACACTTTAATATTCAGGACCTTTAGGAGATAGGGTTCATTCCACCCTGCCTTAAGTCTTTTACCAGCAATCCCTTGCTTTTCAGTTTTTTCATTTTTCAATAAATTTAATGCAATTTTAAGGAGTATAGAATAATTCTGAGCAGCATTATTATTTCTTTTTCTTGAGGCATCTTCTGAAAATGCAACATCCAGAGTCCAGTGTAGTTTGTTTTCAACTCCCCAATGAGAACGAATATGTTCCTGATAATTTACAGCCTTATCTTCTAAAGAAGATATATAGTACCGAGTTGCTTTTT
>FUWD013023427.1_pt1 | contig 15643 bp, 15 predicted proteins | sample 1063281 | NCBI WGS metagenome assembly FUWD01 (sample SAMEA79048168, study PRJEB19326) | metagenome | biome: marine | reverse complement strand
TGATGACATCGTAGTTGAAAGCGCCAAAAATAATTTATGGGTGTGATAATAAGTGTTAAATTTTTAGGGTGGTACTTGACGACATTTATTTCTGAATCAATACTTTATTTTATGTTATTAGCTATTAAATAAGACCATCAAAAAACTTTTTAGTACTAGTAAAATAAGATGTGACTTCTAAGTAGAGTTAAAATAATTACCGCCTAAGTTAGGCGATATTAGCTTGCGTTAAATTAATGATACTTATAAATTTTAAAATGGTATACTAAAAGACCTAAGTAGTTTAATTAAGATTTACGAACCCCCAATAAAAATTTTTTTCTAATCTCACTTTTTAAGTTGCCCTAGATTTTTATCTCTTAGCTAAACCCCTAAAAATTTTTTTGTGTTTTGTACGTCGAAAAGAAAAAGTTTTTTTAGAAAGGTAAACTAAATTTCCTGTAAAAATGTTTTTGGGAAAGGGGTTAACTTAAAATAGAGATTACAGCCGTAGAAATCATTATTAATGTTGAGATGTGTTAGCGTTAGTTATTTAAAGGGTGAATCCGGAAACATAAGCGGTATGCTTAACTTAGTAAAACAAATACATTAAATTTAGAATTTAAAAATAAGATAAAATTCTTAGTTAAGAATTTAATAGGAAACCGTAGAGGGTGGTATTCAAATATGATAACAAATTTGCATTTTGTAGGTGCCTCTGGCCCACCTTAATAACAAAGTGCCTGAAAAAGGGCCATTTTGATAGAATGGATTATGTAAAATTTACGTTTGTTTGCTAATGAAAACAGGTGTCAAGCATGTAAACTTTTGAGGTTTAAGGGCTCAATTAAATTTTGAGGTTTTCAAATTACTGTGCTTTTTATTTATCTACTTGTAGTTGTGATTTTAGGTGGTTTACTTACAGGGGTAGGTTTAGCACTGGGGAAAAAACTTAGGTTTGACCGAGAAAAAGCAAGACCCTTTGAGTGCGGGTTTACCCCAAAAAGGGTACCCCGAATGCCTTTTTCTTTACGATTTTTTCTTGTTGCCTTAGTTTTTTTAGTATTTGATGTAGAATTAGTTTTAATTTTTCCTTTAGTAGTGGGCTTAAATATGCAAAGCGGGTTTTATAGGCTTGCTTTAATTTGGGTATTCTTATTATTGCTTTTTTTGGCTTTAGCTTACGAGATAAACCAAGGTAGTTTAAATTGAGCAAAATAAAAAGTTAATAAAATGGCTGAGTTAAAGCTGTAAACTGTAAATTTACCCATGGGTTTCCCTTTTATTAAATGATTTCGTTTCTCAAGACTCATCCGGTTCTTCGAATCGTTTCCGGCTCTTTAATTGAGCTTCCTACCCCCACTAATATTTCAGCTATGTGGAATTTTGGTTCTTTATTAGGTTTATGTTTAGTTGTTCAAATTTTAACCGGGCTATTCCTCGCAATACATTTTTGCGCTGATGTCACTTTAGCTTTTGAAAGAGTTAGCCATATTTGTCGTGATGTAAATTATGGTTGGGTATTGCGAATATTTCATGCTAATGGGGCTAGGTTTTTTTTCATCTGCTTATATCTTCATATTGGCCGAGGTTTATATTATGGATCTTATTATTTTTCTCATACTTGGGTAGTAGGGGTTTTAATTTTATTTGCTGTTATGGCCGCCGCATTCTTAGGGTACGTATTACCATGAGGTCAGATATCTTTTTGAGGTGCTACAGTTATTACTAATTTATTTTCAGCTATTCCATATATTGGTGAAGAATTGGTTAAGTGAATATGAGGCGGGTTTGCTGTTGGTAACCCCACACTTACTCGATTCTTTTCATTACATTTTTTAATTCCTTTTGTGGTAGCAGCTTTAAGTGCGGTTCATTTACTCTTCCTCCATCAAACTGGGAGAGGTAACCCGTTAGGAGTTAATAGTAATTTTGATAAATTAAGGTTTCATCCGTACTTTTCCACCAAAGATCTTTTTGGGTTTTTTGTAATAATGTTTGGGTTGGCCTACATTAGTTTGTTTTTCCCTTGGCTTTTAGGAGACCCGGAAAATTTTATCCCAGCCAATCCGTTGGTTACCCCAGTACACATTCAACCTGAATGGTATTTTTTAATAGCTTATGCTATTTTACGTTCTATTCCCAATAAATTAGGTGGGGTAATTGCCTTAGCCTTATCTATTGCTATTCTCATAATTTGCCCTTTTTTACCAAAGCCTAAATTTCGAGGTTTGACATTTTACCCCCTAAGAAAATTTGTTTTCTGGGCTCATATTAATGTAGTTATGCTTCTTACTTGAATTGGGGCACGACCGGTTGAAGACCCTTACATTTTAGTAGGTCAAGTTTTATCTGTGGTTTATTTTTCATATTATTTTCTTCAGGTTGGGTTGATAAAAGTTTGGGATAGGCTTTTAAAATAGTTGAATAAAAATTCTAGAAGTTTTAAAAATATTAACTTGTGGCGTTAAAGAGGTGGCACCCACCTAGAATATTTAAAGTGTAAGCTAAATTTAAGCTAAAGAGCTCATAACTCTTCTATAGGAACCCCTCACTTTAATTTAAGGTGGCAGAATAATTGCATCAACTTTAAGCGTTGAACATAAAGACTTTTCTTTTCTTGTTGCTAAACGCAACTATTATTATTAGATTAACTTATGTTATACTACTTATTCCGGTATTAGTAAATGTGGCTTTTATCACTCTTTTAGAGCGTAAAATTTTAGGCTATTCTCAACTGCGAAAGGGGCCTAATAAAGTCGGTTTACTTGGCTTAGTTCAACCATTTAATGATGCAATTAAGCTCTTCAGAAAAGAATCTCTCACACCTTTAAGGGGCAGCCCTAAGTTTTTATTGCTGGTCCTTCTTTGGCCATTAGTTTATCTCTTTTAGTTTGGGTTGTTACTCCTTTTTGAGGGGCACTCGCGGGTTTAAGGTTAAGAATAATTTTAATTTATACTATTTTAAGTTTTAATATTTACCCCCTCATGGCGGCGGGGTGAGCTTCAAATAGAAATTATGCAACCATTGGAGCATTGCGCGGGGTTGCCCAAACAATCTCTTATGAGGTAAGGTTTGCTCTTACAATTCTTATTCTTTTAGTCAATTGTGGAAGATTAGGGCTTCAAGGGCTTATATTAACTAATGTTTATTGGCTTAAAATATTTTTCCTAGCCCCTGTTGCCGCTTTTTGGCTTATTGCTTGCTTAGCTGAAACTAACCGAACACCTTTCGATTTTGCTGAAGGGGAGTCTGAGCTAGTTTCAGGGTTTAATGTAGAGTACGGTAGGGTGGGGTTTGCTTTAATTTTTATGGCTGAATACGCTAGGATTTATTTTATAAGGTGTTTATTTGTTTATGTGTTTATTGTGCAAACGCCTAACTCCTTAATATTTTTTAGTAGGTCTACAGCATTAGTTTTTTTCTGGGTTTGAGTGCGAACAACCCTCCCCCGGTATCGGTACGATATACTTATAAGGCTAGCTTGGGTAACTCTTTTACCTAGAGTTTTAGCTTTGTTTGGGTATACTTTAGGTATAACCGGATAGTTGTTTTAGTGTAATTTAACATAAGGTGTTTTCATCACTTAGATAGACTAGTCTTGACAATTTTATTATATTTATATCTTTAATAATCCTAGGTTTAATTTTCAGAGGGTTAAGGTTTAATAGGCTTTTGGTATTAGTTCTCACCCTTCAGCTAGTGTTTTACAGAATTGCTTTAGTAAAAGTTTGATTTCACGTTATTATGTTGATAATAGTTTTAGAATTTCTTAGGATTAGGCTGTTTTTTTGTGGTGCTGTCTTAGTTGTAAAAAGAATTAGGCCCTTATTAATTTTTTTTCTCGCAACACTAATAGTTTGTGAAGCTAGAATGGGGTTAGGGTTGGTGGTGGGTCTTACTCGAGGTCGAAGTAATGAGGCAGTCATTATTTAAATAATAAAAGTAATAATTTTAATTGGGTCAAGGTATAATATAAAAGAATCCTTTCTTATTAGATTAGGCGCTAGCCTAATAATTTTATGTGGTTTAATATTTGACTGTGAGATTGAAGAAATAGAGTTCTTAACCTTTTTACAATCTTTATTAGTTGGGCTCAGTATTTGGCTGGCAGGTTTAATAATCATGTCTGATTATTATGTTAACAGGTCCAAATTATTTTCTTTTGTAGTAAAAAGTTTAACTTTTTTTTAATCCTAAGGTTTAGAGTAAAAAGTCTTTTAGCTTATTATTATTGTTTTGAGTGCTCCCTTCTTCCGGTGTTTATGTTGATTTTAGGCTGGGGTTATCAACCTGAGCGAATAAAAGCTTCAATGTATATACTATTTTATACTATTACAGCTTCACTTCCTCTTCTAATAGTTTTACTTAGGGTGGGTCAAGAATTAGGCAGAACCGGGTTAAGTTTGCTTAGGTTAAGCGGGTTTAAAGTCCAGCCTTTAATTAGTTTTATATTGGTGGGCGCTTTTATAGTAAAATTCCCTTTATATTTAACCCATTTATGACTGCCAAAAGCGCATGTTGAGGCCCCCGTAAGAGGTTCCATAGTGTTAGCTGGTGTACTTCTTAAGCTGGGGGGTTACGGTTTAATTATTATAGCACCTATCATATTAAAAATAAAAGTAGCTGCGGGGGTTTTCATCAGAATTGGGCTCATAGGAAGTGCAAGTTTAGCTGTGATAGTGCTACGACTTATTGATTTAAAAGTAGCTATTGCTTACTCTTCGGTTGTCCACATAGCAATAATTATTGCAGTTAGAATAGGCGTTAGTCCTTTGGGTTTAGTAGGAGGGGTGTGAATATTATTAGCTCATGGCTTCACATCTTCAGGAATGTTTAGAGGTGCAAATATAATATATGAGCGGAGGCATTCCCGAAGACTGGTGGCTAATAAAGGAGTACTTAGAGGGATGCCTTTTTTTTCGGCCCTCTGATTTATTATTGCAGTTTTAAATTTTGCAGGCCCTTTTACTTTAAATCTTTTTAGAGAGATTTTAATAATTCAAAGATTATTAAAATTATCCTTTTTGGTAGGGGTGCCATTAGCAGGCTTATGTTTTTTTTCGGCAGCTTATAATCTTAATATTTATGCGTCGTCTCAGCAAGGGGCGACATTTTCAGGAGGTGTAAATACCCCTCTAATAATTAGGCGTGAAATATTAATCCTAATAGCCCATATTTGACCTTGTGTTCTTTTACTGGGGGGTTTAATATTATTAGTTCGTAGTATAATTAATACATTATTTTTGTAAAATAAGAATACTATCTAGTCAAACTAAATAAAAAAAATTAATAGCCTGCTTTTTTTTACCGTAAGGCAGGCCCTGCTATTATTAGCTATCTTAAGAGGAGGTGTGGGGTTCATTTTCATAAGTGGAGGAGAGTTGGCTTTAGAGTGGGAAGCTTTCTCAGCTTTTGGGCAAAAAATAACTTTATTATTGTTATTCGATTTTATCAGTTTAATTTTTTTGAGAACCGTTTGTTTAATTTCTGGTTGTGTGTTCTTTTATAGGGTGAGGTATATAGGAGGAGATATATTCAACCCACGGTTTGCAGCCTTAGTTTTTATGTTTATTTTAAGAATGGCTTTAATAATTCTTAGGCCAAATTTAGTTAGTCTTCTTTTAGGGTGAGATGGGCTTGGGGTCACTTCTTATTTACTAGTGTGTTACTATATAAGTGAAAAGAGGTTTAATGCTAGTATATTAACAGCATTAACCAACCGAATTGGGGATGTCGCTATTTTATTGTGTATTAGTCTCTGAGTAAGATGTGGGATTTTTAATTATGGTTTAGTGAGAAGCGCAAGAGTTAATGTTCTAAGAAGCGCCTTAACTTTAGTAATTATTGCTGCAATAACTAAAAGAGCTCAGATTCCCTTCTCAGCTTGGCTTCCAGCTGCTATGGCGGCCCCTACTCCAGTTTCTGCATTAGTTCATTCATCAACACTGGTTACAGCGGGTGTGTATTTTTTAGTGCGTATAAATTATTTAATTTTACTGAGGGGTTGAAGGTCATGATTACTAGCTCTAGGTTTATTTACTATAACTATGGCAGGGGCTGCTGCGATTTTTGAGTTAGATATAAAAAAAGTTATTGCCTTATCAACTTTAAGGCAATTAGGAGTAATATTTTTAGTTTGGGGATGGGCCAACCCTTTATAGCTTTTTTTCATTTAATTTCCCATGCCTACTTTAAAGCAATACTATTTATGGCAGCCGGGTCTATTATTCACACTGTTAAAGATTACCAGGACCTGCGAAAAATAGGTGGAAGCTTAATTAATTTACCTGCTCTAGCCACTGTGTGTTTAGTGAGAAATTTAAGTCTTTGTGGTATGCCTTTTTTGTCAGGGTTTTATTCTAAAGACTTAATTTTAGAAAGTCTGTTTGTCCAAGGCCCTAGGTTGGTTGTATTTGTGGTTAGGATAATTGCTACCGGTCTTACAGTAGTTTATAGCTGTCGACTCACCCTGGGTATTTTTAACCTTTTCAGGGGTCGAGAAAGATACAGCGCAGAAGGAGACTCTGATTTTTTTATATTAAGGGGAATAAGTATTTTAATAGGACCAGCTATTATAGGAGGTTGGTGATTAAGAGGGTTAATACCTAGAAGGCTTATTATTTTTATACCCCTTTGACAAAAGTTGACAGTTTTAATTTTAGTTTTAGTTTCTGGGGCTTTAGCACTTAGCGGCGTAGGGGTAAGAGAGCAGCCCAATAAAATTCCTTCAAAATTCTTCCATCAAATATGATTTATGCCGATCACTTTTAGAATTGGTCTGACTAATGGGGGCTTAAGTTACGGGAAAAGTAACAGCTTAAATGTTGATGAAACATGGCTAACGTTTTCTACTTGGCAGGGTATTTTTAAGCCTAATTATAAAATTTACTATCTATTAGCAAGTTTCCGAGGGGGTGCTTTAGTAAGCTTAGCTTTAATTGGTGGCTTGAGTTTAATTGTGTAGGTGGTTACAAAACATAAACTTCTAATTTAATGTTAAAGCTTTTAGTTTACACCCTTAGAATCTTATCGGTACATGAATAAATCTTAATTTGCAGGATGCTAATAGACCTCTTATAGAAGAGTTAACCCAATTACATGATTTTATTAATCTAGTTTTAGTTTTTGTTTTAAGGTTTGTAGGGGTTATTATAGTTCTTATGGCGGCGGGGAAACATATTAATCAAAATCTTTTAGAAATGCAGATAGTAGAGTGAGTATGAACTTTAATTCCTGCCGCGCTGCTACTTCAAATTGCTTTACCCTCGTTACTTCTCTTATATATATTAGATGAGTCTGTGGATAGGACCCTTACATTAAAAACCCTGGGGCATCAGTGATATTGAAGGTATGAATATAGGGATTTTTGAGCTATAGGGAGAGATAAGGGCTTAGAGTTTGATGCATATATAGTGGCTACAAGTGAGCTAGAGAAAAACGGCTTTCGATTGCTCGATGTTGATAATCGAGCAGTTCTTCCTGTGCACACTCAAGTTCGAATATTAATTTCTTCCGCAGATGTGCTTCATTCTTGAACAGTCCCATCTCTAGGGGTTAAGGCTGATGCAGTCCCTGGTCGGTTAAATCAGGTTAAGTTTATTAGTCAGCGCCCCGGTCTTTATTTTGGGCAGTGCTCTGAAATTTGTGGGGCTAACCACAGGTTTATACCAATTGTAGTGGAAAGAGTTAATTTAAGAACTTTTTCTAATTGGGTTGCAGCATCTTTAGATTAAGCTGGTAGAAATATAAGTTAAAAAAACTATTATGCTTCAAACATTAAATTAACTTGTTAGTTTATTTCTATGTTGTTGAAGTAATCAATTGATGGAAAATTTTTAATTTTCATATAGGGAAATCCCTCTTAACAATTCGTTTAAAGCTTTAGTAGAAGCATCTCATTGTTAATGAGAGGATGGGGGCATCCCTGAACGATTTAGTTTTTAGTATAAAAAATTACGTTTTATTTACAATAAAAAAATATTAGATTAATAAAACTATTTATTATAATAATTATCTTTATAGGCTTAATTGGTGTATCAGCGTCGGTTGTTGCGGTTTCCCACCCAGCTTCTTTAGCGGGTCTTTTAATTCTAATAGCTCTTCTTATAAGGGCTCTACTAGGGGTTCACTCACTAAGGTGATTTCTTTATTTATTAGCTTTGGTTTTTTTAGGGGGTGTGATAGTCGTTTTACTTTTTATGGTCTCGGTTTGCGCAAATGAAAAATTTTACACAGTTAAAGTTTCTAAGCTAGCTAGGTTTTGAGCTGTCCCTTTAGTTGGGGTCTTGGCATTTAACCCCGTTTTGAATTTTACCGCAGGATTTAGTGGGTTTCAGTTTTCAAGCGCCCTTTATGAAAGAGAAAGTGCTTTCTCTTTTATTCTTTTCATGTGTATTTTAATTCTTTGTCTAGTTAGAGTTGTAGGAGTTAGAAGTCTTGAATCAGGACCGTTAGTAAAACGGCTGTAAATTAGACTTTCTAATAAACTTTTTATTCTGTTTACAATTATTATATTTTAAATTAAATTTAGTTACTGTTATTGATAAAAAGAAAAGGACTCCCTTTTGCATTATGGGTAAATAAAAATTTTTTAATTTACACGTCCCGAAAAAGAAGTATTTAACCTTAAAAATAATAAAAGTTTAATATTTTAGATTAATTAGGGTTTAAAGTGATATGCTTTATCTTCTTATATCTGGTTGTGAATATTCTATTTTAAATAACATCTTAGAAGGGTGGTAGTTTTATAGAGATAAGTTTATAAAACTAATTATGAAGAAATATTTTAGTAAATAAAATCAGGAATAATAATTTCTTTAATTTAACAATTAAATTAAAATTACATTTTTACTCTTCTAGTTTTTCTTCACATCTTGGGTTAATTTTTTACCTAAGTATATTATATTTATATTAGTATAAAATTATGTAAAATAAATAAATAAAACTAATAACATTTTTATTTAAATTAATAAAAGTATAAGTACTCGTCCAAAATTTGTTGAGCTGTTTAACAAAAACATCGCTTTAAAAAAAAGCACACCCTGCTCAATGAAAAATTTAAATAGCCGGGTTTCGCTAAGGTAGCATAATAATTAGCCTTTTAATTGGAGGTGTGTATGAAAGGGTAAATCGAGCAAATAAATTTTTACTTATAATTAGAATTTTTTTAAAAGTGAAAAAACTTTTATGTTCTTTTTAGACGATAAGACCCTATGAAGCTAAGAACAACTTTTTATTAAAATTTACATGTGTCAATTATTTGGGGAAAAGAAAAATAATATTATTTTTATTTTAGTAAATTTTTGATCTTAAAAAAATATAAAGAAATAGCTACTCTAGGGATAACAGCGTTATAGTTAAAAGAGCCCTTATCAAATTAACTTACTGCGACCTCGATGTTGAATTATGGAGTTTTACTGGGGCAGCTTCTAGTAAAATTAGTCTGTTCGACTACCCATCCATACATGATTTGAGTTTAGATCGATGCGAATCAGATTGGTTTCTATCTAAAAGTTACTCATAGATTTTTAGTACGAAAGGAATTAAATTTATTTTATTTATGTAGTTTAATAAAACATTGTATTGAAGCTACAAAATTAACTATTGTTCGTAAATAACACTTATAGTGAAATGCCTCAGATAAACCCTATAAACTGGTTGATTTTATTTTTATATTTTTCTAGCATTCTTATTGGATGTGTAGTTAAACTTCATTTTTCTAAACTTAGAGCGCAAGAGTCTTTAACAGAAGTTAAAGATGTAGCGGGGGTGAAAAACTTTTCGGTAACTGTTTAATGGGTGATTTATTTGCTTCATTTAACCCTCAAACAGAGGTTATTTTATCTTTTCCTGGAAATTGATTGGCGGCTTTGTCAATCTTGTTATTTTTACCTCAGGGTTATTGATTAATAGGGAGACAAGTAACTCGATTTTTTAATCTAGTGTCAAAGTTAGTTGTTCTTGAGTTACAGGCTATTTTTGGTAGGTTGGCAGTTCCAGGTTCATTTTTAATTTTTATTAGTTTATTTAGTTTTATTATTATGACAAATTTTCTTGGCCTCATTCCTTATGTTTTTACTAGGTCTAGGCATTTAAGTTTTACTTTAACCCTAGCTCTGCCATTATGATTAGGTAGAATAGTTTATAGAGTGGGGCTTCAATTTAATATAAATATGGCTCACTTAGTTCCTGTCGGGACTCCTGGGGTTTTAATGCCGGTTATGGTTTTAATTGAAACTGTAAGATCTGTTATTCGACCCGGTACCCTAGCGGTCCGGCTAGCAGCAAATATAGTAGCTGGGCACCTTCTTTTAGTTCTACTCGGCAGCCAAGGTGCAAATCTTGGGGGGATGGTTTTAATAGGTTTAATAGTAGGTCTGGTTGCTTTATTAACTTTAGAGTGTGCAGTTGCTTGTATTCAAGCATATGTATTTACTATTTTAAGTTCATTATATATTAATGAACATAGTTCTCTCACTATAAGAAAAATCGGAGTTTAATTAATCTAGTATAATACATTACACACAATTTCCACTTGTGAGATTTAAACCTTAAGATTAATATTTATTTAGCTGTAGTAAATAAGAAATTACTGATTAAAATTTACATGCAATAGGTTAAAATACGCGCAGTAAAGAAAATTTTTAGGAAAATTTATTTAATAATAGAAGTAAATAAAGTGCCAGCATCTGCGGTTATACTTTTTCTCGGATTTCTTTTTAGGTTAATTAAAAAAAAGAAACAAAATAAAAAAAGTTGTAATTCTTTATTTATGTTTAATTTTTTCTTAAAGATTAATAAGGGGGTTAAAAAAAGAGTTAGACTTCTAGTATGCCTTAATTAAATTAACCAAAGAATTAGTTGTAATTACATTAAATTTAACCAGCGTGGCGGCACTTTACTCCTGGCAGAGGAGCTCGGCTCTTAATATGTTAAACCTCAGTAGGATTTACCTTAATTTAATTTATGTGTGGTTGTTTAGGGTAGTTACGCGTAACACCCCCCATTTCAAATTTTATGTAATGATATTAAGGGGAGGCTAAGCTACTATCATAGTATTTTTAAATAGTTAAAGGATTTGCTAGTAATAAAAACGTTTAAATTTATATGGAAAGGTTTTAAAGTGTGCACATATCGTCCGTCGCTCTTAGTAATAAGATAAGTCGTAGCATAGTAAAGGTTTTAGAAAAAGCCTTTAATTTAATTTGGGGTAGTTTAAAAAATATCAATTTTGGGGATTGAAGATAAGCTTTGCTTTCCTAAAATATGTCAAACCATATTCAACACCCTTACCATATTGTTGATGAATCCCCTTGACCACTTTACGGATCACTGGGGGGTTTATATTTAACTAGTGGGATAATTTCATGATTTCATCTTAATTCTATATTTTTATTTTTTATTGGGTTAGGCTTACTCGGAATAGTAATATTCCAATGGTGGCGTGATGTGAGACGAGAGGGTGCGGTTCAAGGTCTTCACAGGGCAATTGTTGAATTAGGGTTGCGTTGAGGTATGCTGCTTTTTATTACTTCGGAAGTTATTTTTTTTCTTAAGATTTTTTTGAGCTTACTTTCATGCCAGATTGGCTCCTAATGTTGAATTGGGCGGGCTTTGACCGCCTTTGGGGGTGGTCCCTTTTAACCCATTCGGCGTTCCACTGTTAAATACTATTATTTTAGTTTCCTCGGGTGTTAGTGTAACTTGAGCCCATCACGCTCTCATAGTGGGGGAGTATGGGCAGGTAAAAAAACTCTTTAGGTTTAACAATTGTGTTGGGTTTATATTTTACTGGCTTACAGGCGCTTGAATATTATGAAGCTTCGTTTAGGTTTGCCGATAGTATTTACGGCTCTACTTTTTTTATTGCCACAGGATTCCACGGCCTACATGTAATTGTTGGGACTTTATTTTTACTAGTTTGCTGAGTGCGACATTTAAAGGGTGAATTTAGAGCTGCCCACCATTTTGGATTTGAGGCCGCTGCTTGGTATTGACATTTTGTTGACGTAGTTTGGCTGTTTTTATATCTAGCTCTTTATTGGTGAGGTGGTATTTAGAAAAATTAATAGAATAAAGATTAAATGGCTATGGTCTTGTAACCATAAAGATATTGGAACTTTGTATTTAATAGCGGGGGCTTGAGCAGGTATGGTTGGAACAGGCTTAAGAATAATTATTCGTATGGAGTTGGGACAAGCTGGCAGGCTTATCGGCGATGATCAAATCTATAATGTCGTAGTTACAGCTCACGCTTTTATTATAATTTTTTTTATGGTTATACCTATTCTTATTGGAGGGTTTGGTAATTGATTAGTTCCTTTAATACTCGGAGCAGCTGATATAGCTTTCCCTCGAATAAATAATATAAGGTTTTGATTTTTACTCCCGGCCTTAGTTATGCTTCTCTCTAGTTCTTTAGTAGAAAGAGGAGCTGGTACAGGATGAACAGTCTACCCACCTCTGTCAAGAAATATTGCTCACGCGGGGAGGTCTGTGGATTTTGCTATTTTTTCATTGCATCTGGCCGGTGTCAGTTCTATTTTAGGGGCTGTAAATTTTATTAGAACTTTAGGAAACTTGCGTACATTTGGTATAATTTTAGACCGAATACCTCTTTTTGCTTGATCTGTCCTGATCACTGCTGTTCTCTTGCTTTTATCTCTCCCCGTGTTAGCTGGGGCTATTACTATATTATTAACAGACCGTAATTTAAATTCAAGATTTTATGATGCAAGCGGTGGGGGGGGATCCAATTTTGTACCAACACTTATTTTGGTTTTTTGGGCACCCTGAGGTATACATTCTTATTCTACCCGGGTTTGGCCTAATTTCACATATTGTGGCGCAAGAGAGTGGAAAAACTGAAACATTTGGAGTTTTAGGTATAGTTTACGCTATATTAGCTATTGGTGTTCTTGGTTTTGTAGTTTGGGCTCATCATATATTTACGGTGGGGATAGACGCTGACACTCGGGCCTATTTTACTTCAGCCACAATAATTATTGCGGTACCTACTGGAATTAAAGTTTTTAGGTGGCTAGGGACTTTACACGGAGTTCGTTTTTCTTTTAGGTCCTTCTTTGTTGTGAGCTTTAGGTTTTATTTTTCTTTTTACTGTGGGAGGTTTAACGGGCGTAGTGCTTGCTAATTCATCTTTGGATATTGTTCTACACGATACTTATTATGTTGTCGCACACTTTCACTATGTATTAAGAATGGGGGCAGTATTTGCACTTATAGGGGGTTTTGTTAATTGGTACCCTTTAATAGTTGGGCTAACTTTAAACCCTAAATGACTAAAGGTACAATTTATTTTAATGTTTATTGGGGTTAACCTTACTTTTTTTCCTATGCATTTTCTAGGTTTAGCTGGAATACCTCGTCGTTATTCAGATTACCCAGACTCATACATGTATTGAAATGTTGTAGCTAGAGTAGGGTCAATTATTTCTGTAGTTGCTGTAATAATATTTTTATTTATTTTATGGGAGTCTTTAGTTTCACATCGGCCGGCTTTCGCAAGTAACTGTCGTGCGACTTCTTTAGAGATATCACACACCTTCCCCCCTTTAAACCACAGGTACCCCTCTATTCCTGTAGTTATTGGTAGGTAGTAGGGCTTAATTTAATTAAAAAATATGCTGTTGTCAACAGTAAAATACTTTAGGGTAGCTCTGGGCTTTTGATTAAGGTGTTTTGAAGTCACTTAAAAGGATATTTCCTAAAGCTCTATAATAATTTTAACACCATTGTTAGGCTATCTGGCGCTCTTAGGGGTGTGTATTTTAGGGTCTTTAAGGGTTAATAGAATATTGGGTCAATGGGTGTGTTTAGAAGTAAATATACTTTGCATTATTCCGGTGCTGGTATACTCAATAACAGAAGATTCAATTCTTACAGGAGTAAAGTATTTTATTTCTCAAAGAGCAGCCTCATTTAATGTTTGTATTGGGGTTGTTTCTTTCTATAAAAATAAGGGTGGCTATAATTTTTATAACATTATCAATTTTTTTCAAGCTTGGGCTACCTCCCATACAAAGTTGGCTCACAAGAATACTCCCTAGAATAAGTTGAATAAGAATGTGGTTAATTTTCACCGTGCAAAAAATTATTCCTTTGACTATTTTAAGTTTCCTTAAGCTTAACCCCTTTGTGTTTGGTTTAACATTATTTGGTGGGCTTTTTTTTATTTTAGGGAGATTATCGCAGGTTAGATCTTTATTTATGTTAATATTTTTATCTTCAGTTGCCAACGGAATATGAGCACTAAGAGTCGTCGGAGTGAGAGGAAACTGGGGCATATTTATAGGGGCTTATTCTCTACTACTATTGAGAGTAATAATAAGATTTAGAGCCCTCAAAATCTCAAGTGTGGGAAGATTTGCCAACGTAGGTTTAAGAGCGGGTTTAATATTGAGCTTACAGTTTCTTAATTTAGGGGGTTTACCTCCTTTATTGGGTTTCCTAATCAAGTTAATGATAATAAAACAATTAGTTTCTGTGTCATTCCTTGTTTTGAGTGCTCTTATTCTTAGTTCTTTAGGGGTTTTATTTGTATACGTATCAGTAACACACCAGAGTTATTGTTTCAATAGTGCATTAAAAATTTCAAATGGGGGCCAATGGGTAAGGATGTTAAGTTATTTTACTTTAGCGGTTTCAGGCCTTGGTATTTGATTTTTAATTTAAAAAACTTTAGTATAATTTATTATTTTAAATTGCAAATTTAAAAATGCTTTCAGCAAGTTTTTAACTAGGCAGCATCAGATGTATTTTGTTTCGGCCAAAAAGATGGATTTTCCCCCTAGTTTTAAAATTTTTATTTAAGGCCGCACTAAAAATTTGTTATGTTTACTTTACATAAATAGTGGGCAATAAGAAACTTTTTATTACCAGTTTACCAAATTTACAACTAATGGGGCACATTTATTAAATTTCAAACACCGCCCTTTTAATTTCACCTTAAAAGTCTATTTAATTACCCCATAGCGGGTTTTTAAAGTCACAACAGTTGATTCTATCCTAGACGAGTTATATGAGGAAAGAGGCTACCCACACCATAACGTGATCAATCTTAATAACCTGGTTCAGCTATTACATCCGCCTAATTGAAAAACCCGAGAAAAAAATGCGGGAGGCCGGTAGGGGGGGAGAGGTTAATCTTTTAAGTCACAACAGTTGATTCTATCCTAGACGAGTTATATGAGGAAAGAGGCTACCCACACCATAACGTGATCAATCTTAATAACCTGGTTCAGCTATTACATCCGCCTAATTGAAAAAACCCGAGAAAAAATGCGGGAGGCCGGTGGGGGTTAGTTTGGGTTTCTTAGTGTTGAAATTTGAAGCGGGGTTTAACACTAAATTACAATAGGTGCAACACTAAATTTTAATTTATTTTGGGGTCGAGTTTAAGCGGATATTTTAGAAAGAACTCCGCGAGACTGTGGGTTTATAGTTTTTTAAGTAATTAAAATTCTTACGCGTGTAAATTAAGCCCTAATTAAAAAGCTCCGGTGTTAAAAGTCAAGCCCTTCGAGCTAATTTTCTCGTTTAAAGGTTCTATTAAAAAAATAACGTGTAGTTAATTTTCACGGATGGGGTGTTGTAATTGTTTAAACGTTCAAGTTTTTTAAGGTTAGGGGGGGTTAGTTCAAT
>FUWD013231800.1_pt1 | contig 15653 bp, 18 predicted proteins | sample 1063281 | NCBI WGS metagenome assembly FUWD01 (sample SAMEA79048168, study PRJEB19326) | metagenome | biome: marine | reverse complement strand
CGGGCATGGGGGAACCAGAGTGGTGGTTGTAGGCTTGCACTTGGTTGAAGTACTTACCGGTTTGCTCCTTGAAGCGGTCTTGGCCGTTGAGGACAAGCTTGAAGGATTCGACGGGGCCGACGGCACCCGCACCAGAGGCACCTTCCTCGATGAGGCGGAGGGATCCTTCGGAGGAGAACAGGGGGACACCACACGCCTGGGTGATGGGCACATAGCAGTTGGACAGGTTAGGGTCCGTGGGGTCGGACTCGAGCACAACATCGGCGGCACCAACGTTGGAGGTGAAGTTCCACAGTTTGGCGTTCGCGGAGGAAGCGGGGGCGACGGCCCACACAAGCTCCTTGATGGGGTGGTTGTACGAAAGGCGGACCTGCTTGGTCTCACCCGCGGCCACTGAGTCAACACCAGTGTGCTGGACCTGCTCGATCAGGTATTCGTGACCCTTCTGGGCGAAGCGGCGACGCTCCTCGGTGTCCAGGTACACGTAGTTACCCCAGACCTTGAAGGTGTTCAGGTTGAAGTAATCCTCGAACTCACTGGTCAAATCGAAATCGATTCGGACTTCGTGGTACTGGAGAGCGATCAAGGGGAGGAACAAACCGGGGTTGCGGTTGAAGAAGAAGATCAGGGGGAGGAACACTTGGCCCTTACCCGAGGTCATCTTACCCCAGTTAGCTTTCTTGGACTCATCCAAGTAAAGCTCGGAGTACATGCGCCACCATCTCTGGTAGTGCTTGTCAATGCGCTGACCACCGATGGACAGTTCAGCAGTCTTGATCGCACGCTCGGCGACCCAGTTGCAGTCGATGGCGTCGGCAGACTTCGTCCCGGTGACCTTGGAGGTCAATTCAACGTACATGTCACCGATGAGATCACCGTTACGGGCGACAGTCACGGAGATGCGGCCGTTGTTGGAGGGGTTACCGTTAGTGGTTTGTTCGATGTTCTCCATCGCGAAGTTGGTGTGGCGTTTGTAGACAGCCTGGAAGAAAGTTACCTTGGGGTTACCCGTCAGGTAGACGTCTTGGGCGCCGTAAGCTACGAGTTGCATGAGACCACCGGCCATTATGAGAGTTTTGTATTATATAGTAACATTTTAATTTGTCCTGATACCGCACGTCGCGAAAAATGGACATTGGTCTTTTCTTTGTATAACACAAATGATCACCGACACCGACGAAATCGAAGAAGGGGAAATTCCCCAAGAGGAGGAAGAGGAGGAAGAAGAGGAAGAGGAGGAAGAGGAAGAGATGTTCATAGATGAAGATGCTGGTATCGACTTGGTCGATATCCTCACAACCCCCGAAGGTGATACAGTTTGTAGTGCCCTTGTTGGTTTGGTACAGCAGATGCAGATGCAAAACAAAATCCTGATAAAGATGCTTGGAAAGTTAGCTTAAAAAATAGATGCGAGTATTAGTAAATCGAGGCATGGCAACCCACTACATATCCGAAGATGCCGACGAACTTCAATCGAATATGGAGATTATAAAAAATAAAGTCCAGTCCATCAATTCTGATGAACTCCTCAAACTTCTTGAACAACAGGAAAAGGAATGGGATATGGGCATCAAAAATAATACATCGATCCCGTCAGAGTTGGGATACAAACGTTTTTTTAGACCCGAAGAAATCAACCCAGTAACGGGTAAACCATTCCGTGTCGACATGGAACATACTGCTTCTTCCCATCGCCGAGTCATCTCGTTGATGGGTCAGATGTTTCATCGAGCGACCGCCCTGGAGATTTCTGATTACGAACCCAATGACGATGGTCTGAACGTTTCGTTTAGAATCAATAGACTGATCGAACAAGTGGATGACGCGTTCCAAATTGTTTTCAGACATGCGAGAATCTACGAAAGAATTAATAATCCCACGTGTCAACCCTTGAACACGGAATGTGACCCGGTATTATATAGATGTAACACTACCGCACTTGATACATTATCCCCTTATCAACAGTCCCTTATTTCTTTCCTCAACCATACATACACCAACAACATTCGACGGTATAAGGGTATTGCTGTACCCAAATAATTACACCGGATGGGTATACAACACGTGCGTGGAAACCAAACCGATCATCGAAACTGAAGTGTCATGTTTTCCCAAAAGAAACGATCGTGCGACTGGGAAACTTAACATCCCGTGGTAATACGATTAACGACGTCATTCGTTTCGTATCGAAATGTCACGATATGCAGTTCCCTGAAATCTCCAAAAACCGCCATGTCTGGAGTTTCAAAAATGGTATCTTCATAGGTAAAGACATAGCTAAAGAACGGGTCCCGGCCACTGGTAAGTTCAGATCTAACTTCTATAGTTACGAAAGTAAAGAGTATAAATGTCTCGACCCCACGATCGTAAGCTGTAAATACTTTGATCAGATGTTCGAAAGTTACGATCACCTAGAAGATTGGTGGGATATTCCAACACCATATTTCCAGAGTATCCTGGACTATCAGGGATTTGATAAGGATGTATCTAGATGGATGTATGTAATGGGGGGCAGACTTTGTTTCGATGTAAACGACCTTGATGGTTGGCAGATTGCTATGTACTGTAAGGGTGTGGCGAGAACCGGTAAGTCTACATTATTGACGAACGTATTTCAGAGGTTTTACGAGGCTGAGGATGTCAAAACGTTGAGTTCAAACTCAGAAAAACAGTTTGGTCTTTCCGGTATCTACGATGGTTTCATGTTCATCGCACCCGAGTGTAAGAATAATATGAGTCTCAACCAAGCTGAACTACAATCTATCATCAGTGGTGAAGATGTTAGCGTCGCGATTAAACATGAGAAACCTAAATCGATTAAATGGACTACACCTGGCTGCATGGCCGGTAACGAACTCCCAGATTATAAAGATGCATCCGGATCTATTTTGAGACGTCTGTTGGTCTTCGACTTCCCCAAGCAAGTAAAGGATCATGATGCTGACCCACGCCTCACCAACAAACTCGCCAAGGAGATCCCAGCAATTCTACTCAAATGTGTACGTGCCTATGTCGAGTATGGTCAGAAATATGCCGATCGAGACGCATGGGCGGTTGTTCCCGCGTACTTCAAGAAGATTCAAAAACAAGTCGCGATGGTGACAAGTTCCCTGACAAACTTCCTCGAGAGTAGTGCAGTTGATCGAGACCTCAAATTATTCGTACCCCAGTCAGTGTTTACTCCAGCATACACTTTACATTGTACGCAGACTCTCAATATGGGAAAGCCACGCTTCAATCCAGATGCTTACGCTGGACCCTTCAGTTCATATGGCATCGAAGTACGTGAAGAAGCAGTTACATACAAGGGTCGCTCGTACCGAAAGCAACCAGTGTTTTATGGTGTAGATGTCATTGATGAAAATGAAGAAATATTAACCAATGGATACTAAAAAAAAATATCACCATCTATTACTATGAGCCAGAGGATAAAAGAATTTGTCCGTCAGTCTGGTGTCGAGATTCAACGATCGAACTCGAACTCGGACAATAATTTTGCACGAGAACTCGAAGAGAACATGCTCCGAAAAGAGCGTGAACGTACCGTACTCCCTAGAGATGTACGAGTCCCCCAACTTCTTCAGAAGAATATGGTCAATAACCAGTCCTACGAAGGAGCTTTCAGAGAATTTGAAAACAATGAGTTTGGGGGTTTGACGAACAATAATATTCGTCAATTATTGGCATCGAGTGACATTACGACACTCGAGATGACTAAACTCAATCCTGGTATGTTCAACGCAACAGTAGATTCCGGATTCGGTCAGAAGGATGCCATCATCGATATAAAAAAGATATTGATGAAAACCCCCCTCCCAAAAACAGCTATCGGCGAAGGTCTTTATTTAGACACGACAGAGATCAAAGGTTGGTATGGATCTATGCGTGAAGGATTTTCCCATACTCGTGAAGCGGGTCCCAAGGGTAATATCAATATCGCGTTTTTTACGGCACAGTTTAAAATGTCACTGTCCAACGACTTTGGTGAAAGTAAGGGAGTGACTGTTAATATCTACAAAAATGGAAAAATTAGGTTTTCAGGTGGTTTCCTTGGTACGAATATCGCCAATCAACCCGAACTCATCCGTCGTTATGTCGTTAATACGTATACGGATCGTCAACCATTTTTCTACAATCCTTTCACCTACAATAATCTGAGTGGTCAGTTTAGGGTAAACGGTGTCTTTAAAAGTCTCGTGTACATCAGTCAACGTGCTAGAATGTATGGTATCACGACTGCTTCGTATGAACCAGAGCTTTCACCATTCTTATACATCTATATGAATGACGCAAAGTTTATAGTCACTACGTCTGGAAACATCCAAATATCGGGAGCGAAAAACCCCGCGGATTTGTTGAAGGCTTATCAGATCGGTAAGACGTTGGTTGAAAATTTAAACAGTGATGGTCAGGTTCAAGTAACTGGTAGATTCGATGAAGGGGTAAAGGCTCGGACCAAGTCTAAACCAAAGGCGAAGGCGAAGGCGAAAGTTACACCCCCACCTAAAAGAAAGTACACGAAGAGACTCCTCAATGCCAAAACATGTTTACGCATGAAGAAGCCCGAACTCATCAATCTTGCACGTCGTATGGGTGTAGTTAATTTCAGAGTACAGGGAGAAGATGGATTCTTCCGTGTCGCAAAGAAGGATGAAATCTGTGAAAAAATATTGAATAAAACAGGTAACAAATCAAACATAAATTTCCGGATCGGTAAGAAGATCTGTCGACAAATGAAGAAATCAGAACTCTTAAACACTGCTACAATCATGAAGATTGATGTCAATACGAAAGATACGAGAGATGTTATCTGTAATAAAATTGAAAAGGTTCAAAAAATGCTCGAAAATGCCAAAACCAAAGTGAAGGCGACGCCGACACCGACACCGAAGACGGTATCGCCTAAGAAGCCTAACATGACCGTTCTTAAAAAGAGGGGTCTGGATGAGAATTCTATTCGTAAAGATATCGTGAAGTTGTACGGAAAACGTTGGTTGGGACAATACAAGAATGTAATGCCTTCGTTGAACAACGATGTCCGTGAAATGAAAACACGTCTCAATAAGCTATCCAGTGGTAATAGGGCGGGTGTTCCATTCAAAAAGAATGTTGACCAAGCCAAAAAGAAACTCGTCGAAAACTGGAAAAATCAACGTAAACGCGACCTCGAAAAAAAGATGATCATGAAGACGTTGAATGTTAACGGTATACCTCGCAATATGGTTTCAACCTACAAAAATAATGCACTCAACTACATCATGGTACATAAACCGACTGGTGCGAAACTGGTCAAGTACAAGAAGGCGTGGTTGAATAATAAAAAGAATACGAAAAAGGCTAGCCCCAAACCAATCGTCAAGGCTAAGCGTGAACGGATGATTTAACAGGAAACGAATTTGTTTATAGATTTGTTGGGTTCAGCTGCCTGCTTGAGATGAGCGGTATGGTAGGAAAAGTCGTAGCCCATGAAATAGTCTTTGATTTGCTGAGACATACTTGTCGCTTCACCAAGTCGGGGGATACCTGTACATACAGACACCCTTTCCAATTCCAAAAGGTAATCTTCCATGATGACGAAACGTTTAAGGTTTTCGTCAGACATGCCCTGTTCCTTCATGAGTTTATACATGGACGCTGATGCTCCATCGGAGAGATGGAAATTCTTAGACCCTGATACCTGTTCGGAAGGTGCGTTGAAGAAGGCGTACATGAGAGCGGCTCCAATGAGGAGAGGTATCATTTATGTGTACGAATGTTTTTATTAATCCCAAGTAGTAATACTACCGAGTTCTATCTGAGCACCGAGAAGATTAGAGTATAAACTACCACCGGTACCACCTCCACCACCTTCACCACCGTCATCACCACCAGTAGTCCTATCAATGCGATTACCACCACTTGACCCACCCGCTAGCCCACATGCATAGTTCCCCCCGGGGTTAGCTCCTGTACCAGATAAACCATCCTTACCATCATTCCCTTTACCCCCAGGAGTACCCGCTAGCCCAAAATTACCACCAGCACCACCCGCTGCATATCCACCACCACCCCCCCCTTTACCACCACCCCCCCCTGTACCACCAGCACCCGAGGCACAATACCCAAATGCACCAAATGTACCGGAACCACCAGCTATACCATCAGAATATGGTTCATCACCCTGTGCAGGGTTATTCACTGTATCTGTGACTTCATCACTACCATCATAATGTGCACCTTTTTTACCCTTTACCCCACTGTGACCACTACCACCATTGTGACCCTTACTGCCATTACCACCATTACCACCATCAAAAGATGCCGTCCACTCATCGATAGTTACCGCATAGGTGGTGGAGGTCCTCCCCTGGTAAGATCCACCGGTATTACGTGCATCTCCTGACCGACTGTATGTTCTTCCATTTTTTGAAAAATTAGATGGTTGATATGTATAGTAATCATCTAAAAAATCAGTTATATATTGTCCATTAAAATAAATCGTAATACGATAGTCCTTATCTGCATCTCGCACGACACTCCAGTAATCACTCCACTCGTTATATCGGGTTAGGGGGATTAGATTATACCCCTGTGCCCCCTTCCCGCCACCACCACCACTACTACCGGCCCCACCTCCCGCGCCACCACCAGCACCACCACCTCCTCCTCCACCGGGTTTTAGAGTACCCTTATTATACAAATGTAACGTTTGACCCACTGGGTAACCCGATATCTGTACACAGTGTCCACCGCGTTCACCACCAGTACCCAGATTTCCATCACTTCCACTAAAGGTGACGGTGCTGTCGGCATTACCACCGGCAACATTTGTACCTGTTGAGCCAGACCCGGCGGTGCCGGATGTACCACCGGCACCACCGGCACCACCGGCACCACCGGTACCTGGACCACCATAAATCTTTCCTTCATTCTGAAGTATCACGCGTACGTTTGGACTTGTAGATGGAATATTTATATCTATCGCAACCCCCGAATTGGCTGTAGTATACCGGATTACATCCGACGCAATCTTATATCTATAGGTCCGGTGTTCACCTGGGTCTGGATTGATGGTATACGTACCGCCTCCGGTAGAAATATCCACTAAATGTTCCTTGAAAGCCCCACGAAATTGTGACATTTTGAGTTCATTCTCAGTCCCCACTATCACAACCGCAGAGACTGTATTACTGAATTTATTATCAAGAACAGAAGAATAAGTAGCACTACCCACGATCGTGCCGTTTCTATAATAATTACCCAAACTTTTACCACCGGTAATCTGGTCATACATGGACCGAATTTGTGAAAATTTAAGTTTATTTCCCTCAGATGCGGCCACGCCATATCCACGAGTTGGTAATACAAAGCGATCGTTTGCCATGATATACTAAAGTAGAATAATAAAATATTTAAAAGATAACTACGAGTGTATAGTATATGAAGAGTTTAACGGCTACCTTAATAGCACCCTTCATAATTAAAAATTCACGTAAAAGAAAACCGACAAGGTCTTCTCTCCTGGATCACCCACCACCACCTGTTGTTACATCGACGGAGTGGAAGTTCGGACCCTACTCCTGGAAAGTGGTCGTAGAGGCCCTGGATGATAAAGGTGAAATGTACCGATCATTTGTTGGGTACAGTCAAAATATGAATATCACAGACAGGACGCGTATGCGTGTGATAGATATAAGAAACCTGGTACGACATGTGGTGAACCCATCGTTGCCATGAAAGTGGTGACTGTGATGAAATTATTTTCATGAAGAAAAGATAGTGATCACATTATTCGTCTACTTTTATAGTATCTCATCCCATGATCGTACACTATATTCGTCTCTTCCCACCATGGGTATACATTTTCACCAACAAAATGAACAGCATTGATTCCATTGTTGATACAATCGGTACAAATTCCGATATTATCATCAATCATCGTATCCAGGGCTAATGAACGGCATATATCAGACTTATCAATTTCAAAGGGTGTGAAACTGTTAGTTAATATGAGATCATCGAAGACATCCGGGAAATACTTTTCGAGCCACAACTCTGTCGTTTCTCGAGATATATTCTGCCGACCCGTCACTACGTAGATTTTATCTGTATGTTGACGAAGTGTTGAAAGTTTTTCATAAGCACCTGGTATAGGCTCTAAATTTTTAAAAGCCTTACTACCATAAAATGCTCGTACCACCTTTTGAGATTCCTTTTCTGAGATTGAAAAAATATCACGATAGAGGTATGGATATTTCTCTTTCCTTGGTAATTGGAGACCACGCCACTTCGCCATAGGAATCAAGAAAGACACGAGTACCTCATCAATGTCAACAGCTATCCGGTTCATTTGTTATAAGTGGGGGTTTATTATTTAAGTATTTCATACAGAGAAGTGATAATGAGAAAAGACCGGCTGAAGTATTTGCGACTATCATGGGTACGACGATGAAATAGATAGAATAGACGAGTCCTAGTATACTGGCGACAAAGTTGATCATGAGAAATGCGTAATTGATTGCGTGTGTATCATTCGTTCTATACACATGTATGATTTGAGGGACGAACATAATTGTGATGAGTATTGAACTGACTAGACCGATATAGTTTATAATTTCATCCATACTATTCTATCACTCGTAATCTCTAATTACGATTTTATCTTCTTTAATAAGGCGTTCCATTGTACGATAATAAAATATACGTTTTAAATAGATGTCCGATTTACCAGTTATCAATCATGGTAGAATGGAACGACTTAGGTTACCAGATGAACCCGCTTTTAGTCTTAATACAGCCTGTATTGTAGTAATATGTTTAGTGATGGTGGGTTTATACAAGAGACACGTTGACATTAGTCAATCGCGTGAACGATCTTATATTTTAGGCATTTAGACGAGGGAAGATAGATATCCTTCTTCATTAATTTTTTAAATTTATTCTCTGGAATTTTAGTTTTTTTCATATAAATATCTTTGATGGCTTTCATTAGTTTGGTACAGGACTTTACTTCATCTCTTAGTTCTTGGTAGTTACCCCAGAACTCACCAGTTGAAATCTGATGGATCAATATTTGGGCATTCGGTCCCATTCGTCTTTCCGACCCACCTAGTAGCATAAATGTAGCCGCACTACAACAACTTCCCTGTGCGATGGTCATGACTTTTACTCTTGATTTTTCAATAACATTCATAGCTGCTATACCAGCGAATAGATCTCCACCTTCGCTCATGATATGTACACGGACAGATGGAACGTACCCGAACATATCAGCAGCCCTTTTGAGTACATCAATCTCGAGCTTCTTGAAGTTTTCTGTAAAGTCGAGAATACTTTCCTGAGTGATCTCACCGTAAAAGAAAATTTCGTTACCGATCGTTTTCACGGTCGTATTAACTTCTTCATTTTCTTCTTTCGATTGCATGTTTGAGACCCTTTTTTATATTTGTGACGTCTCTTTGTTTTAACTTACTTATTGTTGCGAGGTGGTTAATCACGTCAAAATCTTGAGGTGTGATATCATAGTCTAATAGTCTATCAAATCTACCAAGTTCCGCATATCTCTTTAACAGGCACATTTCTTCGATACTCAAACGATTTTTTGATTACGCCGTATTTCGTTATATTTTTTAAAACGCATTTTATAGTTTCCGAATTTCGTCCATGCACTCCCTGACCTGATTTTCTCGGGGTCGAGTGGTACTCCTAACGACGCCTTTGGAATTCGTATACCCGAATGGATGTAATATGGAAGTAAAGCCCACTGTCCATTATAGATACTCGTATCGATCATATCGGAAATGGAGAGTGCGTCGGTAATACGGGTAATATCCGCACCCTCTGAATCAATGTAGTTTTCCTGAAGTGTGTCACATATATGACCATGTTCAGCGACCGCATCTAACCACGGAAATGGTTCATCTGTGCATAGGATATCTCTGACGTATTCTTTCGATGTTTTGAAGTCGTCGATGTTATCGTAGTTTTCAAGATAATGTAAAAAATTCCGAATACACCCCTTTGATTTTGTCGCTGCATCGAATGCACCGGGGTTTGAATTAATTTTCAACAGTTGTTCTACTGTGAGAGGTTTTATGAATATGGTCTCAAAGTTGGGTAATAGGTATGCCGATATGGACGTGACAATCAGAGATCTCTGATTAATGGTACCATGTTCAACGACATGATCGATGATATTCTTGTATACAGTTGGTTCAGCATCGTAGTCTTCAATCACTATAGGGACATATGTATCACTGAGATAATCGACCATCGTTTTCTTATATACATCTATACATGTTTCAAGATCGACAACCTGTCGAAGGAGGTGTGACTTACCGATACCAGTCGGTCCACAAAGAAATATATTCTTATTCTCTGCGACCAATTGTTTCATCCGTTCATAGGCTCTTACATGCACTGTGTCACCTTCATGATTCTTTTTTTGTGTTGTAATTTTAATGAAGCGATCCATTGATGATCTTACTAATCAGGCGATAGATTTGGTGCTGGAAAATGACGCACTACATAAACGTGTCGTCGAACCTTTAAAAAGGAAAATACTTCCATATGCGACATGTATCCTCATCTTCAACGTCATCTTGTTTATTCTCGTGATTCACCTCGTTCGACGTCTATCGATCCTGCATGACTCCCTTCCTCTGACTGGAAAAATTTACCCACTTTAGAAAATGGGGTATCTTCCGTGATGGCTGCTATTATATGTATAGGTCTAACATCCAAGATTTCGGGTTTAACAAAGTCTGTTTCATCATCCGGGTAATTCGCTTCAAAATCTTTAATGATACGAATTGGTACACAGGGTGATTGTTCAATCAACCTATCGTACTCACCCTTACACTCTTCCACAAATTTCAGACCATCCTTCTTTCTTTCTTCCCTTGGGAGGGCTAACGTCAAGCGAATATTACGAGATAATAGACCATACGCTAACGCTGCTGTCCTATGATTTTCCATGAGTTCGTTAATTTTCAGGAATTGCATGATTGTTGCTATGAGACCGGCTATGAGGTTCATACCACCAATAACTGCGGGTACACCACCCTGTATACTTTCTGGGAACGAACTTTGTGCGAAATTCGCTGTACCCGTGACGGTTGATAATACAATAACGGGTAGGGTAAAACGCATGGACAGAGTCTTATACATCAAATAGGCTCGATGGTTCATGAACTGTAACAGGCAGAAGCCTCACCCCATTGACGTAAAATATTTTCATGTTGGTCGTTCCATGCTTTTTTCATCGTCTATTATATATGAACATTATCTTCTTCATTCACCTGATAATTCTAATCGCTGGTGTCGTTGTGCCGGTGTTCGTGAAGGATGTTCGTTGGCTCGAGATGTACTCCCTGTTTATACCGTTCGTATTCTTCCACTGGATCACGAATGATGACACATGTTGTTTAACACAACTCGAAATATATTTTACAGGTCAGGAGAAGGCTGATACTTTCATGTCACGTGTATTAGATCCCGTGTACAACGTATCAGACGACGCCTCTGGACGCCTGATAAAACTATCTGCATTTGCCTTATGGATGCTTGTACAAGTTCGACTTGGACGTATACACTCGATAATGGGACTTAAAAGGTAATCACCTTATATAAATATATGGAGGCAATCAGAAATTCCAGGATTATCAACAAAGAGAACTACGTCAACGAGATTGAAAAGATTCATACTCGAATCGACGAGCTTCATGAAAAGCTCGAAGACGTCGACGAGGATGATGAAGAACACATCAACCAAGTAAAGCTCGACCTATACCCTGAACAGGTTGAACTTCTCGAAGATAAGGCTGAAAAACTGAAGGAACGTTTCGAGAAGGATGAAGAGCGATACGAGAATCTATTAACTGAACTCGAGAGGACTGAGACGACTGAATTCAATATCGAATATCTCAAGTCTCAACCTGATCCTCGCTTTGAACTCGAATCCATTATTCGTTCTATCACTCACATTTTAGTAAACCTAAACGAATCAAATGAATGAACACCCATCTTAAAATTGTAATGTATGATCATACATAACGCATCTGCTATATCGTGCTGACGCTCGTATGGTATATCCTTTATGTATTTAGACGCGATAGCCACACTCCTTTCTTTCCGTTGTTCGTAGTCTAGATGACGCATACCGAAATGTCTATGGACACTATGAGGGGATATTAATACAACCTTATCCATAAATATATAGTGTAAGAGACTTTCAATATTTGTCATACCAGCAGGTGGTTGACGTTCAATAAGTATGACATCAGCCTCTTTAAATAAAAACGCATAGTCTTCTATAAATAAAGAAATGATCACGGCAGTATCGTTGGATTTTCCTTTATACTTATATTCACCCAGGTCAATTTTCTTTATATAGTCGATATTGATCTGAGGCCCATCACATGTTGCCATTACTAATCCCATATTCGTATATCCAATATCGACCCCTAATAATTTCATGGCTTAATATAAAGATGAAGATTAACTATAAGCTCATCAACTCACTGGTTCTCCTTTCGATTCCCGTCATCATGATATATGCTATGGTGAAGAACCCAGTCGAAGTCGAAGTCGAAGTTCCCGTCGATCGCTTCGTCCCCGTTCAGATGTCACCCCAAGTACCAGAGTACCGTGGTCCCCCAATTAAGAAGTACAAGCCCGGACGCTTCCAGCAGATCGGTATTCTCACGAATGAAACGGGTGAGACTTTACCCCTGTACGGTCGTGAAGTGCGTAATCGCCGTGATCGGTATCATTATCACACAACCACACAGGGTGATCAAATCTACCCCATCCCCGTGACCATCGATGGTCGTGAATGTACAGAGGATATCGGATGTCCCGAACTTTACGGTGGTGAGAGTGTGTCTGTCTATGGAAAGGATACACCCTTCATTGTGAAGACGTACCGGACGGATAACTATTTCTAATGAGGTCGAATTCTCTCATGATCAGGTCTGATCCAGATTTTGATAGGAATGCCTTGATTTTCAATAAATGTAACACATCATCGTCATTCAAGTATTGTAGAAAACGTCGCTTTGCTTGAATGTCACCCATTTGGTTATTTTCTTTTTGTGACTGTACGTAGGGCCATGTGTGACGACGTAGTTCTTCGAGTTCACCTCGAATATTTACAATTTCCGGTAACACTACTTCTCTTATGAGACGATTCGTTTCTTTTAAATCGTCGGTATACGACATAGATGTATATCGTTTATTTTCTTTATAAATGATATATGGACTATCAGGAACTTAAGAAGCGAGTTAAATCTTCTGGACAACGCATTACGAAAGATGTTAAGGGTAAACGTGTTCGTCTTACGTCACAAGAACTTCGAAAAAAAGTTAGACGTGATATGATGAATCGTGTGAATGACGCCAAACAGACATTAGGTATGTGTAAATCTCTGTTAAACGTGACTAAAAACCGAAGGGTCCCTGCCCCACCTCCACCTCCACCTAGAAAGGTTCAGACGAATGTGCGTCAAAAACTCATCGCCGAATTAAAGGCAAATCTTAAACGTCGTGGTATTAGTAAAAACTAACACCAAATCGTTTCGTGATGTACTTCTTCGCCAACGGTAAAGAGGGTTGACTCCAAAGTAACCATCTCGACCAAAACCCTGGAGTCGCAATACCATTGCTACTCCATTTCTCTTTATCACTTCGTGTGACATTTAACATTCGTTTATGAACACTTTGATCACCGACTGGTACATTCCCTCCATGTCGTTGAACATATAAACGCATTCGTGTAGGATCCTTGTGGATCGTGTAATCAGAATAGCCTCGACCACCAAAGTCAACTTCACGACCATCTTGGAGGATCGCCCTGAACTTCTTTTGGGGGTTGGGACTCTTGATGAGTCTGACCTTCATTACTATAATTAGACAAGTTTATTCTGTTTGAGGATGATGTACGCAAGCATGAGAACCTGGACAATTTGGAACACGGTAAGACCGAATGGCATCTTGGGGACGACCATGAGGGTCTTGATCTTGTCGACGATCACTTCAGGTTCGACCTGGTATTTTTCGGAACGTCTGTACATTTATATAAAGGAAATAAAATAATTTTATGCACCGTTGCAGGCACTGCAATAGTTTTCAACCAATTTTTTCTCCTTTCCACGCTTAAGTAGGAAAATGTGATCATACATATGAAGAAGAGTCATCGCGACGGCCAAGACAATAGCCGGTCGGTTACCCAAGTTCTTTGTCGTGACAAGAATCAGTATAAGGATCGCAACCATAATAGTCTGGGGAATAGTGAGTAACATTTGTAGTAGACTGAGAAATTAAATGAAATATTGTACGGTCACCAGCTACATGTCCAAGGGTCCAGGTGTCGTGAGCGATAACATATGCTGTTCTGAGCGAAGACTTCTTCGCACACTATATACGAGGTGTATGAAAAGTGGTAATAAACCACATCAATTCACTCAATGGCTTCATCGAAAATACGGTCAATTGATTATAACGAGAAAAACCATTTATGGTGACGGGATATCTTTACCGTGTGTACTATGTAGAAAAACACTCGATAAATTTGGAGTTCGATGGTCTGCTCATGATGGCGATAAATGGGTAGATAGTGGTTTGTGTATACCAGTACCTTCTCATTCAACGAATAAACAGAAGAGAGTTTTAGGGTTTAAGTTTTAATTTGAATCGAGGTGTTTTCTACAAACTGCTTTATACATATCACTCCCTCCAATTAATTCCAGTTTTAGATCGGGTACGGTTCGTTTCGTAAATGGTCCCACATTTCCATTACTGCACATCATACAAAGTGCCGACAATTTCGTAACATCACATGCGAGTGGGATACAGTCGATGAGTTCTCCAAACTTTCTCTGGAATGAATCCGCATCGAGACCGGCGAGGATGACACTTTTATTTTCAAGGAGACAATACTCTACAAATTTTTTCAGTCTTGGGAAGAATTGCCCCTCATCGATCGCTACGATGTCCGCAATCTGAAACGCTGGTCGTTCTATGAGACTAAAAAGATCATGCACTTTGTGACAATCAAAGTGTACGTTATCGTGCGTTTTTAGAACTTCATCAGGTGAACGCGTATCCTTTGCTGAATTCACAACGATTATATTCTTATCAGTCACTTTCAGACGCTTAAGTCTTCGTATCAGTTCTGATGTTTTACCTGAAAACATATTTCCCATAATAATTGAGAGACTCATCACTCCTTACATATTATAATATTGTATTTTTTATATGGGTGATTTACACAGAGCAACCTTAAATGGTAAGAATGGGTACTATAACCCTACAACAGGGGAGCTCATATTTGGGAAATGTATTTATTCGAGTATTGGGTCAGCTATAAAATATCTCAAATAGTATATGTGATAAAAATATTATTACAAAATAAGAATGCCTCAACCAAAACCCTTCTTTAATTATATAAGTAAACGTAAAGAACTTGATAAAAAAATAAAAAATAAAATTGATCAGTTAGTTAACCTATCTAGTCTAGCTACCAACCGTAACCGCGAGGCTGCGATTAAAATTCAACGAGCTTGGAAGAGAACAAAGACTCCTGAGCATAAGTTGAACTCTCACAGTTGGTTGACAGATGACTAAAATTATATACAGATGAACAAAGTAATGAAATATCACGACATTTGGAAACG